>Ga0180301_10001984_pt1 | contig 16073 bp, 17 predicted proteins | sample GuaBasSediGuay16_FD_121797 | JGI IMG/M metagenome (GOLD analysis project Ga0180301, IMG submission 121797) | Subseafloor sediment microbial communities from Guaymas Basin, Gulf of California, Mexico - Guay16, Core 4569-2, 12-15 cm | ecosystem: Environmental > Aquatic > Marine > Hydrothermal... | reverse complement strand
TTTATGGTAGCTATTCTTGTATTTAGCCAAATATTTGTTACAAAGTATTCTATAATATATAAGCTCATGTCTAAAGACTATAGAATATTTGCAGCTTTATCAATAATATTTGCATTTGGTACAGCATTGCTTGCAAGACTAATAGGGCTTAGTGAGCTCATAGGTGCCTATTTAGCAGGCTTATTAATTGGTAGGGGTAGAGAATTCCATGATCCACTGCTTAAAACAAGAGTTATACTTAGTGAATTCATAGATGATCTTAGTGTATTTCTAGAAGTACTTTTCATACCAATGTTCTTTACATATGTTGGATTACTACTTGTACCAACAAGTATCGATATAAGTCTCCTCATAGGCATATTATTTGCTGCAATAGCTGGTAAAATTATTGGATGTACACCTTTAGCCTACTTAACATTAAAGGATAGAGATAAAAGCTTATTGGTAGGCTTCGCCATGATAGGTAGGGGTGCTTTAGAGACAGCACTATTGAAGCTTGGATATGATTTTGGTATAATAACTATCGAGCAATACTCAACAGTAATAGTTGTTGCATTATCAACTACGATAATAGCTCCACTACTATATACAATAGCCTATCGTCGATATACGCTTCGATAAAATATTCTTGTTTTCCAAGGAATTCTCTCAATTAATCCATTAGATTCCAGTCTAGATAATAGATATGCTATATCACGTATTGGTAATCCTAAGGCTCTACGAAGCTCAAGTAGATCCAGAGGCTTTCTCAATAACAAACTATAAAGATCGCTTTCATTAAATAATACGACTCTCCTATAACTAATCCTGACATCACTTAATAAAACATTGACTTTAAATCCATGTTCATCTAAATAGTCTTTCACGCTATATAGGATCTTTTTAGATACAGGCTTTGCATCCTTGGATCTAGGAGGTCTTGATAAAGTTTTTAATACAATATTCTTAATCCTGGCCCTTCTAAGCCATGAAGCTAGAAGTTCCAGTGAATCCCTTTTCCAATTACCTTCATTGTCTATATTCACTAATGTAGTTTCAGATACAATATCTATATCTATCTTACTAAGATATCTAATAATATCATTTAACCGAATATAGTCTAATGGATCATTTATAAGTGTATAATCCTCACGAGATCCAGCATCAAAGATTACATAGATCTTATTGAATAGTTTAAGCAGCCTTGATCCACCATGATATGTTAAAGGTACTAGTGTGGTTTTAATCCAATATTCAAGATCGATACCTAACTCATTATTTATCTTCTTTAGATCTTCTATTATGTTTTTTAAGAAATAATTTAGAAAGGGATCACCTAAGCCATTGAATAATATAGCTTTTATATCTAAACCTACTTTTTCAATAATATATTTATAGTCCTCAATTATTTTCTTTGGAGGAATCAATGAATGTACCTTAGATGTCTTGACTTTAGTATTACCTAATGGACAATATATGCAGTTATATGGACATTTCTTTGGAGGTCCTACTACGTCTACAATTAGAATATAATCATTAATTCTTCTGCTTGGATAGGGTCCTACTACATTTCTAATTATCATTTTCTAGAAGCCTCGAGTACTGCTATATAGAATCCTTGGCACCCATCTATGTGTGAATATGTTCTAAATGTTTTTCCTGAAACACTATATCCGCTATAGGCTTTCCTTAAGGGTAATTTTATATCAATAGGTGATGCAAGACCACGATCTACTATGTACTGTATAACTTCCTCACCTTCTAGAGGATGTATACTACATACAGAGTAGACAATATATCTACTATATTGTAGAACATTTTCTAGTAATTTTTTCTGTAGATTATTATAGTAATCAAGTTTACCTTTTCTCCTAATAGCTATTTTTACAGCGGGATCTCCTGGCACGGATCCGGAGCCACTACATGGAGCATCTACTAGTGCTCGTTCAAATAATCCATTGAAACTGATCTCTGTGCTATCACAATTTAATATATTAACTGTATGAGTAGGAATATTATATTGTCTTAGGATATACTTTAACGTTATAGATCTATTCCATGAAACATCACATGCAGTGCATCGTATATTACTATCAAGCATATATAGATGTGAAAGTTTAAGTCCAGGAGCACTACACGCATCTAGGACATTCTTGCCAGGAAGTCTATAAAGAGCTTCTACAACGTATGCACTTGCAAGATCTTGGGGTATAGCTTCTCCATTAACTATACATTCTATGGCTGAAGGCTTAAACCATTTAGGCTTACGAACACGTATCATGTAGGGTAGTACATGATGTATGTCGAAACCTATATTATTTTTCTTTAAACATTTTATAACTCGTTCTATTGTGGTTTTTAAGGTATTTATTCTAAGCCAGTATTTCTTTTCATTAAGAGCTTTAAGGTATTTCTCTAATTCATTAGGATCCATGTGTTCAAGAAGATCTCTTACAATATATTCTGGATATGAGTATCTTATACTAAGTCTATGTACTAGACCCAGCCCTTTAGTTTCACGGTTAAGTGTTCTTATTAGTTTACGTACACTATAGCCTATATCGCGGAAAAAAGCTATTGCAGCACCTTTCTTAACACCGTATCCATGCTGTGCAGCAAGCCATTGAAGCCCATAGTAGTATAATACGACATAGTATCCAAGTTTATAATAAGTGTTATACAGCCATTTAGGGACACGATACCTTCTAGAGATCTCATGGAAAGCCTTATCATAACTAACATGTGTCCGTAGAATATAGTCTAGGAGACGATTTAAGAAAAATTCCGTACGTTCAGGAGGAGGTAACGTCTCCAACTATCTATGGCCTCCGTGGAATCCTCTCCCTCAATATAATTAGTAGTTGACTTATAAACAATGGTGGATCAATATATTTCACTCCAAGTTCTTGGCAAAGTCTCTTAATACCATCGTCATTAGTTACAAGTGAGCCATTAAGTTCCTTTGCAAGTATAACACTATCGAAATCAACAATTGTATCAATAACACCCTTTTGTGTTGCTTCACGATATCTAGCACGGAGTTCATGAATAGCTTCAGCAACTTGTTTCTCAAGAAGACCACGGTCCTTTTTCTCACCAGCACTATAAGCAAGACTACTAGACTTACGAACCATTTGCTCAGCGACACGCAGGCCACGATAAAACCTCATACTAACCTCTTGAATCCAATTACTCATAACATGAGCAGGTATTCTCGTACCATACATATCTGGTGCCTTAATAGATATGATACTCATAAATGCGTTAATGGCCTCTTCACCGACACCATTACGCTCAAGAAAACCACGGAGCTCCAATGCGGTACTAGGAGTCATGTAAAATTGAGCAGCAGCAACAATATGGGCACGAGTGAATAATCGCGTAAGCTCACGGACAACAGACTCGAGACTAGATACACCAAAAACACCACGTAGCCTAGGATCAGTTACAGCACTAGTATCTAATACATATACAAGCATAGTATCGATACTCCAGCAATATGTACTCCTAGTATTATTATGATCAAGAACTATCATATAAATTATGTCATTTCTGCCTCTCCCATCTAGTCAGTATTTAACATGGATTAAATAATTATGCAAATTACTGTATTAATGACTTAATTATATTACTAGGCCTATGGTCTTTCATCTAAGTAATTATATATTTCTTGTTAATACAAAATCTTCTTTCATAAAGGATCTTTAGAATATTTCTAGTAAACTTATTCATTCCAGCCTTTTATATGATTCAGAATTTCTAATAATTTAGACGCTATTTCTTGAAACAGAGACAGTGATTAAAGAAGGTCCGGAGGTTAAAGTTAAGGATAATATTATTAATCTTTTTCCAATAAATGTATAAGTATATCATTAGCAAACTTCATTGAAAATAATTTCAATGGCACAGACGACTCCATAATTGTTGAGTTCTTGGCAAATTGTATAAACCTTAATAAACTAAAGAAATAACATAGCTCCTTAATCTCCATCGTTGGCCTCAGCCATAAATATTCTAAATATCTACACATTTGTCAAAAGTAATGGAGATTATTTCATGATGTTAATAGTTATATAACTTACAATAGAAATGTTATAATGGAAAGTATAAGCCAGGTCTAGAGAGGCTTGAATTATATGTATAAGAAAGGTTTAAGGAATCTTGAGGAACCATACAGGACTATTATAGATAGATTGTTACATGAGCTATTGGGAATGTTTAATGGCAAACTTAGATCCCTAGTAATTTATGGTAGTGTAGCACGTGGAGATTATAGAAAGGATAGTGATATAGATATATTATTGATTATTGATGAACTTCCAAAGAGCAGGCTTGAGAGAACAAGATTATTTATAAAAGTAGAGGAGAAAATGGATAGGATACTTGATGAATTATTAGATAAAGGCTATAAAATATCGTTCTCACCTATAATAAAGACTCCTGAAGAGGCTCAGAGACTAAGTCCATTGTATTTAGACATGGTTGAAGATGCAATAATAGTTTATGATAGAAACTGTTTCTTTGAAAAGATATTAGAGAAACTTAAGAAAAAACTAAAGGAGCTAGGTGCAGAACGTATATGGATTGGCAAGAAATGGTATTGGAGACTAAAAAAGAACTACGAGTTTGGAGAGGCTATAATCATTGAATAGCATTGCTTTGGCAAGATCATATATAAGACAAGCAAAGGAAAGATTTAAACATGCAAGTGAAGCCCTCGAAACGGGAAATTTTCCATATGTAATCAGACAATGTCAAGAGGCTGTTGAATTATCACTTAAAGCAGCCCTTAGACTGGTTGGAGTAGAACCTCCCAAATGGCATGATGTAGGTCCTATACTGAGAAGAGAGAAGAATAGATTTCCTAAATGGTTCCAGGTTAGAATCCCTGAATTAGCATATATTTCTAGGTTATTAAGGAAGGAGAGGGAAGCTTCAATGTATGGTGATGAAGAACTAGGTTTACCCCCGGAAGAACTATATACACGTTATGATGCAGAACAAGCTCTAAAATTTGCTAACAGTGTTATAATCATTGTGGAGAGACTTTTAGCAGAAGTTGTAGGTGAATAAAGGTTTTAATAATATCAATAATTTATTAGGCTCTATTTTCTTTATATCACGACATTGTTTAATAAAAGAGGAATTATAAATAAATTAAATAATAAACATATGATACTAATTATTTAGCCTACAGCGAATTTAGTTACGAGATCGAGTATTCTATTAACTTCTATTTTGATACTTCTTGGTATACCGGGTACATCGATGCTCATGAATCCTCTAATCAGTATGGCTCTTGCTTCTTCTTCGGTAAATCCTCTGCTCATGAGATATTCTAGTTCTTTTTCAGCAATTACGCCAATAGCTGCTTCATGGCTTAGGAGTGCTCCAGGTTTTTTAGAAGTTATGACCGGTATTGATGATATCTGTGCATTTTCTGATAATAATAGGCCTAGGCACTCTATATGGCCTTTCGTATTACTTGTATATGCTTCGATAGCTGATCTAGCATATGTTTTGGATTTGCCTCTTGCTACTACTCTAGATACGATCTCTGCTGACGAATTATTCCCGAAGAGCTGTACTTTAGAACCAATATCATATATGCCATTACCAGATGCTGCTACTATATTAGCTAGATATGCTTTTCCATCTCTACTAACTCTAACCATAGGATATGTCTGTATTGAAGCCACTGGGCTGTAGATAATATAATAACTAACATATTCACCTCCTTCTTCAACATTAACGGAAGTCCTAGGCCTTACATGCAATTTTTCAGACCATGCATGTATCATAGAGAAGGTTAGTCTAGCATTTCTTCCTACATAGAACTCTGATATACCAATATGTAGGCCGTCTCTTATACCATGTGGTACTGCACAACCAGTTACAAGATGGGCTTCTGCACCCTCATCAACATATACTATATTATGTGCAAACTGTATTTTCTCATCAGATGTTATTGCCAGGCATGTATATATTGGAATGGGGACTTTAACATTTGGAGGTACATATATGAAGTATCCTATCTCTCCTCCATAGAGATATGTAGCAGCAGTATATTTGTCTAGATCGGGTCTTATAAGATTCCATGAAAGCTTTCGGGCAAAATCAATTTCATCTAATGCTTTTCTAAGAGGAATTATTCTGACACCATACTTTCTCAAATACTCCTCCATAATCCTGTATTTGGCACTTTCATTAACTTGAATATAACTAAGCCTATTTACATTTCTAAAACCTACTCTATTGAGAGTCTCATTAAGCCTTGGATCAATGTCTAACTCATTTACTTCACCTATTTCGGGTTTACCGAGCCTATATCTAGAAAGATCAATATCTGGGCCATAGGGTGAAGGCTTAGATAGTGCTTTTTCAATAACTTGCCTATCCATATTCATAGCTTTACCTCCTCCTAAGAACTTCTAATCCCTTACTATAACCAAACTTCATAATGATTGGAAGAACTTCATCTGGGTATCCACTATAAACAATTTTTCCATGAATCATTATATGGACTCTATCGATCCTACTAAGCTTATTAGTAATTAAGCCAGTATGAGTTACGAGGATAATAGAGGAGTTTCTTGAAATTAGATAATCTATAGCATTAGCAATATTCTCTACACTCTCAATATCAACACCGCTATCAGGCTCATCAAGAAGAGCAAGCTTAGGTGATTGAAGCATTACTAGAAATAATTCTGCTCTCTTCTTTTCTCCACCACTAAATCCTACAAATAGATCTCTATGCAATAAATTATCTACCTTAAGTATACGTGCCATCATACTATAATCACTACAACTACATCTCTTAATTATAGCCTTAGCTATTTCATTAAATTTAACGCCCTTGATCTCAGGTGGATTTTGATGAGCTAATCCTATACCTAATTTAGCTCTTTCATAACTAGGCATACTAGTTATGTCTATACCATCAAATAATATGGTTCCACTACATACTCTTGTATAGGGTAGACCCATAATAGCAGCTAATAGAGTTGATTTACCACTTCCATTAGGGCCCATGATAATATGTAGTTCTCCTTTATCTATAGAAATATTTGTATCATGAACGATCTCCTTATCTTCAACACATACACTAAGATTCCTAGTAATCAATAGCATTACCTAGACACCTCTTTTTCCATCTACTATTTTTACACCTAATAGTCTCTTCTACTAGAGTACATATAATTGTATTTTGAATAGGGAGGGATAATCTTAAAGTTATTGGTTTGTAACCAGGTAAAGAATATAGTTCATGATAGTACGTGTCTTAATATAGTTCTGGATTAGATTCTTTTCCTTATCAAGTAATTTAGTATATCCCTTATCCCTTATTCTAGATATAATCCTATGAATAGTGTCTATGTATACTATTTCAGTATCTGGAACAATGAGCTTCATCAATTCTTCAATGTCATTCATAGAAATACTATGGTAACCTTTGCTAGAAAGCAATGGTATTATTTCAATAGATCTAGATTTAATGAGTCTAGGTAGTTTTCTTAAACCAATTTTTTCTAAAGTATCAGCTAAATCCTTGGTTGGAACGATCAGTTTATATTCTCCATAATAAATCAAGTCCTCAATTTTATTCTCAAAATCTCTTAGTTCATCGGACGGCCTTGTACCCGGTAAATGTGGAATCATATCTACATATGATACTATATTTTCTCCATCATAATATGCTAGAGCTATAAGTTTCATCGGTAACGTAAATACGTCTCCTCGATCAATTATTTCAACGAATGAGTCTAAGGATACAATTTTTAAACCAGGACTAGGCCTAGGTATGGCTTTAAGTCTACCCATGATCTCTAATACTATTTTCTCACAGCTCAAGATATAATCGACAATCATTAATGCATACTCCTTTACTGGATCCCAATCAAGATTGTTTGATAAAAAGTATGAGTAGGCAAGATCATCTATTTGGTTAAGCAATATAGTATCTAATTCATCTGGTTCATACTTCTCAATACTCTTTCTGACATCAAGCCAATCTAGTAAATCGATTATCCCTGCTGATTCCGGTTCGTGTATTTCAAAGAATTTTTTATCTCCAACTGTCTCAACACCATAAAGTATCGTCTCAAATGGTATGCCATACAATCTCCTTAGAACAATCATTATATATGCTAATCCTAGTCTTAATAACCCTGGATCTAGTCTTTCATCGACCTCATATAGATACCCATATGTATAATCACGATACTCTCCATGAACAGGTGTAGGAACGTATATGAGTTTCCTATCATGGCTAACAATATGCTTACTTCCTACCCTAAATATCCTTGGCCTTTCACTTGATACAATCCATACAACTCGATTAGGGACTTTAATATACTGGCCAAAGCCTTTCCTTGGAGGATAGACAACGCAGTATACGTCAGTGAATATTTTACCTCTCATAAGATCCTTTATGAGACTTGGTTCTTCCATCCACCGGTGTTTAATATCTAAATATTCTTCATAGGCTTCGGCTAAAGCCTCGTCTTCCCAAAAACGTACACTCCATATTGGTTTTTCATAAACAGCTGTTACTATACGTCCCTTCCGTACAACCCTATGGCTAGTAACTAGTGCATCACTACTATAGTCTATACAGCCTATTTGGAATTTTTCAACGAGATCGCAGTGCCCTATAGGTTCAAGCGGTCTTAAACCTTCCTCTATTTCAAGGTAACGCTTAATACCATATGGTGGTGCAAATTCATAGAAGCCCATTCTATCCCATATCTTTTTAAGCCTCCTACGGTCTATGTTTCCATTCTTAAATATACCAGCCTTGCGTAAAGCCTCTCTTTCATGGCCATCTGGATCTAATCTAAGCCATGGAGAAAGTAACTTAACTATCCCAGTAAATAGCTTAATATATAGATTATTTGGATTAATAACTGTCTTTTCAAGCGGCAGGCTTAGCCATTTCTTGAGAGCTTCAATACCCTTCGATAACAATTCCCAGTCCCATCGACTACTAGGAATTATAATTGATTCAGTGAAAGGTATCTCCTCTCTCCTGCCTTTACGTCCTTCTCGTTGAAGATATTCTCTTACATCTTCAGGTAATCCTATGTGGACAACACGTATTACTGTACCAATATCTATTCCCTGTGTTAATGTACGAGGACTTACAATGATCTTCACTCTACCTGTTCTAGCGCCTTCCTCGATCTCTTCCCTTAGGTGCTTTGGCACCAAATGATGATGAGACGCTATGGATTCTTTATAGCTAGAGTATTTCGTCTTAAGTCTCTTAGCAACTTCCTCTGCTTTAGCTATACTCTTTGTAAATACAATAGTTACTCCATTGTCATCAAGATACTTACCGATAATCTCCGTATAATCCATTGAAATACTTGGTACACTATAACCTAAAGCTTCTAAATAAGCTAGTACACGGTAAGCGTTCTCCTGGAATAACTTATAGTCATCTAAGGCTCTAATTATATCACGATCTATATCCTTTTTCTTAACTAATTCCTCTCTTAATCCTCTTATTATCCTCCATATATTCTCAAGATTCTTACCTAGAACGATAATAGTATGATTTTCAACATGGAAGGGTTTGCCATCTATAACAACATAGTCTCTACCTGTAAGTCTCTTTAAATAACTGCCAAGTTCATCCGGATTAGCAAGCGTTGCCGTTAGTAATACTATCTGTTGTTCTTTATTTATTAGTGATAATAATTCAAGCATTGCCATAAGCAATGCTAGGCTTCTAGGACCATAGAAATCAAGCTCGTCTATAACAATAAGGTCTAGGTTTGAGAGGAAAGGCTCTAATAAACTATCATGTTGTCTTAAGAAGTATTTTTTAAGCTCAATGAGAAGATATGCTGGATTAGTAATGATCAGGTTAGATAGATTAATTTTTTCTCGAATACCTCTTAAACCGATCTTTTTCTTCAATTTATCCCTTGTAGGTGCATCCAATTGTAAAACACTTATTTTTAAGGCATTACAATAAATTGTAATCCTTCTAATCTGATCATTCGCTAAAGCCAGGGTAGGATATATGGCAAGAGCTCTAAATTTTCCTTCTCTAGCTCTTTTTAGAAAATATAATATCCAGGCCTCGGTTTTACCCGAACCAGTTCCCGATCGTAAAATTATGTTTTTACCATTGATTAGTTCAATGAATGCTTTATACTGATGTTCAAATAATTCTTTTCTTGATATCCAAAGATCGTTTTCACTAAATTCTTTAAATAAATCTTCAAATTTAACATTGACTCTAGCTGGTTCTATCTTCTCTCTTACCTCGGAGACAAAAGTATATCCTAACGCTTTAAGCAGAGCTCTTGTATCAATTATTTTCAAATTTATCCCCATAATAACAAACTATTCTATTTACTTATAGAATATTATATTAAAAAAGATATTAAGCCAGTAGTATTTCATGGATTCCATTGTTTGAAGATCTATAGTTCATGGTTATTTGAATTCCTATATGGCTAGTGGCGATTATGCTATTCTTTCTATCTGTTTATGATAGTATAAATACTATGTATTACGTTATAATAAATGGAAAAGATATTCTATGGTGTGTAGAAAGTAGGACTAGAAATAATTAAAGATCTCGTCTTTAGAGAAAGTGTTAGAAATATTCAGAAGAATCTATGGATACTTTTCTTATATGTTGTAACATCACTTCTAATATCAATTGTCGTATATGTTCAAATTCATCTTCAAATAATGTTATCATCCAGCCCTATTGGTGCAGGATTCGCAGATTCCTATTCTGCGTTCTTTATAATCATGGGGGTTGTGTTAGCTGGCTTTATTTATCTATATTTTAATTTCTTGAAGTATATCGGTGAGGCATTAAAGAATATTGGTTTAGAAATTAAGAAGATGCACAAGCAATTCTTAATTTTAGGGATATTATTAGTTGCCGTAAATGTATTGTGAGGACTATTCTTATTGTTTAATGCAAATGAACTAGGTACATATATAGGTAGAGTCGCCGATCCTCTTGATATTAGAAGCTCTATTGCAAGAATTCCATCTCTATATACAAAACATATATTCTTTGAAGACTATTACACGATTAATATAGTATTTTTGTTCATATTTTCGATATACACTGCTATGACACTTATTACTTTATGGAAGACTATAAGAATGAGGCTCATACAGGTAATTGGATGGCTAATATTTGCCGATGCTATTTTATTCGTATTATACGTACTTGTATTTTACTAGTTCAAGGCTATTAATGATAATATTGGCTATAATAGTTCAATCGATCCCGTTGTCGGGATCCATAGCTTTTACCTTGCCAAAGAGATTACTTGAGCTATATAGAGTATACAAAAAAGAATAAAATCCAAAAGGCATCATGTCAAATTATACCGCTTAATATAAGAATTAATGATGAAACTGACACGATTATTTGAATAAGTATGATGGTGATTGTAACAGATCTTTCATAAGCTTTTCCCCTAACCATCTTTAGTAATTTTATTGTAAGATGAGTTAGACTATATATCCTATCATATGGTGGATCAAGAGAACCGTCTGGATTTACTTTACCGAAATTCTCTTTATACACACCATGTTTTAGGCCCCGTACAAATAATAGAAATTCTATAAAGTATAGTGTAAACATGAGAACGCCGAATTTCTCGAAATTACCTAGTATAACTAGGCTTGCATAGTATGCGCCAAATCCATATGTTAAGCTATTTCCTGGAAAAGTTTTTGCAGGATACCAGTTATATATCAGAAATGCTATTAGTGCAAAGGCCATTACTAAGCTGGCATAAGCAATATACTCTAGACCTTTAATCCATGAGAATATAAACGTAAATACCATTAATACTAATCCCATGCCTGCTTCAAGTCCATTATATCCAGCAATCATGTTAAACGCGTTACTGGCTCCTAGTATACCTATTGGTACAAGGATCAGAGGATATAGTAGACCTAGATTTACGGCACCAACAAAGGGTATTGATATTGTTGATACTCCGGCTTTAATAACAACCATTGGCAAGGCTAATGGACCCATAAATATTACTCTTTGCCAAACCCTCAATCCTTTCTTCCATCCTAATAGATCGTCTAAAAAGCCTAGGAAGCTAGCCATAAACAGTAATAATGCCAAGCTCATAAGCTCAGGTAGGAAATAATATTCTCCATTAAGGTATCTATGTACAGCAATAATTACTAATAGTCCAAAGCTAGCTCCAAAGGATACCCATACACCTCCTGCCTCAACGGCATGGGTCTCGTAAGGTTTATTCATATCTTTACCTTTAAAACCAAGTTTATTGGCTACGTCAATCCACCAACTTATACCTATGAATGCTACTATGAATGATATTGTTGATGCAATTATTGCATATAGGATCAATATCTACACCGGTTTCGCCGGTCTATTACCTATAATATCTATGGAGATAGAGGTTTAGATAAAAACATTACTAATTATCCTCGGAATTATTTAATCACAGAATATATGATAAGGATCACTCCAATAATAAAGATTGCAATAACAATGTATGTGATAGTTTTCTCAATATCCCATTTAGGTTTACCTACAACAATCTTTTCAATAGGTTTCTTGGGTAGTTGCTTCTCTATTTTTTCCTCAATAACCCATGTAGCTGGTCGAGGCACGATCTCTAATTCCTTAGTCTCTTTACAGGTAAGAGTTGCTAAGGTAGACTCTATAGTTCTTACGTATTTTCTAAGTATTTTAAATCTAGGATTACTGTTAATTATATTTACAACATCATCTTTAAAGCAAGATAATGGTTCAAGTGCCTTTAATACTCGTTCATTGCTGATAAATTCATTGAATAGTTCTAATGAATCACACATACTATACCTACAGAGATCTTCTATTTCATAGACTATACTTGATAATTTGACTAGATACCAATCAATACTTCTACCATAACCTACTTCCATTACAAATCGATCTATTAGTCTATCAATAGTACTCATACTAGTCTTCACCTAGCTTATCAATATATTTGTATGTAATGAAGCATATTCCACGCTACATCACCTTATAATTTAAGTATTAAGCAATTAATATTATACTCTACCTCGATATTCTTCTATTGATGCAAAATGGTTGAGGAGGATAGTGAGCTTAAGAGACTCTTAGACAAGATCACATGGAGGATCATTAGTAGAAGCAAAGGTGAGAAGCCTGTGAAAGTCTATAGAACAAAAATTGTTAAGGTTGACAGTCCCCATGGAATTTATCGTTATGATAGGACATTGCGGGAATGGATTCTCATAGACAGAGATGGCAATGGATTTAAGCCTTACAAGGATGGATATTTTATTATCTATTTTGATAATACGAAATGTGCTGCATGTAGAATATATGATCTTTTCTGGTATCCATTTATAGAGACTATTGGAAAAGATCTTGAAGATATAGAATATGTTATTATATTGTGTGAATGGTTTGCAAAGCAGTGTAAATCAAGATCTGCAAGCAATACTTTTAAAGAGTTTAATATACATGCATCTCCTACAACAGCATTTGTTGAAGTGCGTGATTTAAAGATTATTAGGAAAGAGCTTGTTCGAGGGGTTTTGAAGATAGAGGAGCTAGTTAATAAGACCATGGAGTTTACGGGTATAAAGATCTAGCGATAGACTTTAATTAAATGAATCCTGTTCTCTAACCTCTAGGGAATGGTCATAGGTGAATAGAATTTGTCTAAACACTTACTGTATCTAGTACTTGATGGAGTAGCTGATTCATTAAAGGATCGAATAACTACTCTTGAAAAAGCACATAAGCCCGGCCTAGATACTATTGCAAGGAATGGAGTATGTGGATTAATGTATCCCATTGCTAAAGGCGTTGCTCCGGAAAGCGATGCTGCAGTACTATCAATATTAGGATACGATCCACATAAATACTATACTGGACGCGGTCCATTGGAAGCTCTTGGAGCTGGCTTGGAGTTTCGAGAAGGATATGAAGTTGCCTTTAGAGCTAACTTTGCAACTGTTGAACCAGGAACATTAAAGCTTATTGATAGACGTGTTGGGAGATCATTAACTACAAAGGAAGCACATGAACTTGCTAAAACAATCGATAATATGGAACTTGGAAAATACGGTGGTTATGCTCGTGTTAAAGCAACTATTGGGCATCGTGCAGTCGTTATTATTGGCAGCCGCGAACATCGTTTATCAGCTAATGTAGGTAATAGTGATCCAGCATATATAAGGAAGGGAATGATCAGTATTGCTGTTAAGACATATGAACCGCTTCTAAAGGAGATCGAGCCATTAGATAATACCGTGGAGGCCTGGATAACAGCTGAGCTAGCAAACATATTCTCTAAGAAGGTAGTTGAAATACTCGATGAACACCCTATCAATAAGGCTAGGAGGGAGAAAGGCCTCTTACCAGCTAATGCCATATTGTTGAGGGATGCTGGTGATCGATTGCCTAAAGCAGATCCATTGCCCAAGAGGTATGGCTTATCATTTGCTTTAGTAGCTGAAATGCCTGTTGAACTAGGTATTGGCCGTGCACTAGGTGCTTATGTAGAGGAGGTACCTCCCCCAACCGGTGATCCTAGTAAGGATTATAGAGCTAGGCTTAATGTAACACTAAGGCTTCTTAGGAAATACAATATCGTATATGTGCATCTTAAGGGACCTGATGAACCAGGTCATGACGGTGATTTTGAGCTTAAAAAGAGGAGGATTGAGGATATCGATAAATACTTTGTAAAACCATTCCTTGAGGAAATGCCAAGTGATACAGCAATACTTGTTACAGCTGATCATGCTACACCACCTAGTTTAAAAGCTCATAGCGGCGATCCAGTGCCTATTGCATTATGGTCTCCAAGCATTGAAGCTGATAATGTTGATGTATTTACTGAAAGAGCATGTATGAATGGCAGTCTCGGAGTATTTGAACATGGATGGCAATTATTACCTAGGATTATAGACTTAATTTTTAAATAAATACATAAATAAAACTATTTACCAATATTTTGTTATAGCTGATTTCTCAATTATGAATTGAAAATAGATACTTCAAAGATCGTTCAGATCACTTTTACTAAACACCAAATGCATAAGCCTCTAAGAATTCTCCAAATAAACTGATATGGACACGTATCCACGATTCTGATCCTTTGGAAAAATATATTTAGTTATATAGCCATATAACTACATGGCGATATAGTTGAGAAAATATGTAACCATATCTGTCCAAAGGGAGGTAAAAGAAATACTTGAAAGGGAGAAAAAGAATAGGGATTGGAGCGAGTTTCTTTTAGAACTATATAGAGAAGCTAAGATGGCTAGGGCTAGGATGGCGTTTGAACAACTTAGACATATATTGAACGATAAGGAACTCGATGAGATACTAGTAGCTACAAAGGAGTTTAGGGAGAGGTTCGAACTTAGATGAGACTTATTGATACTAGTGTCTTAATAGATGATCTTAGAAAAGGGGTATATGAGGAAGGCTCGATCTCAATTATTACACTAATAGAAGTACTCAGAGGAGTCTCTCCTATAAAGAGGAAAAAAGTAAAACAGTTATTGGAAAAATGTTTCGAGATAATTAATATAGATAATAATGTAATATTAAAGTACTGTGAACTATACACACTGCTGAAGCAAAAAGGGCAATTAATTCCGGAAGCCGATCTATTAATAGCGGCTATAGCTATATCAAACAATTTAATACTAGTCACTAAAGATAAAGATTTTGAAAGACTTAAAGAACTAGGCCTTAAACTAGAGCTAAGAAATAATTGAAAATTCTACCATATAATCGCCAATACATGTGGACATGCTTTAACATAATTTATTCTATCTTCAAGAAAAAAATACTAACACTAATATTGAGCTTATACGAATAAATAATTTAGATTCATACATGATATTAAATATCATCAGCTATGCGGGGCCTCTTTCATCAACCCTTCATCTCTTTCAGGGCTTCTTAATTAAACCCGGGATTCCTCAGCATCCAATTCCATTATTTTCCCAAAACACTATCTTAAATATTTACTTAACGCCTATGGATTCATTATTAAACATCAGAATTAATGTTTGCTTATGCCCTTATA
>Ga0180301_10001983_pt1 | contig 16074 bp, 15 predicted proteins | sample GuaBasSediGuay16_FD_121797 | JGI IMG/M metagenome (GOLD analysis project Ga0180301, IMG submission 121797) | Subseafloor sediment microbial communities from Guaymas Basin, Gulf of California, Mexico - Guay16, Core 4569-2, 12-15 cm | ecosystem: Environmental > Aquatic > Marine > Hydrothermal... | reverse complement strand
CGGGTGTCGGGGACGAGGGCTCCCGTAGAAGACGGGGTTGAGGGGGCGGGGGTGTAAGCCCCAAGGGGCGTAATGCCCCGAGGGGTTCAGCCTGCCGCTCCCAATCGCCCGAGGTGGTAAGCCTGAAAGGGTCCCGGCCTGGGCGATAACGCCGCGAGCCTGTGCACGGCTAGGCTCTTCTCATGAAATCCTCTACTTTAAATACTTGATATCCTCTCAATATATGGGGGGCAAAGGAGGGTAAGCGGGCGAGCGGGCGTCGGGCGCAATCCCGGCGACGGGAGCGCCTGAGGAAGCTCCACCCTCCTTGGGGCTCCACGGCTCCGGCGACGGAGCGAGGCGAAAGCCTCGGCAACGGCTCAGAGACGAGACCCCCCTTGGCCTAGTGTGGATGAAACGGTTGAACCGTGGACGAGGCCAAGGGGAGGCTGAAACGGCCGTCCCGTGGGGAGCAAGGCCAAGCAGGGCCGATGAGAAGCCCCATGAGGCCCGGGTGGGCCGCTAAGTCGAATCCCGCTTAAACTGAAGGTGGGCTACGACCCGCTTACCCTCCGCTCATACCTTGATGGTAAAACTCTATGTATATCATGCTGGACACTGTGATCCTAAGAAGTGCACTGCTCTTAAGCTCAAGCGTCATGGTCTAGCTGAGGTAGTTAGAAGTATCCGTTCTCTTCCTCGTGGAGCTATAATTCTGAATCCTTTCTCCAAGGAGTTACTAAGACCTGAGGATAGGGAGGTAGCCATCAGGAGAGGCATAATAGCTGTTGACTACTCATGGAGGGTTGAGGAGGGCAAGTTCATATTCAGAAGGATTCATGGACTACATCGTCGTCTTCCATATCTAGTAGCTGCTAACCCCATAAACTTTGGACACCCTCATATTCTCAGCACTGCTGAGGCCTTTGCTGCTGCTTTGTATATAATGGGCTTCAAGGGTCAAGCTAAGCTGATAATGTCGAAGTTTAAGTGGGGACATACCTTTCTTGAGATGAATCATGAGCTTCTAGAGGCTTATTCAAGAGGCGAGATTAAGGAGTAAGGAGTAAATAAGCGTGAGCTGAAGCTATAGTGGCGATGAGGAGTTCAGCCTTGGCTGATGGCTGATGAGGGATCAACCGGCTGAGCCATCAAGTATCCCTTGTCTACCTTCAATAGTGGAGTTATCCTTCTAAGCCTTGCACCATCTGAAATACATTTTATCAATCTCTTTTCATGATTTCTCATTGGCTTTCTGATGATCCTTGGCAGGGGACTAAGCTTTTCTCCAAACATGTAGTCCCCGCCTAGCTCTTTGACCACCTCACTTATGCTCATCCTGCCCCTTTTCATCACCACTCTCCAAACCTCCCTCAAGGTTGGTCTTAGCATGATGTTTCTCATCATGTAAATGCCACAACAATCGCCATAAGAGTCAAGATGAAACAAGCCCTCCTTACAAGTGAAGAGCCTGACCTTGTATTTCTCACATATGCTCCTAACCTCTCTTAGCTTGTTAATTCTATATCTGAGAGAAGGCTTTAGAAGCCCTTCCTCAGCTATGGAGTATGAGGTCCATACGTTCATCTTCATGTTTTTAATTATGTACGAAAGTCTCATCAGATCATCTTTAGTGGCCCTTAGATACTCTAAGATCACATGACGTACTCCTGATGCTGATACTTGCCTAATCATACTCTCTACTACATCTGCCTCATCAGAATAGCCTGGAATTAGTGGCTGAAGCCTAACAGCTATTGGGACTCCTTCAGAAGCTAAGGTCTCTAAGGCATTAATCCTTTCCTCAGGAGGTGGTGCTCTTGGCTCGATCTTCTTGAAGAGTTCAGTATCAAGAGTCACTAAAGTCATTTGTACTAGGATTAGATTTTCATCAGACAGTCTCAGTATGAGTGAGTGCCATGGCTCCTTGGTGATAAGCGTTGACTTAGTCGATAATATTATAGGCATTTTGTACTTCATTGCTATCTCCATGAGACCATAGCTTATTTTGACCTTTTTCTCAATGTCTTGAAGAGGTTCTGATAATGTTGCCAGTCTGAAAGGCATCATCAGCTTCTTGGAGCTAAGCTCCTCTGCTATTCTCCTGAAGAGCTTCAGTATGAAGAATCTTGGTTTTACCTCATTAGTTGTCCAGTACCATCTTCCATAGCAGTATAGGCACTTATTCTCACATGAAGTATAAGGCTCTAGTCTGAGAACTGAATAGCACATGGTGCTTATGTAATCGCTGACGTTTATGACGAACTCACTCATGATATCATACCATATATTTCATACCTCTAAGAGGTTTATATGTTGGAAATCCTAAAATTCAAACCTAGCATTAGTCTCTTCAGGTGGAATAGCTTGAAAGTTGAATTAGCCAAAGAGGTCAGGTCCTATGAGGTAGCTGGAAAGAAGATAAAGATAGGAGGAGCCTCTCTTCCAGAGCTAAGGCAAGGAGAGAGACTTCTCAGGACAACGTCTTCTCTATGTCCTGAATGTCTTTGGATTCTTCCTGCCATAGTATTTGAAAGGGATGGGAAAGTCTGGATAAGGAAGACATGTCCTATACATGGAGAGTTTGAAGAGCTTTACTATGGCTCATATGACATGTACGTAAAGGCTATGAAGTGGTATGATGAGGGTAAAGGAGCTAGTGCGTATAATACTAAGCTTAAGGCTCCATGTCCCTTCTCATGTGGTCTCTGTCCTCTTCACAAGACGAACACCATACTTGCTAACATAGTTGCCACCAATAGATGTGACCTAAGCTGTTGGTATTGCTTCTTCTATGCTGAGAAGGCTGGCTATGTGTATGAGCCAACTATTGAACAAATAAGGAGTATGGTCAGAAACCTGAGAAGACAAGGCATAACTATGTCCATTCAGCTGACAGGAGGTGAGCCTCTATTAAGGGATGACATAGTGGACGTGGTGAAGGCGCTTAAGGAAGAAGGTGTCACCCACGTGCAGCTCAACACTCATGGAATAAGATTCTCTCAAGAAGAGGGTCTTGAATTAGCTATGGAGTTGCGAAGGGCTGGGGTCAACACTGTGTATCTTAGCTTCGATGGAGTAACCCCTGAGGCTAACCCCAAGAATCACTGGGAAGTGCCATACATACTTGAGGTGTTCAAAGAAGCAGGCATGACTAGTACCGTACTGGTGCCTACTGTGATAAAGGGATATAATGACCACGAGATAGGCTTAATAGTGAAGTTTGGTGCCATGAACACAGACCTCATAAGAGCAGTGAACTTCCAGCCAGTATCATTGACTGGAAGAATGCCCAGGGCGGAAAGAGAGAAATACAGAATAACAATACCTGAGGTCATTGAGAAACTTGAGGAACAAACCGATGGCCAGATCGATAAGGAATCTTGGTTCCCTGTTCCTGTCTCCACGATAATCTCCGACTTCATAGAGGCGTTAACTGGGGGGAGATATGTAAGGATGAGTGCTCATCCAGTTTGTGGTATGGCAACCTACGTCTATGTTGAGAGGAAAGGTAAGCATCTGAAGGACCTCAAGCTAACGCCCATCACAAGATTCGTTGATATCGAAGGTTTTCTCGAGTACCTAAAGGAGAAGACTGAGGAGCTAAGAAGAGGCTCTCTCAAGCCTATAGTAGCCTTTAAGCTCCTCTTCAACATAAGAAAGTTCATTGATAAAGAGCATCAGCCTAAGGACTTCAAACTCTCCAGGCTGATATATAAGGTCTTAGTCAGACATGACTACAGGACGCTTGGAGAGTTCCACTATAAGTTCCTCTTCATAGGGATGATGCATTTCATGGACCTCTACAACTACGACATACAGAGGGTTCTGAGATGTTGTATTCACTATCTGGTCCCGGATGGTAGAATAATACCCTTCTGCGCCTTCAACGTAATACCTGAGGTATATAGAGATTACATACAAAAGGAGTATGGGATACCTATTGAGGAGTGGGCTAAGATGAAGGGAAGGCATACTGTAGGCGAGGCTGTTAAGTATCGAAGGGACATCAAGAAACTATCCTCTGGAGACGTGTACAGAAGGTACTATGATGAGTTCCTGAAGGAGGCGAGGAGTCTATAGCCTCCTCTCATACCAACATCCCCCCACAGCCTGGAGTATATGTCTTAGTCATGAGGATCAAGGAGTTAAGCCTTGAGATAAAAACATTAGGCAAGGCTAGGCTGAGGAGTGGAGTCTACATATACATAGGCTCAGCTCAAGGTCCTGGTGGGCTAGGAGCGCGGATTGGAAGATATCTCCATGGCCCAGCCAAGACTAGGTGGCACATAGACTACATCGTAAGAAGGAGAGATCTCGTCGAGATCCTAGGAGCTGTCTTTGCCATAACCAAGAGAAGGAGATTAGAGCCATTACTATTCAAAGAGCTTTCAAGACTGGGCTTCATGATCATGATTGAAGGGTTCGGCTCCACAGATTATGGGAGAAAAGGCTATTCTCATCTTCTCAAGGCTCCAACTGAGGAGCTCAATCAGGTGATTTCATTGATAGTGAAGGCCATGAGGAGGCTGAACTTATCTCCTCGAACAGTACTATTCATTCAACATGACCTCTAGCCCTGGCGTATTCTTTTCAGCTCATCTATGTTCTCAACCACTTTTCTTATTCCTTCAACTATGTCCTTCACATCATCATCTGAGAGCTCTGAATGTATGAGCAGCCATAGTCCTCTCCTATAGCAAATCTCCTCAGCCACTGGGCATATTCCGTCTTCATATGTTACTCTGCCTTTATAGTATGGGCATGTGAATGGACATCCAAGTTTACGTGCAAGTCTTAGCCTGTAGAGAGGATTAGCATAGAGAGGTTCTTCATAACCTGGACTAGCTGGAACTCCTTCCGCTCTCAAGGCATCTATGAAGAGGTCTCTGGGGACTCCAAGTTCCTCCTCATAGTACTTCATTGCATATATGTGGAATACATGATACGCATAGTCTGGAACATAGGGCTCTTCAAGACCTGCGATCTCCCTTATCGCTTTCGTGATCTCTGAGGCTATCCTTCTCCTAGCCTCGTTCATTCGATCAAGCTTTCTTAGCTGAACAAGTCCTATTGCTGCTTGTAGCTCAGTCATTCTATAGTTGTAGCCAAGCATGTTAAAGGCCTCTTGAGGTGAATGTCTCTTTAAGTAGTCCTTCAGCCCTCTTATTTCCGCATGATTTCTGAGCATGCTAACTCTTTCAGCGATATCTGGATCCCTTGTAATTATCATGCCTCCTTCTCCAGTCATCATGTTCTTGGATTGATAGAAGCTGAAACAACCAGCATCCCCTATCGTGCCTACCTTCTTGCCCTTATACATAGCTCCATGTGCTTGAGCACAGTCCTCAACTATGGCTATATCATACTCTTCTGCTATTCTCTTTATCCTGTCCATATCAGCAGGACATCCAAAGAGATGTACTACGATTATGGCTCTAGTATGCTCTGTGACCTTCCTTTCCACGTCCTCTGGGTCTATTGTGAAGGTTCTTGAGTCTATGTCGGCAAATACTGGTATTGCACACTGCATTAACACGCTTGTAGCTGTTGAGGTGAAGGTGTAGGCAGGGACTATGACTTCATCCCCAGGTCCTACTCCTATAGCAGCTAGAGCAAGGTGTAGCGCTGTTGTCCCTGAGCTGACGGCTATAGCATAGGGCACTCCATGGTATTTAGCGAAAGCCTCCTCAAACTCCTTGACTTTATGACCTCTTAAAGAGCTTAGATTGCCACTTCTCATGACCTCTATCACAGCCTCTATCTCTTCATTACCTATGCTTGGGTACTTGGGGTAAGGTCTTTCATCTAATCTTCTTACAGGCTCTCCTCCTAGAAGAGCTAGCTTCGGCAAGCCTAATACCCCCTTTAGTCCTCCCATTCTAGCTATAGCTATAAGCAGAAGTTAAGCGTCACGTTTAAGTCGAGCTATTCTAGCGTATTAAATGAAACCATGTCCTACATAGACCTACCACTTCACAATGGTCATGTACCTCGCTGGCTCTTCTCGAGGATGGTTAAATTAGCCAGGTGCATGTTCGAGGTCATTGTGGATGAATATGGTGCTGATGTTATCCTGGACAGGCTAGCCGACCCTCTATGGTTTCAAGGGCTGGCATGTGTACTTGGTTTTGACTGGGATAGTAGCGGTGCGACCACGGTCACAGTAGCCGCCTTACGTCAAGCATTGAATCGTGCTGAGCTGGGCCTAAAGGTCGTTGGAGGTAAAGGCAAAGCAGCTTTAGCTACAATAGATACTCTTGATGAAATAGGTGATTCACTAGGCCTGAGCCATAGAACAATAGAGGACTTGAAGCGGATAAGTCGTCTATCAGCCAAGGTCGATACCTGCCTACTTCAGGACGGCTATTCAATATATCACCATGCCATGTTCATATCGTCAGATGCTAAGTGGACTATTATACAACAAGGCATGAACCCATCAGAGAGACTTGCAAGAAGATATCACTGGTCTTGGAGAATTAACAATCATGTCATAGAGCCTCATAGCGGGATCCAAGGAGTTAAAATTCATGAAAAAGTCCTCAACCTCACTAGCCAGAAGTCCTCACAAGTCCACAGAGCTATAGTTGACCTAGTGAAGGAGAAGCCTACGTCCATGAAGAGACTTATTATGAGCCTCAGAGGTCAATCCTCCCTAGCTAGGTGGATAGGACTTGACGACAGGCCTATAGCTTATAGGCTACGAGAGGTCTCCATAAACTGGCAGGCCTTGGAGAGAGCTTATGAGATCCAGCCCAAGAACATGGAAGAGCTGCTTCTAGTAAGAGGAATAGGGCCTGGTACTCTTAGAGCCTTAGCTCTTGTAGCAGAGCTCATTTACGGCTGTGAGCTCGACTGGCAAGACCCTCTACGCTACGCCTATGCCTTTGGTGGTAAGGATGGGGTACCCTATCCAGTCAATAGAGAGCGCATGGACTTCGTCATAGAGTTTCTAAAGGATGCTATAGAAAATGCCAAACTAGGTGATAAAGAGAGGCTTCTCGCTCTCAGAAGGCTTAAAGGTCTTGTCAAAAAGCTAGGCCATGCATACTATCTTGTAAGGCTAGCTTAGTCTGCTCAATAGCCACTTCTCGAGGTCTTCTGCCTTAATCCCCCCTATTATACAGTCCACTATCCTCTCCTTGTCAAGAAGCATCACCTTGGGTATCTCGTAGACCTGAAACCTCCTTATGAGCTCCTCATCTCTTCCCACGTATATATTGACGAAGGTTATCTCCTTGTGTCTCCTCGATAATTCTTCGATGGCCTTCTCCATGTAGACACACTGAGGACACCATAGCCCTATAAAGCACAACACCACACGACTACTCTTCTTGATGAGCCTCTTGACATCATCTAATCTCGTAGCCGAATACAGCATGGTCGAACACCCCCTCCAAGACTGATAGAACCAGCTTCAGCTTAAAAATCCTCCTGAGCAAAGTTTATATACATGTAATACAAGTAATACATGATGAACATGGATAAATGTAATTGTTGTAATACAGAGAAGAAGGAGGAGAAGTCAAGAAAGATATACTCAGTGAGAGGCATAGATGAAGAAGTATATCGAGAATTCACCGTAACGGCTAGAGAGCTCGGTAAGACCATAGGAGAGGCTATGAGCGAAGCTATGAAGCTATACATGATAATGGTCAAGGGCCTTGGTGAGAGCTTCCAAGGTGTAGCTTCTGCTCTAAGAAGAGCAGCTGGCGAGCTCAAAGCCGGAGTCAAGGAGGTACTCCCTCTTGTCATTGAGGGACTTGATGAAATAGAGATAAGCAGAGACGACCTGGAGTCTGTTAAGAGAAAGATCATAATAAGAGGAGTAGCCAGAGTAGTTATCAAAGAAGATGTAGATTCTGAAACCTTCAGCAGATACTTCGTTGAAATAAGTCAGGTCGATGAGCTCAGAGCTCCTAAGACTATACCCAAGCTCCTCCTCCTCTCCAGGTGCAGAAAAGTGAAGAGGATAATCATGGATTAAGGCCTAAGGCCTCTCCTCCACACTTTCTTTAAATACATTAATACCTCTTCATCATCAAGGTCATACCACACATGATAAGCATCAGCAACAGCAAATCCGAAGAGGTCTCCTCTTACATTTAGGCATATTACCTTATCAACTTCATCAGCTATTAGCCTTAGAGCTGAAGGAGGCGCTGTAGGCACAGCCACTACTACTCGCCTAGCTCCTCTATTCTTTACGAACCTGATCGCTGCAAGCATAGTGTATCCAGTCGCTAATCCATCATCGACCAGAAGTACGAGTTTGCCTTGCAGGCTGGGATAGGGCCTTCCTCCTCTGAGCACCTTTTCCCTCCTCTTTATCTCCTCCATGGTCTTTCTTACCCCTTCATCTACCTGCTCATCTGTAAGGCCTAGTTCATGGACCAGAACTTCATTGAGCACCACTGTGCCATCAGGGGCTACTGCTCCATATCCCGCCTCTGGATTATAAGGCACTTGAATCTTTCTACAGACTATGAGATCAACAGGTAACTCGAGTTCCTCAGCTATGGCACAAGCAACTGGAACTCCTCCTCGAGGGATAGCCATGATCAGGCAGTTCTCAACCTCATCGCCTATGTACTTCCTTATCACCTGAGCAAGCTTCCTCCCTGCCTCCAGCCTATCCTTGAAGACTCCATAGGCGCATATCATCTCGGGAAGGTACAGCACCTTGTCCTTCATCTCCTTCAAGCACTTCATTACATACATCAGCTCATAGGCCAAGGGGGATCCATATTCCATTCTCTATCCCATCCAAGGTAGTAGAGAAGTAAAGGAAGGTAAAAAGGGTGGTGGTTGCTATGGCTTGGGCCCAGCCTCTTCTAAGGACACTAACTTTATTGCCTGCATGGGGCAGTTCGTCACACACGATTCACATTCGATGCATTCCTCGGGCTTCACTACCCAGGCCTTGCCATCCTTTATCTCAAATACTCCTGTGGGACATACGCTCTGACACAGTCCACATCCAGTGCATAATTCATGGTCTACCTTGGGTGCTCTCTTTGCCATCCTCGTCCCCGAGAGCTGATATATGTAGAAAAGCGTATAAAACTATCCACAAGGTCTTTCCAAGCAGTATGTGGACTTCCTTAGTCATGGCATGAGCTCTTGGCTGAGCACATGCGATAAAGATTAAAGAGGGCCTTAACCTCTAATGGAACGGGAAAATATGTCGGGAACCTATTATCTTGTTTCAACGATTCGCTGCACCCTCATACTCGCCATGGTGTCTTCCTACACCACAGCTGGCACTATGCTGATAATCAGTGATCAGACAGGCGATGTGCCCTATGGTGAGTTCGATATACAGGAGGTTTACGTCAATGTAACCAAGCAGACCCTTACCATAGCCATACGCCTGGTGAAGAAGCCCTCAGTGCCTCATGAAGTAGCTTTCATCGCTTATCAAGTCTTCATGAGTACTGATGAAGTAGGCTACCCAATAATGGACATGTATGCTGAGTATCTTGTTGAGTACTTGATGGCCTCCGCTGGAAGTAATGAAGAAGCACTATGCATATATAAGTACTCAGGAAAGGTAGGGGAGTGGAACTGGAGCATGGTAGGTTATGGAGACTTAAAGGTGAGGGACTCCATTATGTACTTCACAATACCTCTCAACCTCATAGAAAAGCCCTTAGCTAGGATCCTCATATGCACATGTTCTAAGAAGAAGGATGGATCATGGCTGAGCGACTTCTGTCCAGACGTGGGTTCCCTACCTCTTAAGAAGATTGAGAAGCCCAAAGCTGAGATACCCTATGACTCCTTCTGCCTAGTTTACTATGGAAACATCAATCCTCAGCTCTTCGACATGATAGCTAGGAAGGGAATCTATAAGCTTGCCATTCTCCATCCAGATCCAATACCCATACCTCCTATCGAGCTGAAGAGAGCTGACATAAAGGTCATAGCTTATCTCAACATACTAGGCCTACCTATTGGCCTCCTTGGCAGGGTTGAGAAAGAGCATCCTGAATGGATACTGAGGAGAGCTGATGGAGAGCCTGCAAAGTACTGGTATGGGCAGAGCTTCATGTGTAACCTGGCTATCAAGAGCTGGAGAGAGTACTTGGTTGAGCGAGCTGTAACCTATGTTAAGAATGGCTTTGATGGAGTTTTCCTCGATGATGTTGTAATCGACCCACGACTCCTTGGTCCTCCTCTGTATGATACGCCTGTTTATGATGAGGCCAGATATGGCCCATGGCTTGATCACCTTGTGGAGCTAGTAAAGGAGATCAAGAAGGCTACCAATGGCTCACTAGTTATCTATAATGCTGGATGGAGCCAGGTTAACGATAGACTACTAGCGGTAACTGATGGCTTGATGCTCGAAAGCTACTTGGGGTGTTGGAGAGGCAACGTCATGAATCCTGAGTACTACTACAGACCATGGGATGAAATTCTACGAATATCCCTTTTAGCTCAGAGATATGCTGAGCAAGGCAAGATAATAGTAGCTCTATCCTATGGGCCTGATAGAAAAACCGCTCTAAACTGCTTTGTAGTCGCTCGTCTCTTTGACTTCTTCTTCGCATTCTCAACTCCAGACCTTCAAGGGTTCACTGATTATGATGTGCTTAACATAAGGCTTGGAAGGCCTCTAGGAAAACTAAGAGCCATAGGCAACGTATATGTAAGAGAGTACGAGAATGGCATTGTAGTCTTCAATCCATCTGATAAAGATGTAGAAATTGTCCTTAAGCCCTCTATAGAGGTGAAGAAGCTAGTCGACCTGAGGGATTATCGGGAGCTATCATCTATTAATGGAACGATCAAGGTGAGGCTATCCGCTTTCGAAGGTACTGTCCTCTTGAGGAAACTAGCTCTGAAGCAAGGCAGAGTCGATAGCCTGAAGCTATATGCTATTGTAGGCATTCCCATTGTAACCTCCATCATCATCTTGACCTGGCTTCTGCGGTCACTCAAGAGGCACAGAGGAGCAAAAAGCTAAGCACGACCTTACATCAATTGGTTCAGCACGCAATTCATAAAGGTCTTAAGGCATAATCATAAAGTGATAGGAGGTAGCATAATTTGGAGCTAAAAGGAGTGCTTGCCTACATCTCGTGGTCTCATGTAAACCTAGACCATATTAAGGGTCGATATGTTCCCAAGCTTGTGGTTATCGAGTCTAGGTCCCGTAAAGAAATTGAGGTAGAGATGAAGCCTGGTCAGCAGCTAGAACTTATGGTAATCCCTCAGAGATATTGTATCTTCAGGAAGCCTGATGGAAAATACTGTCTATCCCCCATAGGTCGTCTTCATGTTGAGAGTATTCCATTCTGTGAGCGATGTTATAACCTCATACCTAGTATCAAGTGCATAGTAGGAGAGCCTCAATGCAAGGAGGAAGAGGCTCCTAAATCCATTAAGTGCATCAAGAGTGGTATCTACCAGGACAGATGCAAAGTTCCTAGATTCCATTACTTTCTAGCCTATCCTATAGGCCATAACTCCGTCTATATTAAAGTAGGCATTCAAAGAGAGACAACCTACCCGACTAGAGTTCTCGAGCAAGGAGCTCCGATAATAGCCCTCTATGCCAAAACTCCTAACATATGGAAGGGACGTGAAGTTGAAGTTGAGTCAAGGCTTGTGCTTGAGGAAATGGTCGGGAAGAGCATTAGTGGGCTACGAATAGAGCATGCAAGCGAGAAGAAAAGAACTATAGCTATGGTGGAAAAGCTTGTAAGAAGGAGGTCTTCCATTGCTTCAACGCTAGAATCCTTCATGGAAGTAAAGCATGAGGACATATACGACCTTGTAGTAAGGCTAGCTAGGGAGGTAGGCCATGTTCTAGCTGAGAGATTTAGGGGCTACAAGCTACCTGAAGTTAAGGTGATTAGAGCTATCGACCTATATGATATGGATGAAGCCCTTCTAAGATATGATAGGATTGAGGAGATAACATCCATTAGAGGAACCTCTAAGTTTAAGGGGACAGTAGTTGGATGGCTCGGCTCATGTCTTCTACTAAAGGAAAAGGGCATCTTACGCATCATAGATCTTCGAAGATTAAGAGGCTGCCTTATCAACATAAGCATCTCATAGTGCTGAGCTCTTAGCTGAGTAGCTCTCCATGATCACTCTCCTAGCATTCTCTCATCCTCTGGAAGGTCTAGTTATGAGATTAAGTTTAAATCTCACCTCCTAGTAGTCCCTTGGACAAACTCAAGTCGAAATATTCATAGGTAGGTATGAGAAAGACATATTGAATATTGACTGAGATCTATATGCTTTCGATTAGCTCATCAAGCTCAAGGTGAGATCATGAGGCTATGTATGGTATCCCCCTATCCTCCTACTATATGTGGTATTGCTGACTACTCATATCAGTTGATAAAAGCGCTGGTCCAGCTCAGACCAGATGTCAATGTATACGTGGTAGCCGAGCACGGTGCAAGAAGCGATAACGAAAGAGTAGCAGTTCTTCCTGTCTTTGACAGAAGGGACTATAGAGCTGAGCAGATAATAGAGGCCATTGAGGAAGTAGACCCAGATATAGTACATATACAACATAGCTTTGGAGTCTTTGGAGCTGATGACAGACTACTAGAGATAATGAGGAGCGTGAAGAGGCTGGGAGCTAAGCTCATTACAACGTTTCACACAGTACACAGCAGAGAGACCATAGATTTTGAGTTAAAAGGCTACGATATAGAGGACTACAATAGACTTGTATGCAAGTACTCCGACCACGTAATTGTTCATACCCGTTCCATGAAGAATGTACTTATTAGGCAGGGTGTAGAAGAGGACAAGATAGATGTTATAAGGATTGGAGCTTTCGAGTTGGATTATGTTGATAAAGAGGAGGCACGAAGGAGATTAGGCCTCCCTCTAGACGAGAAAATCTTAGTGAGTCCCGGCTTCATACATAGGGGTAAGGGCACGCATCTACTGTTAGCATTATGTAGGGAGCTTCTCAAGCATACTAGAGAATTCAAACTGATAATAGCTGGATGGACTCATCCTAAGGAGTTCTATGAGTACAACGTGAAGTACGCTCTTGACTGCCTGAACTTTATAAAACATCATGGGCTAGAGGAGCACATAATCATGGTGGGTCACTATCTCTCGCGAGAGGAGTTAGCTCTATATGTCTCAGCAGCAGATGTGATATTGTGTCTCTACACTCAGATCAATTGGTCTGCAAGTGGTGTGCTCAAGCTAGCGATAGGGGCGGGGAAGCCTATTGTTGTGACTAGAATACCTAAATTTGAAGAAGTCAGCGAGGAGATATCCGATGAAGTAGTAGTCCTGCCCACAGACATAAGGAGAATGGCCAGAATAGTCCATAGACTGCTCTACGATGAGGACTTTAGAAGATTCATAGAGAGCAGGGTAAGAGCATATGCAAAGAAGATCTCTTGGTTGAATATAGCGAAGGAGCATCTCATCATATATAACAAAGTCTTGGAGGAAGAGCCATAGTCTACACTTACTCAGCAACTACTACCTGTTCCTAAAGACTTAGCTTTGCTCAGCAACTCAATGAACCTGATCGTGGAACCTATCGTCGAGATCAGGGCTAATGCTATTAAGGTCTCAAAATAGAATCCTAGAATACACCCTATGAATATCAAGAACAGCCTCACATCCCTTGAGGCAAGGCTGGGGTGCTTGACTACATCAGCAGGAGATATGTTAAAATGAGCTTTGAATATGTTGTGAACATAGCTATGTATGATCATTCCGAACACTGCAACCATTCCTAGAATAGATACCTCCATGTAGAGTCCTCTTAAGTGTCTGAGCAGGAAGAGAACAAAGCTCACTACAATGCCGCAATCTGCAAATCTATCAAGAACAGAGTCCAAATAGGCTCCAAAGCTGCTCTTCATGTTCCTAAGCCTTGCTATCTCCCCATCAACTCCATCAAGAACTGAAGTCACTTGAGCTAGAACTCCGCCAAGAAAAGGCATATCAAGGACGAAACTCATCATTGAGGCTAGCGCGCAGAGAAAGCTAATCAGCGTCATATGGTTAGGCGTTATTGGGATATTGTGCTCTACGATGAAAAGTGATATTGGAGCTGAGAGCTTTCTATTTACATATCTTGAAATTATGCCATCCGTAGGTTTGCTAAGAGCCTTCGCGGCTCTTAGCCATTTATCGAATAACATGCCGTATATGATACCAAGTACTCCTCTTTTATCTTTTTTGCTCTCCTCGCCCTCCAGTACGACTCTATAGCATGGTCTGCTGGCGATTAGTCTCTCTCGTATACCAAGTTCCCGTCAATGATCGTCTTAACCACTCTCAGTCTTTCGTCCAGAACTATGAGATCCCCTCTCCATCCTGGAGCTATGAGGCCTATCTTTTCTCTTACATCAGCTTCTATGCTACGTGAAGGTGTATAGCTAGCCATGGTAAAGCACTCCTCAAGTGAGTATCCAAGGCTGTGTACGTTCCTCACAGCATCATCTAACGTAATGAAGCTTCCATAAAGTACTCCACTTTCAGCAAGCCTAGGAATACCTTCTTTGACTATAATGCGCATCCCCCTTACAACATACTCCCCATCAGGAAGTCTAGCAACTTTTGAGGTATCCGTTATGAGCACAACTCTATCAGGCCCAGCTAAGCTTATGGCAAACCTTACAGTAGCTGGATGAAGGTGCACGAAGTCAGCATTGACCTCTATGAAGGTTGATGGACTGAGAAGCAGTGCCAGAGCTACTCCCGGCTCTCGATGATGAAAGCTCCTCATGGTGTTGAATATATGTGTAGCCTTCCTAGCTCCTGCAGCTATGGCTAGCATAGTCTCATCATAAGTAGCCATGGTGTGTCCAATGCATACAACAATGCCTCTAGAGGAAGCATAGGATATAAGGTCAAGTGCTCCCTCAAGCTCTGGAGCTATAGTTATCTGTCTCACAAGCCCTCCACTAGCTCTTATGTAGTCCTCCAGCTCCTTGATAGAAGGCCCTCTAATAAATCTCTCATCCTGCCCTCCTCTCTTGACAGGATTCACATAAGGTCCTTCGAGATATAGACCCAGAACCCTAGCCCCCCTTTTATAATTCCATGACTCATGAGCCTCTCTAACGGTCCTACAAACCCTTAGAAGGTCTTCATGAGGAGCGGCAGCCACCGTGGGAAGGAATGATGTAACGCCATGCTCTACAAGCTTATAGCCAAGCTCTAATATGTCATCACATGTAGCCTCTAAAACGTCTATGCCTTCAAGACCATGGATGTGTGTATCAATATAGCCAGGAGAGACCACAAGACCTTCACAATTTAATTGGTAGCCACTGCCCTCTCCATAAGGCTCCCTTCCTATCCTCTTTATTCTACCTCTCTCTATGACGATATAGGCCTCTTTAATCCTCATCGCAGGAGTAAGCAGTCTAGCATGTCTGAGAATGATGTTACTCGACGTATAGCCTCACCTCTTATATCACTACCTATGAGGAGGAAGAAAAGTCTATAGTCTAGGCTACGATTATTCATGACTGCCATGATGTTGATTTAGTATAGGCTCATCTTCATCCCGGTCAAGGCTGGTCTAGAAAATATCACGGAGTGATTGATGAAGATCAGCTCTTACCTCTAGGCATGGCAATTACTTCACGCACTTCAAGGTCAAAGAATCTGTTGGTGTAGGCAGGCTTTATCACTAGAGCTGTGTCAGCGCCTTTCTCAGTGCCAGCAATGGCTATTACCTCCTCATCAGTGGGTATAAGTCCTGCATCTGCTGCCATTAGTACTATCTCAACAGCCACTTTAACGCCTTGTGAGAATATGTACAGGGTGTGTGCTATTAGCTCAGCTGGCGGGGCTCCTCCAAACTTCTTCCTAACGGCCTCCTCTATATTACCCAGAAAGGCATGAGTGCACGTAACAATCCTCACGCCTAGCTCCTTAAGCTTTTCAACCTTCTTGGGATCAGGGGCCTCATATTCTTTCCAGTATCCTGCATGAAGTGTGACAGCTATTATTTGAACGTCAAGATCCTTGAAGGCCTCTGCTACCTTCAGAGCCGTTTCTCCACTGGATGTAGCTACCACTATGTACTTTATGCCAAGCTCCCTGGCTCTTTCCTTCGCGATCTCTATGACCTTG
>Ga0180301_10001981_pt1 | contig 16078 bp, 12 predicted proteins | sample GuaBasSediGuay16_FD_121797 | JGI IMG/M metagenome (GOLD analysis project Ga0180301, IMG submission 121797) | Subseafloor sediment microbial communities from Guaymas Basin, Gulf of California, Mexico - Guay16, Core 4569-2, 12-15 cm | ecosystem: Environmental > Aquatic > Marine > Hydrothermal... | reverse complement strand
TAAAGCATCCTGACACAATAATTGCCTTGATATTAGTGCCTGCAGTATACATACTAGGATCTCTGGCCTACAACAGCGACATAGCAATACTCGGCACACTAACATATCTAATACTCATACTGATTGCAGCTCTCCTAGGAGAATCCAAAAAAGAAGAAATCGTAGTCGAATAGTCATCAGCCACCCAACACGACCACTAATGAGATATGGATAATACCTAAATACAGAACAGCTCCCTTCTTAAATCTGAGCAACAAGCTTATCTCTCCCCCCTGGATAGGAGTTTTGTTGGATAAAACTAACTACAAATCTCAGTAGTCAGCAAAAAACTTCTTGAGTTTGTCTCCTAAAGCATATTTGAGTAGAAGAACTTATAACCACGAAATGTGTGTTCTTTCTACATTAGAAAACAAAACTAGGTGGTTATATGAGGAAGGAAGCAGTCATAGTAGCCCTGCTAATATTGATGAGCCCTATCGCCTTAGTTAATAGCATGTATAGTATAGAAAACACACACAACATATCCACAAAAGTCACAACGACAACAGACATAAATGTATACGCGGAGGCAGCTAACTTCTATATAGGTAAGGCTGGGCATGTAGCTATGGTACTATTGGCCACAGGAGGCCACATCGAAGTACCAGTAGATCCAAGCTGGCCCGAGTTCGACGGATTAGTAGCGATGAGAATAGCTGGTGGTATTGGACATAGGTGGTGGCTCTACTACCACCATGATATATGCCCAGAGATACCACCAACAATAACATTGATACTGCATTATAACAAATCTGAGTCAGAGGCAACACCACTCGCAAAGAGTCTAGCCGATAAAGTTGGAGATTCGCTAAACATAACATTCTATCCACTCTGGTCATTTGGCGACGAGCATAGATCAGCCTTCCTATTCACGGCCCAATTAAACCTAAGCGACACAATAGAATTCATGAACAATGAGATTATATCAAAATTCCCCACAGAAGGCCTAACAAGCTTCGCATATTCGCCAATAGTACAGGCAAATATGAATGAGGAGGTATACACCAGAGCAGCACTAACACTGTTCAGAGATTATGATGACATCGACGAAGACAACAACACCGAAGAATTCGTCCCAATACTCGTCCTCGCAACTATGGTTCCAGACGCAATAACAGAGGAAGACGAATGGTTCAAATTCTCAGTAAAAGAAGCCCTAGATCTGGAGACAACAGCAGTGATAGAGCCAAACCTCACAGCAAACTATAGCATCCTCACAGTCCACTCATACCTACCATTGGAAGTTGATGAGAACAGATCAACAATACCAGACAACCCACTATACGAATTCTCAGGAAGATTCATATACCTACTCAAAGCGGAGAACTTCAGTAGAGTATTTGATAATGTCTTATTATACTTTAAGGCTCTCAACTTTACAGCAGAGTCGGAAATTATGCCAAAAATGACAAGTATGTTTTACATATCAAATATAGTCGCAACTAAACATATAAGTAAAGCCTATTATGGTCGTGAACCTAATGCAATAAATGTTACATTTACAGTAGCAATAACAAACTTTGGTGACTCAGGAGAGGCTTTGAACGTTAGAGTAGCTTTGCCGTTAGTAGGTGACTTCAGAAGGGTTTTAAATGCGATGGCTTTTGAACTCGAGGAGAAGATTAGTGAGTTCATATCTGGCGTTAATTGGACGATAGAATATAACACGAAGATTGGCGATGCTTATGTTGATGCATTTGTGACAACCGTCGACAGAATAGGCCCAAAAGAGACGGTTTTATTGAATTTCAGTGTCCTATTAATACCCGAAATAATTGGAAATAGATTTGGCACGTTAGCTGTTGCGTTATCGTTCTGGATGGGCCCAATAGTAACATATGAGGATATTGAAGGAAAAGACTACTTTGTGATTGCTAATGGATTTGTTGTGTCTCCAAGAGCAGCTCTAGGAACAATAGCTCGTTTGATTCGGACGGGAGTAGAGCCAATCGACGAAAATGATCTTCTCTACAGGTTCAACTTCAACTTAACACTTGCTGTCTTTGCTGGAGAGAACCCAGAAATCGAAATCGATAGGTTCTTCGATATCAAGGCAAAACTATTCTTGTCCAAACCAACTAGTATTGTCTCAAGACTTGAGCTAAATGAAGTCGCAGAAGCTACTCTAGATGAGCTGAACATTACTAGAGGAGAAGATAGTGAGACCGTACACACATTTAGTCTAAGCTTCGACAGAAGGCTTAAGGCTGGTGTCTGGGCAGTATTTGGATATGTCGAATTCACCGTAGAAACTCCCGAAGGAAATCTAACGCTTGGCTTCACCACGAATAGCTATATGATTTATATCCCACCGAGGCCCTGGATTATTCAGAGATGGCTCCTAAGGAGGGAATTCCCATATCCGCACGTTGAGCTTAATATTGAGAAATTGGCAACATATGACAATACAACCAGTGAGCTCACAATATCAATAAACATTACAAATGAGGGCGACACGGATACGAAGATAAGATTCTATGAGTTCCTATTAACAGACTACATAAATACGAGTGTTGGCAATAACGGTGTGGTCTCGGTTAAGATAAATGGAAGAGCCGTTGATGTATATGTTGAGGTGAAGGAGGATCTCGGAGTTCTCGTAATAGTCTCACCATGGATACCCATCAAAGCTGGAGAAACAATCAGAGTTGAGATCACAGTTAAGGTTGTAGCAAACTATAGTGGTGAGATGGTCATAAGACCAACGCTTATCGAATACAACTTCGGCAAATTCGAACCAGACAGAATCTCAGATGAAGAGTCACACATGGAGGACGTAGACTCTAGGGAGGAGATGGAGCACGAAGGGAACAAAACTAATCATGAAGGAGGAGCGCGCCTACTAGTAATATCAAACAAGGTACTCAGAACAATGCAAGAAGGAGGCAACGCACTATCAACATTCACAAATCTAGTCATACTAACAATAACACCACCTACTGGTGGTGGAGGAGAAGAAGAAGGCGGTGGAGGAGCTCACTGGGGCACGCTAATACTACTAACCCTTATTGCAGGGGTCATCGTCGTAGTCTATGTGAAGATATCCAGAAGGAACAAATATTAGGCATAGATAAATATTAGGCATAGTCTCTATTCAATTTCTTCTTTTTTATTTTCTCTTTTTCTGAGCTAAGTAATAGCTATTTGTCTCTGTTCAGTAACATTTTATATCGTTACTAAATAAATAGTTGTGGAGGGTTACTAATAGATGTCTGAGGAGGAGATTGATGTCTTCAAAGTTCTGAGTAATCCCATCCGCCGAAAAATACTTATGTTTATTGCCGAAAGAGGAGCAGCAAGCTATAAGGATTTGATAAAGATAGTTCCCAAAGCTGGAGCACTATATCACCATCTAAGGCTTCTTGGGGATCTTATTGAGCAAGACGAGAGACGAATGTATAGATTAACGCCTAAGGGTGAGAAAGTATATGAGTTTCTGATATCGGACTTCTTCATACCGGAAGACAAAACGGCTATACAAAAGCTCTTGACACCAAGGATATACCTAGAATATATCGAGGGGCCTATAGCGTATTTATTCATAGCGATGCTTACCATAACAAGCTTTTTTTGGCTACTATGTGCCGATACAGTACTACTCTTCATAGTTCCTATACCAGTAAACATATCTGCTTCGCTCACCCCACTTATAGTTCTAACGAACTTTGTTTGTTGTAGTGTTGCTGAGAAGCTACTCATAAGAGCTCTGTTTAGGCGCCGAGTAGGAATATTTGAACTATTGGTGAAGTCCACACCAGCATACACAATTATTAATCTATATCCAATTGTTCTCTGCTCTGCTAATCAACTACTGATATTCATATTCCACATAATTGCACAGATCATAGGGCTTCTTCTCTGCATATCAGCCGTAAGCATAGTAGCACGTTTGCCCCTTAAAAGCTCATTGACGATAGTCATAGTGCTTCACTACTCAGCTTTGTTAATACTGTTAGCCTCCGTTTTAGGCATTCATATCTAACAATTCGATTACCATCGCATACTAAGCCGATGTTTTGGTTGGAAGTAGTATTAGGTGCTTTTGTTTTTTGTCTCTGTATATTTGTTAGCTCCCCAACAACATGAGATTGCTATCCGTAGTCTCTGCCAAGCTTTGCTCAGATCACCATAATGCATACATGTAGGCATATCAAAGCTGATAAAAAGTTACAACGCAGTTTGGTGAGATGCTGAGCTATTCTTTTTGGTTTAAATATTTCTACATTTTTTGGGTGTTGTATGGTGATAAGACTTATAGGAATTCTAACTAGCGACGGTGTCCCAGTAGCATATGAATCGTTCATGGAGGAGTCCGATGTTAGTGTTTTGATATCTAGCCTTCTAAGCGCTGTGCATGCTATTGCGGAGGCTCTTGGAGAGGAGGAGGTTAGTAGTATTGACTTTAGGAGAAATAAGCTTATAATGACGAAGATCAAGAAGAACTATGTCGTGTTTGCGATTGCCCACGTAGCTGAGGAGTACATAGATGCGCTTCTTAGAGTTATAGCGCATAGCATAGATAATGATGACTCTATCTTTCCTCCCAGTGGATTTGTTGATAGCTACCTGGAGAACAAGATGATAGAAATTCTCCAGCAATATGTGTCAGATGGTAGTAAGGTAAACTACAGGGAAATTATTGACCGTGTGTGGAGACCTATATCTGGGAGATTTCCAGAAAGTGCTAAAAATAGGATCTCTGAGATTTTCAAATCCTTTGACTCTCTATATCAGACTGCCGAGGAGGAATGGACAAAGTATTTTGAGAGGAGCTCAAGAACCCTCGAAGAGGCTCTAAAACATGCGTTTAATGGTGATTATCTGCATGCATGCTCCATAGCTCTCAAGATGGAGGATAGAGATGCCAAGCTTTTCGGAGTTAAAATGGGAATCCCGGCAAACACGATATATGGTTCGATAGCGCCGCCAATGAACCTTTTAGAAAAAATAGTTGTTGAACCCCTAGAGGATATCTTCTCAAAACTTATTAGGATGGAGATAGGACTCATACTGGGAGAGGTAGCACCTGATGAATACCTAGAAGTTTTCCGAGAGGCTGTGAAATCGTTTAGTTTTAATGATGATAAGGCTCTTCTAAAGGCATTTCTATTCCTAGGAAACACACTTATGTACGAACTAGAGTTTGGTGCTAAGCTAAGAGAATTCTTCAGTGAGTACTCCGATGTCATAAGTAGCCTCATATCAAACATATTTGAGAGGACAAGAATAATCAACTGGGCATACTCCCACACGAAGCTGGGCGAAATAGAGGACTATCTGAGGAAATACGAATCAGAGCTCGAAAGCAGCCTATCTGAACTCCGAAGAGTAACAGAACCGAGGTTTCTTGAGAGGCTTATTGGTTTGGTGCCGAAGGGAAAGTATGATTATGAACTAGCTATCATAAGTGAGGATATCCTAGAAACACTTCTTAGGGTCATTGATAAGCACAATTTAGAGGAATATGGAGACGTGGCAAAAGAGATACTAGATATATCAGTAAATGCATTAAGGAAGTATGGGCTAGAGGAAAAAGCAGGACAGCTAATAGATAGATTCGGCGAAGCCTCAGAGGAAGTTTTGCGGTACACTAAATATAGCTCCCAAACCGGTAGAGGTCTCGGATTATTGTAGGCGTGGAGAGAAGATGATTGTTCTTTATTTCAAGGAGCATCTACTCCATGACTATCCGCAGCATCCAGAAAATGCGTCGAGGATAGAGAGTATAAAGGATAGACTTAGGGAGGTCTCCAACTTCATTGAAGTCGAACCAGAATTCGATGAGAATATAATAAGCCGTGTTCACTCACTAGAATATGTTGAGGAGATAAAGAAGCTCAGCGAAAAAACAGAAACCGTAATTTTCTTAGACCCAGACACATACCTCGTCCACGGCACATATCGTGCGGCTGTCCTGAGTGCTAATCTGCTTATCAAAGCATATGAGCTTAGAAACAGACATGTCTTTGCGCTTACAAGGCCTCCAGGTCATCATGCTGATAAAAATGAGCCAGGTGGGTTCTGTATCTTTAACAATGTCGCGATTCTTGCTAGGCTAGCAGTTGATGATGGTTTAGATGTCCTTGTACTGGATCTAGATTACCACCATGGAAATGGAACTCAAAATCTTCTTCCCGAAAAAGCAGTCTTTGTTTCGATACATCGATACGGTGTATATCCCGGAACTGGACATTATGTTGAGAGAGATGAGGGCCACATATATAACATTCCACTACCCTTCGGATGGGTCAACGATTCAGAGTACTTCTATATCTTCGAGAGAATAGTGATGCCCATAGTAGAGAGTAGAAACCCAGATATCATAATAGTATCGATGGGGTTTGATGGTCATCAGAAAGACCTGCTAGGAGACTGGGCACTAGAAAGAGTCTGGAGAAACATCTTCAAGCATATCAGGGAATACAGAATAGTAATGGCGCTGGAGGGGGGATATAATCCAAGCGGGATCCTAGGGGGCATAAGGGATATTAAGGATGGGCTTGAAGGGAAAGAAGTGGTGTTGGAGGGACCCATAAGAAAAGAACTCGCCAAATATATAGATGATCTCGCCGTGTATTTCAATCTAAAATAATTGTAGCGATGTAGCTTCTAATAAAGAGCTTTTTGAGCGAAATTAAGTTAAAAAAATCAGGTAACTTAAGGATTTCTAGTACTCTCAATTTGATGTTTTCCTAGGATTGGTGGTAATCAGCGATGCATGGATTTAGAAAGCTTATCAGGCTAGATGAAGCTATCAGTAGATTCATTGGGATTCTAGAACCCATCAAAGAAACCGAGGAAATACACATTAGGGGATCCCTAGGTAGAGTTTTGGCGAGAGATGTGGTAGCAGAGGTGGATATTCCTCCGTTTGATAGAGCTGCTATGGATGGTTATGCCGTTAGGGCTGAGGATATCTATGGTGCGGATCCCGAAAATCCTAAGGTTCTTAGGGTTATTGGTATTTCGGAAATAGGAAAACCATTCGAAGGTAAAGTATCCGTGGGAGAAGCAGTATATGTGCATACTGGATCGAAAATACCTATAGGTGCAGACGTTGTTGTTCCTATTGAGTATGTGGATGTCGTTGGCGACAAAATATTCGTTAGAAAATCGTTTGCTCCAGGTGACAACATATCTAGAAGAGGCGAAGATATCAGTAGGGGAACTAAGGTTCTTGAAGCAGGAAGATTAATTGCCCCCGAAGATATCGCAATTATGAAAGCCCTAGGCATAAGATATGTTGAAGTTCTCCGGAGACCCAGAATAGCTGTTATGGCGTGTGGAAGCGAGCTTGTAGACGACCCCGAGGAGCTAGGACCAGGAAAGATATTGGAGTATAGCAGAGAGATAGTAATTGGATATTCTAAGAAACTTGGAGCCGAGATAATAGACTTTGGAATAGCTCCAGACTCCAAGCAAGAGATCCTCAAAAAAATACAGTTAGCCGAAACACAAGTAGATATGCTGATAACCGTAGGTGGGACAAGCGTAGGAAAACATGATCTCATACCACGCATAATCAGAAAGCATGGAGAACTAATCTTTCACGGAGTCGCCATTGAGCCAGGAAAACCAATATGTGCAGGTAAGATAGGTAGGCTACCAATATTAGGTCTCCCCGGTCTGCCAGTCGCGACATTCATCGCGGTGAGAACAATACTGCTAAGAGCTATTGAGAGGATCAGTGGTATTAGGGGAAGATTTAGATATAGTACAATAAGAGCTGTTCTGGGTAGGCGAATCTGGTCAAAGCCAGGTATAAGAACATATGTCAGGGTGAAACTCATAAGAAAAAACAGTATGATAGTTGCGGAACCAATAATGATTGCGGGTTCGGGGGTACTATCATCAGTGGTAATGAGTGATGGAATCATAGAAGTTCCAGAAGACTCTGAAGGTATCGAGGAAGGGAAAGAAGTCGAAGTTATACTTATACGGGATGTCTCCACAGTTTAGGTTATTGGAATCATACCTTCGCGGGTTCATCATCACTCAGAAGGGGTAGCTTTAATCATTATTAAAACTCTAATACTACCTCATAGCCTGTTTATTTCTATCTTTTTGGTTTTTTATTGGGATATTCCCAATATCATGAGGATGTGTGAGAATGTCAATGAAAACAATCAAAGCTCTCCTCCTAGTACTTATACTTATGGTGCCTCTAACAAACCGACTTAATTGGGGCTTTGGTGATAAGAAGAAATCCTCTTTGGTGAGGGTCCTAATATTTCTAAAGGAGAGAAAGAGCATTCCACACATAATCCAAGAAGCTATGATGAGTATCTGGAGTTCCGAAACAGAAAGAGAGCTTGATATTGCTAGGAAAGCATTGTACTCGAAGATTTTCAGTGCTTATGAGAGCGCATTCGACGATATACTCGTAGAACTGAGATTGCTTGGAGGAACAATAATTCATAGGATCGCATCGATAGGGGCTGTTAGTGCTTATGTTCCCGCAGATAAGCTTGATAAGCTAAGAAGAAGTGATATTGTAAGATACATTGTCCCCGTATTCAAAGTGAGGGTCTTGATGGATGTCGCTGCGAAGGCTGTTTATGCTCCAGACTTCTGGTCTCTGGGCTGGAATGGGTCTAAGTATGATGATCTTATTAGGGGCATAGAGGTCGCCATTGTTGATACTGGTATCTCGGAGACATCCTATATTTCGGGAAAAATAATTGATGCTAAGTCTTTTACCACTGGAGAGCCTGTAACATCCGATTTTAATGGTCATGGAACGAAAGTTGCTCATATTATTGCGAGTAGGGATCAGGTATATAGGGGTATAGCATATGGTGTTAACCTAATAAATGCCAAGGCTCTGAATCGCAATGGAGAAGGAATACTAGATGATGTTATGGCCGCTATTGAGTGGGCTCTGACCCAAGCAGGAGACACAGCAGAAATAATAAATCTGAGTATCGGCGCCCCCAAAAATGCCGCCGCTGGACTAATTCCCGATGGTTCATCAATAATAACAAGACTTATTGACCAACTGGCATATCTATACGATGCTGTGGCTGTGGTTGCTGTTGGAAATGTCGAAGGCGGATATAGTGGGGTCAACATACCTGCAGACACATTTAATGGAATAGCTGTCGGAGCTATGGATGATAAAAATACTGTTGATAGGTCAGATGACAGCCTATGGTCTGGAAGCTGTGTTGGGCCGACAGAGGATGGTAGGATTAAACCAGATGTGGTCGCTCCAGGAGTTGGAATAACGACATACACTGTGGGAGGGGCGCTGACGACGGGTTCTGGGACTAGTTTTGCTACACCGATTGTTTCTGGTGCGGCGGCACTAATATATAGTTATCTCTCAAACGAAAAGCCGGGAATTGGGAGTTTGGCGTTGGCAACAAAGGCCGTGATAATATTATCTGCTGATTTCTGGGGTGATAACACTCCGAATAATCGCTTTGGGTTTGGATATCTGAATCTTAGGAATGCTCTTCGGGTAATAGACAATGTTGTTGTTTTGAATGTGAGTTCTGGGAACAGAATTATCTATGAGTTCGACATGCTAAGTGGGGAGAATTTCTCATTGGGCATGGTTTGGTGGCGTGTTCCAAACGATTTGCTTTCCTTTTACAAAACAGGTGTTTTTAGGGTTTGTATAATTGATCCTAATGGACGTGTAGTATATAATCATGAGGAGTCAACAAATAATGTGATCAAAATAGGCTTTCAAGCCAATGTGTCTGGGACATATAGGCTTATCATAGAGAAAGTCTATAGGGCTGATGGACCAATGTTGGATAGCGTCGCCATAGTATCGACGAAGCCTCTTAGAAAGCCTAGAATTCTAAATGTAATAATGCTAACACTAGATAGGATTTCAGATGCACAATTTAGGAATGTTACGCTTAGAATTAAGAACAATGCTGAGGATGTTGCTGAAGATGTGGTTTTAAGGGTGAAGACTGAGAATATGGAGCTTAACAAAACAATATTTGAGATTGACAGAATTGGTGTGAATGAGAAGATAGAAATAGTTCTTAATGGATGTTTTGCCGATGAAGGCTTAGTTGTGGTGGATGCCAATGTGAGCTATACCATCGGAAATAAGACATATGTAGTAGAGAACGTAACTATGTTCTATGGTTATGATGATGATTCCAAGCCTCCCAAGATAATATCTGTTAATGCGGACACAACATTGCTAGGCGATAAGATAATATTTAAAGTTGAGGCTCATGACGAAGAGAGTGGAGTAGCTAGTGTTAAAGTGTACTGGCGGATAGATTATCCAATAGATGAGTATAGTCTTGACCTAGCCGACGGCGTCTTTAATCTCTCATACGATCAGAGAGAGCATATCTGGAAAGCGGAGATTAAAGTCAAATCTGAGTGGAATGGCAAAACAATGTACTATGTTGTTGAGGTGGAGGATGCGGATAACGATAGGGCTGGAGATTCCTTGGTGGCGTATAAGCCTGGGAAAATAAACATTAGAATGAAAATAGAGATAATAGTAGTAATAGCATTACTCGTAGTACTCTCCATAGCATATCTAGTATTCAAAGTAGTCCTACCGCGGATGAGGAGGAAGCCTAAGTAGAATCCTTTTCCTCTCCCATTAGTTTTTCTAGCATAGCTTTTATCTTGCTGAGCTCTTCGGAGAGTGTCTCTATCTTTCTTGATAGTGACTCCACATACTCAAATATCTGTTTTAGCAGAGTAAAGTTCTTAGCAATATCCTTAATCTCACTACTTATCTCTCTGAATGTCTCCTCTTGTGTCTTTTGGTGTCTGTCCATAACACCCATAATCTCTAAGATCCTCTCCTGTTTCTTACTGACAGTTTCTATTCTTGAGGCAAGATTCGAAATACGAGACGTGAGACTATCTATGAGTTCCTGAGTTCTTCTAAGGTTCTCCTCAGAGCTATGTTTGATGGTATTTCTAATGGATTCGAATTTTTGATTTACGTCTCCCGTGAGCTTCTCAACACCACTACTGATCTGTGAGATTGAGATGCTTATTTTATCTAGTTTATTGTCAGTTTCTCTCTGTTTTTCAAGGATTTTCGGAATAGAATTCATAATATTCCCAACTGTAGATTGTAGATCGTTATGCTCGCTTCCTAATTGTGTTATCATCTCTTTTAGTTTGCCTAAACTGGCCATGGCTTCTTTCTGATAGCCAAGAATGCCTTTTAGTGTTTTCTCGCTTACATCTCGAAAAGTTTTGAATGTAGAGAAGAATTCTTCTAGTCTTTCGGAGATCTCTTTGTTTTGAGTCTGGATACTCATAGTTAAGCTTCTGAGGTTCGCATAAGAATCAATAATATTCTTCGCTGACATATCGATTCTCGAAACAATGAGCTCAGATCTCTGCTTAACATCTGAACGCATCTCCCCTAGGAGTCCTTTAATAGAATCCTGATTATTGATGATTTCCGAGAGCCTCTGAAGAAGAGAATTCCCCTGAGTCCGAAGCTCATTGAGCCTCTCCAAAATAGCCCTAAGATCTCTCCTAGTAACCCTCCAATCCTCCAATTTGCTGTCAATAACCATCTCAACATAAGCCTGAAGTTTCTTAAACTTCTCATCAGCCTTAGCACCAGCCATGATAAGCACCAAAAACATCGAATAGAACCATGAAAGAACTAGGAAAAATATAGTATTATTATGATATCTGAGAATAGTCTCAGCACATTCCTAGTCTTCGAATCTAACAGCAAAAGCTTTTGACTATGTGACTAAGTCTAAGAAAAGCTCTAGACAACCTAAATTTAGCACAGAAACAGAAACTAAAGACTAAAGAGCTAATTGATACAGATGATGAATATCAGAGATTCTGCCATGTATTTAAGAAAACTCAAAAAAATTTTAATAGACTTTAAAGTATAATACTTTAAGGTATTATGATGATAAGAATGTTTTTTGTTGATAGAGAAACAGAACTGAGCTTTCTGGAGAGAAGATGGCAGTCTGGAAAAGCCGAGCTGATAATAATTTATGGTCGACGTGGGATTGGTAAAACTGAAATAATCAAGAAGTTTCTCGAGGATAAGGAGGGCTACTATTTCTATGTTACAGCTGAAGATATAAACACGCTTTTAGAGGGGTTTCTTTGGGTATTGGGTAAACCCTATAGTTTGATGAAAATCGATCGTCTAGAAGATTTCTACTTATTGCTGTCCGAAATAGCAAAAGATAAACGTATTGTTATTGTTTTTGATGAGTTTCAAAGATTAATAGATGCCTATAAGGGTGCTTTATCTGTTCTCCAGAAAATTTGGGATGAGAAGTTAAAACACACCAATATTTTTCTTATTCTAGTGGGCTCAGCAGTAAGTGTTTTTGAGCGAATAGGCAAGTCCTATGAAAGTCCTATTTATGGCAGAAGAACAGGAATGATGGAGATAAAAGAGCTCGATTATTGGGCTTCTCGTTTGTTCTTTAAAAATTATAGTGAGTATGACCGGATATTTGCGTATGCTATTCTAGGTGGAACACCGCTATATCTAAGCAAATTTGATGCTGATAAGCCAATAGAAGAAAATATTGAAGAAAAAATCCTTATGAAGGGTTCGGATCTGTACGAAGAGCCCGAAATACTTCTGCTTCAAGAGACGAGGGATCCATCGACATACATGTCCATACTAAAAACAATTGCTATGGGAAAAACAAGATTCTCAGAAATTGCCGATGCCAGTGGACTTGAACGGGAAAAACTTCCTAAATATTTGAATGTCCTTATGAACAGACTTAAACTAGTCGAGAGAATACAGCCTATTGAAGAGAAGGGCAGATCGATATATAGAATAACAAGCAACTTCATCTATTTTTGGTTCAAATATGTGTTACCCAATAAATCATTATTAGAGCTAGGCAAAACACAGATAGTTCTGGAACAAATCCTCGCGGAGCGAGACCTATACATATCCCATATCTTTGAGGACATAGTGAAACAGTTCCTAATGAGGCTAAATGGAAGCGTTCTGGACGGAATACCCATAGAATTTCATAGAATAGGAAAATGGTGGAAAGGTGAGAAAGAAATAGACCTCGTTGCAATAAATGAAAAGCAGAAAATAGTATACTTTGTAGAATGCAAATGGTCAAAAAACCCATTGAAAAAGAGAGAATTTTATGACTTGATAACAAAGGCAGAGGAATTTCGATGGAAAAAGAGGGAAAGACAGGAAGTATATATATTCTTTTCGAGAAGCGGATTTGAATTTGAACCAGAAGAAAACACGATACTAATAGATCTAAACAAAATGGCCATTATAGCGAAAAGTCAGTTCAAAATAAGAATATTAGAATGATTTCCATAGTGATTGTTTTTCTCGAGTAGGTTCAATTTTTGCTATCAATGTCTTCTCTTATAAGTGGTGCCAATGCATTTGGTTTTTTATTTATGATGGTTATTTTTCATGTTTGGTTTTTCGGGGGGTGGTTACTATGCGGATATACGTTGGGCCTGCTGGTGTCCCTATTTCTTGTCCTAAAAAGGATACGATTAGTGGTATTAAGTGTGTGTATAATCTTGGACTTAACTTGATGGAGGTGCAGTTTGTCCGTGGAGTAAAGATGAAAGAAGAAGTTGCGTTGCAGGTTGCTGAGCTTGCAAGCGAGCTTGGTGTTAGGCTTACTGTTCATGCTCCCTACTATGTGAATTTGGCTTCGAATAACCCTACGATTGTTGAGAGGTCTGTCAGGGAGTGGATTTATGAGTCTGCTAAGCTTGCCTCGATTATGGGTGCTAGGTGTGTTGTTTTTCATCCTGCTACCTACGGTGGTAAGTCCCCCGAGGAGACATATAGGATTGTTAAGAATAATCTTATCAGGGTTCTTGACCTAACAAGCGATTTTGAGGACGTATACATATGCCCAGAGACCACGGGGAAGAAGGGTCAGTTTGGAAGTTTTGATGAGCTTATAAGGCTTGTGGAGGAGATAGACAATCTTAGGCTGATCCCATGTATCGACTTCGCACATATACATGCTAGGGAAGGTGGTGCTCTTAGAACCGTTGATGATTTTAAGAATCTTCTCAGCCGCTACTATGAGTTTATTTCGAGAAGGCCTATCAAGATAATTCATATCCACTTCTCATGTATAGAGTATACGGATAAGGGTGAGAGAGCCCATCTAGCTTTGGAAGCCCATGAGCCTATGTTTGAAAATTTTGTTGAGGCCCTCAAAGAATTCAATTTTGATGAGGTTCAGATAGTTTCTGAAAGCCCAATACTTGAGCGCGACGCATTGCTGATGAGAGACATATTGATTAGAGAAGGTCTTATGGAGCCTATCGTTGTTGAGAAACCTATCGAGATTATTAAGAAGGTTCGTAAAAAAGCGCCAGTAGCGAAGAAAGTTCCTAAGAAAGCAGCTAAGAAGAGGAAGCGAAAACGAAAGAAGACAAAGAGGAAAAAAGCTAAAAAGAAGAAGCAGTAAGCAACATATTATATACACTACAATATTTCTATTTGGTATCAGCTACTTCTATGGTGAGCAGAAATGTGTCCAAACTCAGCATCTTCTGATGAGCCTATACGCCTAGCCATCGTGGTTTCTGAGTTTAACTATGATATTACCAAGATGATGTTGGAAAAAGCCCTAGACCACGCAAAATTTTTAGGTGCTGAAGTAAAATATGTTGTTCCAGTACCAGGAGTTTTCGATATGCCCATTTTCATCAAGAAGCTTCTAGAGAAAGATGATGTTGACGCTGTCGTATGTATAGGTGCCGTTGTTACTGGCGAGACAAAGCACGACGAACTAATAGCTCATCAAACAGCAAGAAAAATAGTTGATCTCTCCTTAGAATATAATAAGCCAGTGGCTCTGGGAATATCGGGTCCTGGTATGACTAGAGAACAAGCGGTTAGGAGAATAGAGGAATATTCAAGAAGAGCTGTAGAAGCTGCTGTTAAGATGGTTAGGCGGCTCAGAGGACTAAAGTGAGTTTGATGCTGAGAAAACCTCTGACTGTGAGAGATTTTCAAGATCTAATAAGAAAGGCTTATTATGAGAGGGATAGTAAGAGAGGTCTGTTTAAAACCTGGCTGTGGCTTCAGGAGGAGATAGGTGAGCTGGCTACGGCTATACGGAGAGGCGATAAGGAGAATATTGCGGAGGAGATAGCTGATGTCATAGCATGGGTTGTAAGCATAGCCAACCTACTAGATATAGATGTTGAGGACGCCTTAATAGAGAAATATGGTATCCCACCAACAAAACATTTTGAGGAGGAAGAATGATATATGTTGGTGATACCTAAGTTGTCTAAGGATAAATTTGCATGTAAGAGATGTCCAGACTGCTGTTTCTTTAGGAAGGAGGAAGAAATGCCTCTTATCTTTTACTGGGAGAAAGAAGAACTAGAGAAAATCGCGGAGGAGAGAGGACTCAAACTTAGCTTCAAAAATTTTCTTGTTGTCGAAACTCCACAGGAAGAGTTCGTATATATCTACAGGTGGATCATAAATGGTAAATGTCCGTTTCTAAATGGTGTAGACTGCACGATACATAACAGGAAACCTCTTTCATGCAGAATGTTTCCACTAGTCGTTGAAATACCGAAGAACAGGGTGTATCTATCTCTCAGATGCAGATGGGTTAGAGAACATATAAGGGAACTAAGCCCTGCGGATCTCCCATACGTTTTTGAGGAGATAGAAATAGCAGCGAAGGTGATCGGCATGGTAAATGATTTTCTCAGAATAGCCAAGGAGAATGGTTGGAAAATACGAACTGAAACGACTTAGACAACGATAAAATGGAAATAAAATCACAGCTTTAACATTGATTTTAGATAAGACCCGGGAATACAGCTTTTAGTTTCCTAGCTAATAAAAAAGAATGTGAAGATTGTTATGGTGCTACTCTGTGGGTATCTCCTCAGTGCTGGGGACTTCTATTTCTCTTTCTATCTCCTCATCTGGAACACTTTTTGCTCTTGCTACTGTCTCAAGTGGTCTAATACTAGTTAGTTTTCTTGTTTCGAAGAACCAAGCAGTAATATAGGCTATGAACATAAGTATTGTGCCTAGCATCAACCCAGCCAATAGTGCTCC
>Ga0180301_10001980_pt1 | contig 16078 bp, 14 predicted proteins | sample GuaBasSediGuay16_FD_121797 | JGI IMG/M metagenome (GOLD analysis project Ga0180301, IMG submission 121797) | Subseafloor sediment microbial communities from Guaymas Basin, Gulf of California, Mexico - Guay16, Core 4569-2, 12-15 cm | ecosystem: Environmental > Aquatic > Marine > Hydrothermal... | reverse complement strand
GTCCTCTTTTAATTTCTATTAAACCCGCGCTTAAAAGCCGGTTAATTTCTTCTCTAAATTTTATAAATATATCATTTCCCAGTTCAATGCCGTCGGTTTTCCTGAGTCCGAGCATTATTTTTTCGGCAAGTTTTTCCCGACCTTTGAGCTTTTCAGTTCTGACTGTGGGACATTGCCTTTTTTCAATTAGATAAGTTATATATTTTTTTAGGTTTTTTACATTATTTTGCCTTTTTTGCGAAATGTATGAAACAGCAGAAGGTCCAAAGCCCAGATATTCTCCGTTGTTCCAATAATTCAAATTATGGAGAGATTGAAAACCGGGCAGTGAAAAATTGGATATTTCATATTGACTGTAACCATTTTCCATTAAAGTTTTTCTGGCGAATGCATACATCTCCGCTGCCAAATCATCGTTTATCTGCATTTTCATTCTGGAAAACGGAGTCCCGCGATGGATTTCAAGGGAATACAGGGATATGTGTTCCGGGCGCAGGTTCAGAAGAAACCTCAAGGTTTCTGAGAAATCTTTTAAATTTTCGCCGGGAATTCCGCACATAATATCCGCATTTATATTTTTAAAGCCCGATTTCCTCAAAACTAAAAACGCCTCATGAAATTTTATTGGAGATGATAACCTGCCGAGTTTTTTAAGAGATGTCCTATGAATACTCTGGAGCCCGAGGCTTATCCTATTTACACTTTTTTCTTTGAGAATCTTTATTTTGTCCATGGACAAACTTTCCGGATTTGCCTCGAAAGTTATTTCACTGAATTTGTTCAAAGACTGGATTATTTTTTCTATGTTTTCAAGAATTTCGGCGATTTGCGTTGCTTTAAGAAAACTGGGAGTGCCGCCGCCGATATAAAGGGTATCCGGACTTTTCAAAACGCCTGATTTTAACTGTATTTCAATATGCAACGCTTTTAGGTACGACTTAACTTCGCGTTCTTTTCCCGGGACAGACGCGAAATCGCAATAAGCACATTTTTTTCTGCAAAATGGGATATGTATATATATGCCGGCCATGAAAAGAAAGGAAAAAGCGACACATGAACCTTGCCGCCACATGCCGCCTCTTTTTTTCTCAATTTTGTCTTGTTTTATTCAAAAACAAACTAATGAGATCCACCGGTATCGGGAAAAGCGTAGTGGAGTTTTTTTCCGTTGCTATTTCCGTCAGCGTCTGAAGATATCTTAGCTGAATTGCTGCCGGATTTTTGGCTATAATAGATGCTGCGCTTGAAAGTTTTTCTGCAGCCTGGAATTCGCCTTCGGCGTGTATAACCTTGGCTCTTCTTTCTCTTTCGGCTTCAGCCTGCCGTGCTATGGCTCTTTGCATTTCCTGCGGCAGGTCGACATTTTTGACTTCCACGCTTGAAACTTTAATACCCCATGGTTCTGTGTGGAGGTCTATTATTTCCTGAAGCTGCTTGTTTATTTTTTCTCTCTTTGCCAGAAGCTCGTCGAGCTCGGCCTGACCCAATATGCTTCTGAGGGTGGTTTGCGAGAATTGGCTTGTCGCGTACATGTAGTTTTCTACGTTCAAAACGGCTGCTTCCGGATTGAGAACTCTAAAATAAACCACGGCGTTGACTTTGACCGAGATGTTATCCAGGGTGATTATATCCTGCGGGGGTACGTCAAGCACAACAACCCTTGTGCTTATTCGAAACATTTGCTGAATTCCCGGGATAACTATGATAAGACCCGGCCCTTTAACTCCGGAAAACCTTCCGAGAGTTAAAATTACGCCTCTTTCATATTCTTTTAGCACTTTGATTGAGGAAAGAATCAGAACTACCGCGATAATTAATAAAACACCCATGCTGCCTCCTTGTTCCGTAAAGGTATATTCAAAAGTCTACAAAAATTGTTCTCTGTTATACAACCGTTTAGCAACCCCGCGGGTTACTGAAAACTTTCTAATTAATAAAATCGTAACCCGCGGGGTTACATATTTCTTGTTTACGCTTGCGGTTTTTGATAATATATAAGCAGGTTCTTTGCATTATTTACATTATGAAAAGAAGAAGAATAGCAAGAGAGTTGTGTCTTCAATCCCTTTATCTTGCGGATACCACCACTATTCCTTACCAGGAAATTTTAAACATAATAAAAAACTCGGTTGAAGAAGATTCATCCGTGATTCAGTTTTACGAAAAAATTTATCTCGCGGCAGTTTCAAACTTAAAAAAGATTGACGACACGATTATTATTACGGCCAGGAACTGGGATATTAAGCGAATGTTGCCGGTTGACAGAAATATCATAAGAATGGCGGTTTGCGAGATGCAATTGCTTCATACGGCTCCCGTTGCGGTGATAATAGACGAAGCTATTGAAATAGCCAAAAAATTTTCCACCCAGGAATCCGGAAAATTTGTAAACGGAGTTCTGGACAGCATTGCCAAGTCAACGAAGACGTAAAATGCCGAGCCCTGCCGAAGAAATAAAAAAACTGCGGGAAGAAATCTCAAGGCATGAGTATCTTTATTATGTCCTTAGCAATCCTGAAATATCGGACGGCGAATTTGACGAGTTGATGCGAAGACTCAAGAGTCTTGAAGATGCTTATCCCCATCTTATTACTCCTGAATCGCCCACGCAGAGGGTAGGCGGCATTCCAGACAAGGCGTTTTCTCCCGTGGTTCATGAACCATGGATGTTTTCCCTCGACAATTCGTATTCCATGGGAGAGTTCTTAGACTGGGCCAGGAGAATAAAGAGTCTGCTAAAAACCGAAAATGTCGTTTTTATTGCTGAACCTAAGATAGACGGTCTTTCCTGCGCCGTGGAATACAGAAAGGGAATTTTTTTCCGCGCTTCTACCAGAGGTGACGGAAGAGTCGGCGAAGATGTTACAGCGAATGTAAAAACGATAAGAAATGTGCCTTTGAAACTTCTTGGCAAAAATCCTCCGGAAGAGTTGGAGGTCAGAGGAGAAGTTTATTTTGAAAAAAAGGATTTTGAGGACTTGAGAAAAGAACAGCTCCAAAACGGTCAGGAACCTTTTGCAAATCCCCGAAATGCCGCGGCGGGTTCTTTGAGGCAAAAAGATCCTTCTATTTGTGCCGGGCGCAAACTCAAATTTTATGTGCACTCCGCGGGCAGAAGTGTGGGGGTGAACTTTAAAAAGCATTCCGAGTACTTAGATTACTGTTTGAATTCAGGCTTTTCTGTCCCGTCCCTGAACAGAATCTGCCGGGACGAAAAAAGCGCAATCAAATTCTACGAGAACCTCCTGAAAAAAAGAGAAGAGCTGGAATATGAAATAGACGGAATAGTTGTTAAGGTGAATGACTATGCTTTGAGGGAAATTTTGGGTTTTACTGCGAAAAGCCCCAGGTGGGCTATAGCCTTTAAATACCCTTCGCAACAGGCTACCACTGAGATTGAGGATATAGTGTTTTCCGTGGGAAGAACTGGAATTATAACGCCAGTGGCTAAACTTAGGCCGGTAAAATGTTCCGGGGTGACAATTTCAAGCGTGACTTTGCACAATTTTGACGAAGTAGAAAGGCTTGATGCAAGAATTGGTGACAGAGTTGTGATAGAAAGAGCCGGCGATGTTATACCCAAAGTGGTCAAAATTGTCCTTTCGGCTAGAAAAAGAGAACTCCCGAAAGTTGTTCCTCCCGGGCGGTGCCCGGTTTGCAGCAGCCCTGTTGTAAAAGAGGATGTGGCTTATAGATGCTCGTATCCGCTTTGCCCGGCGCAGATAAAGAAGAGTCTTATGCATTTTACTTCAAGGAATGCCATGGATATAGAAGGAATGGGAAAGTCTGTGATTGAGCAGCTGGTGGACAGGGGCATTGTGAAAACTTACGCGGACATATACAAAATCTCGAAAGAGGATTTGTTAAAGCTTAATTTGTTTAAAAGCAAGAAGGCAGAAAATGTTTTAAGGGAGATAGTAAATAGTAAGAAAAAACCTTTGTCGAAGGTGCTGTATGCTTTGGGTATACGGCATGTGGGCGAAAAAATAGCCGAAATTTTGGCTGAAAAATACGGTGACATTAATTCTATAGCATGCGCCTCCATCGAGGAACTTTCGAAAGTTGCGGAAATAGGTCCTATAATAGCTGAGTCTGTTAATTCTTTTTTCGCAAATGACAACGTGAAGAAACTGCTAAGGGAGCTTGAAAAGGCCGGTCTTTCAATGAAAGTTGAGGAAAGAACGCGTGAACAAAAATTGAGCGGCTTATCCTTTGTGTTTACAGGAGAGTTGGAGGAAATGGAGCGCAAAAAGGCGCAAGAAGCGGTGAAAAAACTTGGAGGACGATTTTCTTCTTCAGTTTCCTCGAAAACCACTTATGTCGTGAGCGGCAAAAATCCTGGCTCGAAGCTGACCAAAGCGAAAAAACTTGGAGTCAAAATATTAAGTGAAGAGGAATTCATGAGGATAATAAAGGGATGAATGGGGAAGGTTTATGAAAAAATGCGTATTCATAAGTGTTTACAATAGAAAGCTTATTGTCGAATTGGCCGATGCTCTGCGCGGACTGGGATACGATATTTTTTCAACGGGAGCCACCTACAAATTGTTGCACCGTTCTGATGTTAAGTCCGCGCAAATTAAAAACGTTATGCTGAATTCGGTTTTGAATTCTATTCTTGGGTTGCCGGGCGCCCTCCCCACTCAGCCTCACATAGTTGTAGCCGATTTGTATCCTCTGGAAAAAATAACCGGACAGGATAATTTCAGCGTTGAAGAATTACCCGAGTATCTGGATCCATTTAACATAACTATTTTAAGAACGGCTGCCTCAAAATTCAGGAACATAATTGCTTTATGCGACAGCAGAGATTATGATTTTGTTTATAAAAAAATAGCCGAAAAGGGAGATGTTTCCGCAGAAACCAAAAAGAAACTTGCAGCCAAAGTGTATAATTACTGCGCCTATTACGACGCAGCGGTGTCAAATTATTTGGCGGGCAAGAACAATCTGCTGGAACTTGAAAATGCCGTGCTTCCTCTTACCAAAATGGCGGATGTGCAGGGCGAGGACAAAAACCAGAAATGTTTTTTTTACAAATTGACCCAGATTCCACCGACGGGCATGTCGGCAATAAAAATAATTCAAGGAAAGAGTTTCACGTACAATCATTATATGGACATTAATTATGCTCTTGAGCTTATTTCCGGGTTTGAAAACGGATGCCTTGCTTTGAGACATATGCATATTCAATCGCTTGCTTTCGGCAGGTCCCCGGTTGAAAATTTCTCTTCTGTTGCTGACCGGGGAATTGAGGGCTGCATAATTGCCTTCAATGAAAAAGTAGATTTAGAAACAAGCGGAATTTTGTCTAAAAGCAAGGTAGAGGCGGTGCTTGCCCCGGAGTATTCGGGCGAGGCTTTGAATCTTTTAAAGATGAAGAAAAGACTGAAATTAATTGTTTTCAAACCGTTGCTTGGGATTCCTAATGATGTGGAGATTCATTCGGTGTGTGGTGGAGTCCTCGCGCGCGGCATAGAACACGAGCAGGAAAAATTCAGAAGCGCAAATACCCGCAAGCCTTCGCCTTTTGAGATGAATCTTTTGAAAAAGGCCTGGCACATAGTCAAATTCGCAAAATCCTATTCTGCCGTTTTTCTGAACAATTTCAGAATTCTCTCAATTGCTGACGGTCAGGGAGATTCTGCGGACAGCGTTTTGCAAGCCGTGGAAAAACTGAGGAAAAATCATCCTATACTTGCCGCTAATGAAATGCTTGTTTTCGCTTCTGATATGCCTCTTACGAGCGATCTTGTAAATGAGATTGTGAAATGCAAGGTTTCCGCTATTGTATCTCCGGAAAACTCCTCTTCCCGGGAGAATGCACAATGCGCAAAGGTGTGTGAAGAATATTCGCTTCCGCTTGTATTCGCCGACAGACGTCAGTTCAGAAAATAGGATGCTACTGTCTTTGATTAATCGCGTTGGATATTGTAATAACCGGCAATGGTATCATTCTTCCTGCGCGCGCTTGTTTGCTCTCTTTTTGACCAAAATATTATAATCAAAATATGATGGCTCTGATTTCGCTAATATCTTTTTTGGCTTTGTATCTTGGTTATCGCTTTTATTCCGGTTTCCTGGAAAAAAGTTATAAGGTAAATCCTGCTGAAATCATGCCGTCGGCAGAATTTAACGACAAGGTGGATTATGTGCCCACCAACAAGTTTGTGCTTCTCGGGCACCACTTTTCGTCAATATCCGGCGCAGGTCCCATTGTTGGTCCGATTATAGCGGGCATAGCCTTTGGTTGGCTCCCCGCATTGCTGTGGATTGTCCTCGGTACCATTTTTATAGGCGGTCTTCACGATTATTCCTCGCTGATAATCTCAATCAGGCATAAGGGCAAGTCCATAGCGGAAATCGCGAATCTCTATATCAACAAAAGAACCTATAAAATTTTTCTCGTATTTATATGGCTTGCGCTTATGTATGTAGTGGCGGTTTTCGCCGACATAACTGCTTTTACTTTTTCCAGAGAGCCGGCTGTTTCGCAAATAAGCGTATTATACATTCTTATCGCTTTTGCGTCGGGTATTTCCATTTACCGCTATAAAGTCAAGTTGTCATTCGCGACGATAATCGCCTTGCTTGTTATTTTTATCGGTGGCGTGCTGAGTCTGAAGTTTTCCTTTCTTGTTTTGGGCAAGTCCTCGTGGATATTTATTTTGCTGATTTACTGCGTTTTGGCTTCGGTCCTTCCTGTCTGGCTTTTGCTTCAGCCAAGGGATTATCTTTCAAGCTATTTGCTTTATGTTTCTGTCGCTCTGGGGGTTATAGGTCTTTTCTTTGGTAATTTCAATATTTCATATCCATTTTTCAGAACTTTTTCTTCACCGCAGATAGGCGCGTTATTCCCGTTTTTGTTTATTACTATTGCTTGCGGCGCGGTGTCAGGTTTTCATTCCCTTGTTGCTTCAGGTACGACCTCTAAGCAGATTTCAAACATAAAAGAGGGGAGGTTTATAGGTTATGGGGGCATGGCTTTAGAGGCGGTGGTTGCTTTGATCGCGCTTGGCGCCGTCATGCTTATTGCCGAAGGCAGTTCCGCCGGGAAGATGCCCCCGGCGATGATTTTCGCTTCTGGCCTGGCTAAGTTTTCCGCTGTTGTAGGCGTTTCTCCCGAAACTGGAAAAACTTTCGGGCTTTTAGTGATTTCAGCTTTTATGCTTACCACTCTCGACACAGCCACAAGAATAGCGAGATATATTTTTCAGGAAATTATCGGCAGCTGGCAGAAGGGGCATCTTCTTAGAATATCAGCCACTTTGATTTCCATCATTTTGCCTTTAATTTTGCTTACTGTCAGTATCAAGGACGCCTCTGGTAATATGATTCCTTGCTGGAAACTTGTATGGCCGCTCTTTGGAATAACCAATCAGTTATTAGCGGCTCTTGTGCTTGTGATAATTTATATATGGGCGAAAAGAGAAAAGGTGGGGATATTGCGCACTATACTTCTCCCTGCGGGTTTCATGCTAATTATGACAGTGTGGGCACTCTTTTCAAAGATAACGCAGTTTGCATCTACCCAAAATTATAATTTTGTTTTTTTTACAGCTGTTATCCTCCTCATTTTGTCCATTTGGGTAATAGGAGAATCAATAGTTTCAGTGTTTAGGCCGTCGTCAAAGGACTCTGCTTAAGGAGTTATATTATGTTTAATTTCTTGCCCACCTTGATAAATTTTTCAACGGCAAATTCCAGGTCTTTTATAGTGTGGCCTGCAGTTACTATGGCTCTGAGCCTTTCTTTTCCCTTTGGAACTGTGGGGTAACCTATTGAAAGTGCAAAGACTCCTTCTTTGAAAAGATTCTGGGAAAAGATAATTGCTTTTTTGGTGTCGCCAACCATTATCGGGGTTATCGGTGTTTCACTTTTCCCGGTGTCAAAACCCGCTTTTTTCAATTCCTCTTTGAAAAAGTGAGTGTTTTCCCACAACCTCTTTAAAATCTTTGAATCTTTCATCAGTATGTCTAAAACGGCGAGGCATGTGGCCGCCACCGAAGGTGGCTGTGAACTGGAAAATAAGAACGGTCTTGCGACCGAAGCTAAGTAATCGCGGAGAATTTTTGTTGTGGCAGCATAACCGCCCACCGCCGCAAAGGCTTTGGAAAGGGTTCCTATCTGTATTTCTATTTTTCCGTGAAGATTGTAATGGTCGACACTGCCCTTGCCTTTTTTGCCTATAACCCCGCTTGCGTGCGCGTCGTCTACCATTATAAAAGCGCCATATTTATGAGCCAGATCTTCTATTTCATCCAGAGGCGCTATGTCTCCGTCCATGCTGAATACTCCGTCGGTAACTATCATTTTCCTTCTGGCTTTTCTTGATTCTTTTGATTCTAAAATTGCCCTTAAGGAATTCATATCAACATGTTTGTAAATTCTTCTTGTAGCTTTTGCAAGCCTTCCTCCGTCTATGATAGAGGCGTGGTTGAGTTCGTCCGAGATAAGAAGGTCGTCTTCACTTGTCATTAAAGACTGACACACAGCTACGTTTGAGGTAAAACCCGACTGGAAAAGTATAGATGCCTCGGCGTTTTTGAATTTCGCAAATTTCCTTTCAAGTTCTTCATGAATTTTCATTGTGCCGATAATTGTTCTGACGGCCGCGGTTCCTACGCCGTATTTTTTCACGGCTTCAATAGCCGTTTTTTTCACTCTCGGGTCGTTTGCGAGGGCCAAATAATTATTGGATGTCAGGTTAACGACCTTTTTCCCGTCTATTACAGCCACCGCATCCTGAGCGGAAAAGAGAACTCTTGGCGAAAGAAAGCGTTTTTCCTTTTTAAGTTTTTTTACTTCTTCCCCGGCAAATTTAAGGGTTGAGAATTTCATAAGGCACCTCCATTATTCTTGTTCTGCCTAATAAATAGATATGTTAGTTTCCAGTGCTGATGAATCTTGCTCCGTTAGAGAACCGTTAGAATTGCTTTTGTTTCGTTAGAGATTTCGCCTCCAACGGGGCTCATGGCAGGAGCAATACTTTCCCGCATTTTTTTTCTTTTGAGCTCATTACGGCAAAAGCTTTTTTGTAGTCCTTAAACCTGAAGCGGTGAGTTATCACCGGGCGCGGATCTACTGACCGGGATTTGAGCAGACTTTCCATTTTATACCAGCTCTTGAAAATTTCCCTTCCAACTATCCCGTAAATTTTTATTCCTTTAAAAACTATGTCGTTTGCGTAATTCAGCTCTATCGCTTTTGAGGGCAGTCCAAAGGCTGTAAACCTGCCACCGGGTCTTAACACATTAAGAGACAGATTAATGGCGTTTTTATTTCCGGACATTTCTATTGCCACATCCATGCCTCCCTGTATCTTGCACTGTTTCATTATTTTGTTGTAGATGTCTTTATCCGCCGCCTCGAGAATACAATCCGCTCCCATTTTTTCCGCCAGTTTAAGGCGGTATTTCGCTGCGTCCACAGCAATAACATTTTTGGCTCCGCTTGCTTTGGCTATAGCCACTGCAAATAGCCCCTGAGGTCCGCAACCGCAAATCAAAACATTTTGGGCCACCACATCTTCCGCCAGAGTAGCGTAAACGGCATTGCCGAACGGTTCCATTATTGAGCCGATATCTTTCAGCGAATTGTCTGTGTGTTTCCAGGCACACCTTGCAGCAATGGCCGCGTATTCCGAGAAACCGCCGGGAGTGTCAATGCCTATTATTTTCACGTTTCTGCACACGTGCCTCTGGTCGTTTCTGCATTGATAGCATAAGCCGCAAAATATATGGGATTCAACCGAAACAAAATCTCCTTTTGAAAAACCCTTTGCCAGTTTGCCGATTTCGATTACTTCGCCGCAGATTTCGTGACCGAAAACCATTGGGGGTTTAATTCTTTGCGGCGCCCATCCCGTCCAGTTGTATATCGGAACATCGCTTCCGCATATTGAAGCGTGGTCTATTTTTATCAGTAATTCGTCTTGCTTTATGACAGGAATGTCTATGTCGGCGTATTTGGCACCAAAACCCGGCTTTTCTTTGACGATGGCTTTCACTTTGCGCCTCCTTTCCAGATGTTTTGAAGTGGCATAAATCGATTTCGCGAAATTTTAAGACGCTGTTTTTTAAAAAATCGCGCCTACTCTTATAATATAAAAAAAAGGCGGTGTTTCAAATATCGCTGACCCCAACACTCCCGCATTGAACGCGAGTTTGCAACCCACGACCCAATGCGGGAGTGTTGTGTGGGTAGGAGTGTCGGGGTAGGGAGGATAAAGGATAAAGGATAAGTTAGGAGTCGGAAGTCAGGAGTCAGGAGTCGGGAGTTAGTTGTAGCTGCAGAGCGCAGCTCTGCCAAAATAGCGGCTGGACGGCTGGGCGGTTAGACGGCAAGACGGCTGGACGGCGGAAAAGGATAAAGAGTGAAGAGTGAAAAGTGAAGAGAAAAAACAGTAATGTAGTCGCGCGCCCTTGGCGCGCTTAAACGCAGGTCGTAGTGCTCGCCCCGTTAGAAATAAGTCGCTGAAAGCGACTGTCCCTACAGTCGGGATTTCTAACGGGGCGAGGCAATGTATCAAGTGACTACGGAAAGCTACGGAAAAAAATATTCGGCGACCCTGAAGGGTCACACTACTTTTGCAACCTGTAACTTGTAACCTGCGACTTCCGACTTACGACTTGTGCTCTTATGTTCCTGTGCTCTTGTGCCCTGTGACCTGAAGGGTCACGCTGCTTATTAAGAGACGAATGCAAAAATTTTTTACAAAAGGTGGATGTTTTGGGAAAAAATTTGCTATAAAATTAGAAAGGGTGAATCATGAGCGAAAAAAATGTGAATATTTGTTCAGGTGAAAAATTGGTTCTGCTCATAAAAAATCCCGAAACTCTTTTTGTGCTCTGGTCGTTTAATGAAACGAACGAAAGAAATTTTGAAAAAGGGATATATACCAGGCAGGTAGAGCTGAGAATTTTTGCTTTGAGCGAGTTGCTTCCTGTCCTTTCTTTCAAGTTCGATTTTAACGACAATAGAAATTACATTCAAATGCCAGTGAAAGAAGGAGAGTATTTTGCATCGCTTTATGCGAGAAATGAAAAGGGCGAAGAAATGAAATTGCTTGAGTCCAATGTGATACTTGCTCCTGTCGGAAAAAGCAAGGAAGTAAACTATACATACGGTTCGCAGTTTTTCAAAAGAGGCCAGATATGAGTTCAAAGGGTTCGCTGATGTTTGTGCTTCACGCCCATCTGCCGTATGTTTATCATCCGGGCGATATAGATATCGTGGAAGAGTCCTGGTTTTTTGAAGCGGTAGTTGAAACATATATCCCGATAATTTCTTTTATTGAAAATCTTTCCAGAGACGGGCTGCACCCTTCCATTGCTATTTCTCTTTCTCCCACCTTGAGCGCCATGCTTGAAAACAAAGAGCTCGAGCGCAAATTGAGCGATTATGTAGCCAAAAGGTTGAAACTGATATCCAAAGAAAAAGAGAATGTCACAAATCCCGTTATTCGAAAAACGCTTGACATGTATTATAATCTTTACTCTTCCGCCGAGGCAACGCTTGATAAGTATAATGGGGATCTCGTAGGTGCTTTCAAGCAGTTTTCTCAGGCGCAGTTAATTGAGATTATGACGACTTCGGCTACCCATGCCATTTTACCTCTTTTGCCGAGACCCGAAGCGGTGCGTGCGCAAATGGCGGTTGCGGCGGATGATTATCTTTATCGCTTCAACAAAAAAAGCAGGGGATTCTGGCTCCCGGAATGCGCCTATGAAAAGAAACTGCAGACATATTTGAAACTTTCGGGATTTGAGTACACATTCCTTGAAGCGCACGCTTTAGAGAAATTTGACATGGGAGTTTATTCTCCCGTTTCTGCCGGCAATAACTTGAAAATTCTTGCCAGGGACGTCACGTCTTCCAGGGATATCTGGAGCGCGCAATTCGGCTATCCGGGCGATCCCAATTACAGGGAATTTTATCGAGATTTGGGTTATGACGCAGACCCCGAATATATAAAGCCGTATCTTGGAATGGGACAGGGGAAAAAACCGGTCGGACTCAAATATTATAGGATTACCGGAAGGGATGTGGCTTTGTCCGAGAAGCAGTTGTATGACCCTGTCGCGGCTGAAGAGACGGTAAAGAAACATGTTGAGGATTTTATAGAAAAACGTTTGAAGCAATGCGAGGAAATTTATTCGCACAAAAATTCAAAGCCCGTGATAATCGGGTGTTACGACGCCGAGTTATTTGGTCACTGGTGGTTTGAAGGTCCCAGATTTCTTGAGACGGTAATAAGAGAAATAAGAAACAAACGCGTGCCCCTGCAGATTGTGAAACCCGCAGAATATATCGATTCAATAGGAGAGCCTCCGGTTTTTGAACCGGAAATTTCGTCGTGGGGCGAAAAGGGATATTTTGACGCATGGCTCAATGAATCCAATGATTCTGTGTATTCGGATATAATTTGCGTTACTGACAAAATGATATCCGCTGCCACCAGGTTCAAAAACCAGAATCTTGACCGGCTAAATCAAAGAGCCTTAAATCAGGCGGCCAGGGAAGTGCTTCTGAGCCAGGCTTCGGATTGGCCTTTTCTTATTTATGTAAATTCCCACAGAACCTATGCTTTTTCAAGGATTAGGGAGCATGTAAGCAACGCGCTTTTGCTTTTAAACCAGGTTTTTTCCAAAAACATAGACGAAAAATTTCTTTCGAATGTGGAAAACAAAAATTCCATATTCCCGTATATTGATTTCAGAGTTTTTGCCTCGGCTTCCAAATTTTAGAAAGCGCCGATGTCCGGTTTTAAGGGGCGTTCTTCCATACTAACTGGAAATCTGCCGGCAGCTGAGATTGGAATGTCAGAAATCTTCCAGTTTTTGGGTCGGGAAAGGATATTTTTAGGGAATGTAACATAAGTCTTGGCGCTTTTGGACCGCCGTATATATCGTCTCCCATTATGGGACAGCCGATGTAACTTAGGTGGGCCCTTATCTGATTGGAGCGACCGGTAAGAGGAACGATTTTGAGGAGCGTGTGATTTATACCGCTTTCCAGAATTTCGAATTTTGTGAGTGCGTATCTTCCGTATGGCCACACCTTGTTTTTTTTGCTTTTTGGGGGCCGTCCTATCGGTGCTTCTATTTCCCCTTTTCCCTGACGCGGTTTCCCGCGCACCACAGCTAGATATTCTTTTTTGACATGTCTCAACTCAAACTGCTTTTTTATGTATGAACAAAACCTGGCAGTTTTGCCTATAATCATTACGCCGCTCGTTCCTCTGTCAAGTCTGTGAACGATGCCCAGTTTCGGCAGGTCCTGATTTTCTTTTGCGTAAGCGTATAAAAGAGAGGCGATGGTCTCTTCACACATGGGGAGGATGTCGGGGCTGGATTCCCAGTTTGAGTCATTTGGATGAACGGCAATGCCGGAGGGTTTTGATATAACTGTGAAATCGCGATTTTCATGGATAATAATTTTCTTTAGTGAAATTGAATTTTCCCGCTTTAGGGGCTGTATAGTGATGACGTCGCCTTCGGTCAATGTATAGGAGGGCTTTTTAATTTCTCCGTTTACTTTTACTTGGCTGGTTTTAAGCATTTTCTTTATAAATTGCCTTGAGAGACTCAGTCTTGAAGCAAGAAAGGTGTCTATTCTTTGAGGAAATGACTCATATATTATTTTTTCATTTTCCATTTTATGCTCTTGCCGAAAAAATATGCAGAGAAAAGAAAAACCGCTACCGATATGATTTGCCCCTGCGAAAGACCAAGTATAGAAAATCCCCTTTCGTCTCCTCTGAAAAATTCTGTAATAAAGCGGGACAAGGAATATAAGATTCCGTAAGAGGCGGTGACAATGCCTGCCTTCAAATCTCTTCTAAATTGCAGCATCAGCAACATGTTCAGAAGAAAAAAAATTGCAAAATTGGAAAATGAAGAATACAACTGTGTGGGATGTATGGGAATATTCAGGAATTGGGGCTTAACCAGACTTTCTGGATTGGAAAAGACAATTCCCAGGAAAGAGTCAGTGGGACGGCCATGGCAGCATCCTGCGCAGAAGCATCCGAGTCGTCCTATCGCGTGTCCAAGGGCAAGTGACGGGGACAATATATCCGTTGTTTTCAGAAAGTCAATCCCATTTCTTTTGCAGAAGAAAAACAGGGCAGTAGCTGAGGTTATAAGACCGCCATAAAAAACAAATCCATAGCGGATACTTCTCAAAGATTCTAACAACCTTTCCGGGAAGGTTGTGCCGAATTCGTTCCAGAATGTGAGAATGTAAAGAATTTTGCCGCCAATAATGGCGCTTAATATCACCCAGAACAGAGTATCATAGGCTTTTTCCTTGGAGAGATCGGCAAGGCGTCTTTTGGAGATAAAATAAAAAGCGCCGGAAATATATCCCAGGGCGACAAAAAGACCATATGTCGGCATTCTGAAATTACCTATTTCAAACAGGTATGGGTGCATAACTAAATTTTAGCATTTAATTTCAAAGCGATTTTTGCAAAGATGAGAATGTGACGAGCGGCAGACATTTTATTTTTTTTTCTTTGCAAAGTTTTAGAAGTTTTTTCGTGGCGTATACGAGATCAGCGGCCTTTGCCGCTTTGAGGTCGCTTGTCCCATCTCCGCAGAAGATGACCCGCATCCCTTTTCGGTGGTAAGACTGAACCCTGTTCATTTTGAATTGCGCCAGAGTGATTTTTTCGTCCAGAAAAGGGTATTCTAAGACGTAGCCATCTGAAGAATAGCGCGCTCTACCGAAAAAAGATTTGACTTTAATTTTCAGTTTTTTAAGAATGGGCTCGGCATATACATCGACCCCACCGCTCACTATTTCAAAGGGGATGGAGTTTTGCTTGCAAAATTTGATGAGGTCAGAGGCGCCTCTGCGCATCTGAACAATGGACAGGACATATTTTTCTATTTCCTGAGGTTTTGCTGTAAGTTTTTTGAATTTTTCGCGCATCCACTTTTCAAAATTGGTTTGAAGACTGTAAGATTTTTCTATCTCTTGAGCGTTTGCGATTTTGAAATGCTTGAGAATGGAGTCTCCTATGTCCTTCACTGTCATCGTGCCGTCAAAATCGCAGATAATTGCTGTCTTCCTTTTCATGATAATTCTTTTATCAGAGCAGACTTGTTTTTCTGAGCAAGTTTTAGGTACGTATTGTTCCGGTTTTCCGCACCTATAGTGGTTTTACACTTATTATAGGCGTGACCCGGATACACTTTTGTATCTGGATTCAGGAGGGAAAGGCGGGCAAGGCTTTCGGCCATTTCAATAGGAGAAGAGCGCGGCAAGTCGGTTCTGCCGCAACACCCGGCAAAAAGCGTGTCTCCCGTAAAAAGATTTTCATTTATCAGATAGCAACATGAGCCGGGCGTGTGCCCCGGGGTGTGAATAACTGTTATTTTCTCATTTTCAAAAGAGATATTTTCCCCGTCCGTGACGTATTTTGCGTTTTTGAAAGGAGCATCTAACATGAACTCGTCGCTTTGGTGATAAAAAACCGGCATTTCGTTTTTTTTCGCAAAGCAATCAGCCAGATTTATATGATCGGGGTGAAGATGAGTTAGCAGAATAGCGCTTAGTGAGAGAGAGTTTTCAAACAAGAAATCGTCTATGGCTGCTTTGTCCCACGCGGGGTCTATTAAGAGAGCTTGTGCGTTTGTGCAAACTATGTAGATTAAATTGTCCAAAGGGCCCGCTTTAATTTGCTTTATTTTCATCGTTTTTGTTGGGCGGAGTGAATCTGTATTCAATTTCATCAGGGCGCGTCAATCCCAATTCCATTCTAGCTTTATATTCTATGAATGACGGATCTTTGATTTTTCTCAGTTTGCTCTGAAGTTTTTTATTTTCGTTTATAAGGTGAATTTCTTCCTTTTTCAATTTTCGAAATTCCATATAATTTGCTATGAGTTTGCGGAAACCTTTACTCAACATAATGAAAATAAGAACGAAGGCGGCAAGTATCAGTAAACGCTTTCTTGGCTTTTTCAACACACCCACTCCTTTGTGCTTGTTTCGTGGCCTCCAAACACTCCCGCATTGGGCGCAAGTTTACAACCCACAACAAATACGTGGATACGTAGATATGTAG
>Ga0180301_10001979_pt1 | contig 16081 bp, 13 predicted proteins | sample GuaBasSediGuay16_FD_121797 | JGI IMG/M metagenome (GOLD analysis project Ga0180301, IMG submission 121797) | Subseafloor sediment microbial communities from Guaymas Basin, Gulf of California, Mexico - Guay16, Core 4569-2, 12-15 cm | ecosystem: Environmental > Aquatic > Marine > Hydrothermal... | reverse complement strand
GGATATATCTCTTGTGGAATGCGGCTAATTTTTCAACAAGCGACTTTATCTCTTCCTTTGGCGGAAGAAAGGTGGTCCTGAAGTGGAAAGTTCCCGCCATTTGGCCAAAGCCCGAACCCGGAACCACGCATATACCCGTTTCTTCAAGGAGTTTTAGGCAGTAGTCAAAGTTTAATTTCGACTCATATTTTAACCTTTCAGCTGGTGACATTTTTGAAATATTCTTTTTCGTTGGCAAATTCACTTTGACAAAAGCGTACATTGCGCCGCGGGGAACCTTTATTGTCATTCCCTTTATTTTGTCCAGACCCTTTGCCAGAATCTCAGCCTTTCCCTTCAATTCAGAGAGGATTAAATTTTTTTCCTTTTGGTAGAGATTGTAGCTTTCTTCTCCTTTCGAAGGAGGCGCCACCATCGTGTAGACGGCAATTTGCCCCGCGGTATTAGCGCATAATCCTATGGATTGGAGTTTAAGCATTTGTTGATATATGGCTTCTGGAATATTTCTTAATTCCACATATCCACCGCGGTGACCGCATTCCCCCAGAAATCCTTTTGAAACGGAATGAAAGCTGAACAAAGGAACATCTTTAATTTTCATTTTGACCAATATCTTTGCGAAAGAATGAAAAGGACGGTTTTTTGCGTATATATTTTCCTGATAAACTTCGTCGGCCAAAATCGCCAGTTTATTTTTTCTTGCGAAGTTAATTATCATCTTTATATTGTCTTTGGAAAAAACCGAACCTGTCGGATTTCCGGGATTTATGACAATAATAGCGACCGGTCGTATTTCCCGTTTCCTTGCTGAATTTATGCTGAGAGTCAATTCTTTTTCGCTCAACTGCCAATCGTTTTTTTCGTTTAAATAATAATCAATTTGTTTTGCTCCGTAGAGGCGTACGGTGGCACTGTAGAGCGGATATTGCGGAATGGGTATCATGAAGCCGCTTTTTTTGTTTTTCATCAAAGCCATGAGAACAAGTTGTATACCCTTGCTGGCTCCGTCGGTGAGTATTATTCGGTCCGCGTTGGACTTTATCCGGTCGCGCTTTTCGATGAATTCGGCGACGGCCTTTCTTACAAAAGGCATACCTTCACTTTGGGTATAAGCTCCGAGCCCGTTGGGATTTTGGGCTAATATCCGCCGAGCCCTTTCGCGAATATCTTTTGGAAAAAATCTGGAAGTTTCTTTTTTTTCCAGAAGTTGCGGATATTCCAAAAGAGACAGTAATTGTCGCAGGTAAGTTATTGGCTTTTGCCTTAGTGCCTGCGGATTGCCTATGTTGCAGTAGGTGATTTTCCTTCCAAGTTTTTCCAGTTCCTGGGCCCTCAAAACAATGGGGCCTCGTACGGCGTAGTGAACCTTTACTAGATTTTGGTTTAAATCTTTTAGTTTCAGCATGGAAAGAGTAACTCCAGATAAATTATACAAAAAAGAGATGGAAACAAGATTGAAATGCCGAAAGGTTTTATTGTAAACTAATTAACAGTAAATATAGGAAATATACTACGCAGTTTTTACCGTGGAGGGGCGTTTTATGAAACAGAGCGTAAAAAAACTCAAAGGTATTGGAATTTTTAAAAATTTCTCGGATTCCATGCTTGAAGAATTTGTGAAATTTTTCAAGCAAACAGAGTATAACGAGAATGAAATAATATTCAAGGAAGAGAATAAAGGAGATACGCTTTTAATTATCGTATTCGGCGAGGTAGTCATAGAGAAAATTGTTGACAAAGAGAGCAAGGAATTCAAAACGCTGGCTATTCTGGGGAAAGGAGATTTTTTCGGGGAAATGGCGGTGCTTGGTGGACAGCCGCGTTTTGCCCAGGCCAGAGCCGCCAAAGAGACAGTCCTTTATGCTATAAACCGCGGCGAACTCATACAATTTATTAAAAAACATCCAGATGCTGGCGTTAATATTTTTACAGAGATAGTGAAAGTGACTCTTGAGCGCCTGCAGCATACGTCCAACGAGCTGACAATGCTTTATGATATGACAAAGCTTCTCTTGAAGGAACATAAATCTGCTCCGGCATTTATCACAAAGACTGTGGAAGAGATGAATAAACAATTGAAGGGTTCGTGGAATATAAACGGTTATTTGCGGAACAGGTTTGACGGGACTTACGAGCTGGTGGTGTCCAAGGAAAATTTTTTGGGGGACATAGCCCAAAACGAGATAAAGGAAGACCACCTGAAAAACGGCTGGATGAACAACCACACTTATATAATGGTCTTTTCCAAGCAGAATGTGGTGTTTGGATATATTCTTCTGGTGAGTGCAAAAGAGCTTTCTGAAAGCGAGAAAAATAATTTAACTACGATATTTGAAACCGTGTCATTCATCCTGGGTTCCATGGTAGCCAATATAAATTTCTGGACTGATGCCATGCTCAGGGCTGTTGAAAAAGGTTTGATTCCTTCCATAGACGAGGAAGGCGACTTAAAATAATTTATTCCTGATTATCGCGGTGAATTTTTTATTGCTGACCTTGCGAACCAATGTTGCGATAATAATTCCTATCTTGTGGTTTTTTAAAGTTTGCAGGAGGGGGTTCTTTATCCCCCCGAAAATTAGTTGACAAGGGTGATTTAAGGTGTTTTTTATTGCTAAAATTTAATGTGCCATATGACTGAAAAAGGAAAAAAAAGAATCTTTATAAGCGACTGGCAGCTGCAGAGAATGCTTAAAAACGCGGAAGAAGTGCCTGCAAACGCGATAATAAGTCCCCTGTCTTATGAAAGAATTCTTGTGAGAAAAAGCAAATCCTCTATAAAGACTGAAATTATTGAAATAGGGCTACGGCTCTACAAACTGGGCTTTGTCCCGGGTACCGACGGGAATATAAGCGTGCGTCTTAAAAACGGCAGAATTCTGATAACCGCTTCCGGCGTTTCAAAAGGAACGCTTGAGGAAAATGATGTTTCGGAGATAGATATTGAGGGCAATTTAATTGAGGGCAAAAAGCCTTCATCCGAATATATGCTTCATCTTTGTGTTTACCGTCGGAGACCGGATGTGAACGCGGTGGTTCACGCCCATCCCCCTGTAGCCACTGCTTTTGCCTCATGCGGAAGAGATTTGAGTGAGCCGCTTACAGCAGAGATAGTCATATCTTTGGGAAAAGTTCCGCTGGCGCCTTATGCTGTGCCGGGCAGCAGAGATGTTGCGGAATCCATTGTCCCCTATGTTGGGGATTTTAACGCGTTGCTTCTGGCGAATCACGGCGTTGTTGCATACGGCGAAAACCTTGAGCAAGCTTTCCATAGAATGGAGATAGTGGAACATTTTGCCAAGATAATTTTTTACGCCGAAAAGTTGGGGGAAAAAAAGATTCTTTCACCTGACCAAGTCAAAGATCTTGATAAAATAAGAAAAACCCTTTCTAACCGCGTAGGTTAGAAAGGTGCTTTGGCAAAAAGTTCTTCGCGGACGAATTTTTTCACGCGGGCGAAAAGCATTTTGCTGGCTTCGCACAGGAAATCCTTTTTTGCATCGTTGAGGCGACGGTACAGGCAGCCGCCATTGCAAAGCGGCAGGTATTCGCAGCCGGAGCATTCGGGGGGAAGGCTTGAGGAAAAATCGCGTATCGCGGCCCATTTATCCGCTTTTGACATTTCCAGCAGGGATTCTTTTTTTATGTTCCCGAGACGCCCTTTGTCCGTTCCCATGAAAACATCGCAGATGTAAACATTGCCGTCCAGGTTCACGTTTATTGTGCAGGGACATTCGCCGGCGTTTTCGCACGGCAGGTCCGGTTTTTTCAATCCCATGAAGTAGAGCAGGGCAAAATGAAAATTTCTTACCCTGACGCCGCTATGGCCGTGCCGCAACCAGGCGTCAAAGGAATCCGTCAGGTATTTGCCGTAATTCCCGGCATCTATCGCGCCGGCATAGTCGAGGCACGGAATGAAAGCGATGGAGCGCGGGCCGCGGGAAATCATCCAGTCCATGTTTTCCCGCGCAAAGTCCTTGTTGAACATGGAAACAACCGTCAGGAAACCAAATTCAATCTCTTTTTCACTGAGTATGGAAAGTTTTTCTTCCAACGCGGGCAATGTGCCTGCGCCATTGCGTGAAGGGCGGGAAACATCCTGGGAGCGGGCGTCGCAGCTTATTCCCGTCTTTATTCCGCGGTGCAGAATGAAATCGGCCCATTTTTCGTCCAGCAGCAGGCCGTTCGTCTGCAGGAGATTAGTCACTTCTATGCCCTCATCGGCGAAAATCTTTTTTTCCGTTTCAAGCAGTTTTTCGTAAAAAGCGATCCCGCGAAGCAGGGGTTCACCGCCTGTAAAACAGAATTCCGCTTTCTTGATTTTTTCGGCCAGCAAGTATTCCCGGTAAGAGAGACAGATTCTTTCAAAATCCCGGATGTTCAAATCCCGGAATTGATTGCCAGACTTTTCAAAAAATGGCCTATTATGGCAATAAACGCAGTCGAGATTGCACCTGGATGTAACGCTTATGATGAGGGTTTCTATTCCCGGATTTCTACCGGGCGATTTTGCCTTACCCTTCTTGTATTTCATGCCGCCGGAATGGTTTCCTACTTTACGCTCCAGCTCCAGAAAATACGCTTGTTGGGCGACTTGTCGCCGGCCGATTTCGCCGCCTTTCTCAGGTCGGAAAACAGAAGTTTAAGTAGTTGCGGATTAGGGCTTTCGCTTATCATTTTGTTTATCGTTTTTTCGCTGAGATTGGAAAAAGTGAAAGCGTCAGTGTCTATTCTGGTATCCACTTTTTTGCTTTCCTGGCAGGCGCGTCTGAAATCCTCCATCATTGCTTTGAAAAGTTCGGGATCGGATGTTGCCTTCGCCATTTTTTCTATCGTTTTCCGGCTGAGACTTGAAATGGTTTTCGCGTCGCTGTCCACAACAATCTTTTTTTTAGGCATAAACCCTCCTCCACGGTTTGTTTGAAATATTAAAGCATAAAATCCATGCGGAGTCAAATTTTTCCATTGACGGAAAATTGCGCCAAAATTTCATTCGAGTGGTGAACTGTGAAATAAAATTGGAAACCAGCAGGTTCGCGATGACAGAGATTAGTGAAGTCAACCGAGATTTTAAAATTGGTATAATTTCAGCATGGAAAATGCGGGTGAAACAAGAACGGCTAAAACCAATTTTATCAAGGAAATAATAGACAGGGACCTTTCCGAGGGGAAATTCAACGGGGTTCATACCAGGTTTCCGCCGGAACCGAACGGTTATTTGCATATAGGGCATGCAAAGTCAATAGTCCTGAACTGGGGCATAGCGTGCGATTACAACGGCAAATTCAATTTGAGGTTCGACGACACCAATCCGTCAAAGGAAGAAGAAGAATACGTTAAATCCATAATAGAGGACGTAAAATGGCTCGGCGCGGATTTTGAAGACAGGATTTTCTACGCTTCCGACTATTTTGAAAAGATGTTAGAACTGGCCGTTGAACTGATAAAAAAGGGTAAGGCCTATGTCTGCGACCTGTCGGCGGAAGAAGTCAGGAAAATGCGTGGAAAACCCGGAGAGCCCGGCGTTGAAAGTCCCTGCAGGAACAGGAGCGTAAAGGAAAACCTGAATCTGTTTGAGCAGATGTGCAAAGGAGAATTCCCCGACGGCTCGAGGACTTTGCGCGCCAAAATAGACATGGCCCATCCGAATTTAAATATGCGCGATCCCGTCATGTACCGGGTAGTCCGCAAGCCGCATCACAGGCAGGGCGGCAAATGGAAGGTATATCCCACTTACGACTGGGCGCACGGCCTGGAAGATTCTTTTGAGGGAATAACCCATTCCATATGTACACTGGAATTTGAAGATCACCGCCCGCTTTACGACTGGTTTCTTGACGAACTGGGCGTTTACCATCCGCGCCAGATAGAGTTCGCCCGGTTGAACTTGGGAAACACCGTTATGAGTAAAAGGAAACTTTTGGAGCTGGTGAAAGAAGGTTATGTGGACGGCTGGGACGATCCGCGGATGCCCACGATATCCGGCCTCAGAAGAAGGGGATACACCCCGTCTTCAATCAGGTCTTTTTGCGAAGAAATAGGTGTTTCCAAATACAACGGGGTGATAGACATTTGGGTGCTTGAAAACGCGATAAGGAATGAATTGAACAAAACGGCCGAAAGGCGGATGGCGGTCCTGGATCCGCTGAAACTGGTCCTGACGAATTATCCGGAAGGCAAAACCGAGGAAATGGAGGCGGTTAACAACCCGGAAGACGAGGCGGCGGGGAAAAGAAAAGTCCCGTTTTCAAAGGATCTTTACATAGAAAAAAGCGATTTCATGGAAAATCCGCCGAAAAAATTCTTTCGGCTTTCTCCCGGAAAGGAAGTCCGGCTGAGATACGCCTACATAATAAAATGCGAAAAGGTCGTTAAGGACGGAAATGGAAAGGTGAAAGAGGTTCACTGTTCCTACGACTCTTCGACGAGAGGGGGCGACGCCCCCAACGGCAGGAAAGTGCGGGGAACACTGCACTGGGTTTCGGCCCCGCATGCCTTCAAAGCGGAAGTGAGACTCTACGATGTCCTGTTCACATCCAGGGAACCCGACAAGGTCGAAGGGGGGCGTGATTACAAGGAAAGCCTTAATCCCGGTTCAAAAAAAGTCGTAAACGCTTTCCTGGAACCCTCTCTTAAAGATGCCCGAGGTGGTTTCAGGTGCCAGTTTGAAAGGCAGGGTTATTTTTTCGCCGATCCGAAAGACTCGAAACCGGGTACGCCGGTTTTCAACCGCATAGCCACGCTTAAAGACAGCTGGGCGAAAATAATGAAGAGAAACTGATTCTCCACGCGCGGGGATTGCGCGGGTAAAATAGCCGCTGTCTCTTTCGTCCGGGTTGGTTTGTTTTTCATTGACATTGATTTTTCCTTTTATTACACTTTATCTATATTGCGCTCATATCTTTAAGGAGGGTTATTTATGAAAAAAATATTGGTTGCGGCTATAACCTATGTTGTCTTTTTTAGTGTTCCTGCGACTGCAAACAATAATCGTTCACTTGCCGATTTAACATCAAAATGTCCTCAAAAAATCAGGACCGAATTCTATAAAAATCTTTTTTTCGTCAATGGTTTTCTGGCTGCGATAAAAGCAGAAGGTCTTGAAAAATGCGCATCTTCCGACGCCGCGGATATTCTCGGCGACAGGCTTGCGTCATTCAGAAAAAACGTGAATAAAGATTACAGGAACTACGATTGCGTTTGCAATAAATACGGCCGACTCGGCTGCAAAGGGACAAAAGAAGATTCCATATGCGACACATTTACTTGCTGGGGCGACTGCGATTATGCCGAGAAAAAATATTCTTTTTCCGAAAGGTATATGCACAGCAGCTATCTTTTTGGGAAAATGCCTGAGAAAACGGCTTTGGAATTTATCGGGAGTCTGAATCTCAGCAAGGGCAGAGTGACGCAGATTACTGTCAACCGTGATTTAATGAAATATCTTAATGGCAAAGAAATAAGCGAAATGATTGCGGTTTTGATGGGCGCACATTGGCGAACCGCCGAAAGGGCCAGGGCCATGCTGAATTACATGGCAAACTGCGGAAAGGTCGGAAAAGAACATGCTCCTTCCGAAAAGCGCGCCGGGGACATGAAGAGAAAGTACAAGGAATTATTCGGCGGCCTGAAACTGCGATTTGGCAGGTATGACAATGAAACTTTGCTTGATTTCTGGAATATATACAAAACTCTTATATCTTCAACGGGAGAGAGGGAGTACCTTTCCAAGGCGGAAACCGTTTTTAAGAATCTCGCCATGCGCGGGGTCCAGAAGAAAAAATGCGGAAAGGCCGCTTCCGGCACCTGCGTGGAGGAACTGTTTGAATTGTATATGAGATTGGGGGAATCCTTCGGCGCAAAGCGCCTGAAGAAAGAATATCCCGGCATATTGAAAAACAGAATTATTCCTGAACGCTAACTTTGAATAAGTATGGAAATTAAAGAATGAAACACCTGTTTAACCAAAACGTTGAATCTTGTTGGTGGTTGATATGGTGTGGGCAATATACGGGGCAAGGAAAACCCGGCGTCTTATTTTTGTGAGGAGGAAATCATGGCGAAAAAATTAGCCGCGCAGATTCTTTTGATGTTTCTTGCGTTATTGATTGCAGAACCCCGCCTGGCATTTGCTGCTAAATTTCATTCTCTTGTGGTGAGTGTTTCTTACGGTCGCGTTGTCTACAAGCGAAAATTCCGTATATCCGAAGGGCACCAGTTCAGTTATGTCGGCTCGGTTGGAACCAAGGGGATGATTTTCAACGCGCTCATTGACCGCAACCGCAGCAATAAAAAGTTGATTTGTCTTGAATATCAACTGGAAGTGTCGCCCGGAAAAATGAAAAGCGGGCGATCTATTCAGGCACAGAGCGAAATATACATGCGACCGCAGGAGCGTCTAACAGTCTTGGAATGCGGACCATGGAGCGTAGAATTTTCGTTGGATGTTGTTGGAAATAAAAGACGAAAAGAGGGGAAGGTTAAGCGGAAGCATTTTGGTGTTTCAAATTACCGAATTTCGACAAAACTGATTGCCGGAATGAAGCGTCGCAGCTGCAGATTTCTCTCCGCCTTGGGAATTCAATCCAGCATAGTTGACACTGTGTTTCAAACCCGCGCGGTTGAAACCTTTACAAGGCGCGGAGTCGTCCGCGCAAACCGCAAGTTTATTTTCAGCGTTCTTTTTGAGCGGGTGAAAAAATCGGGGAATTTTAGACTTAAATATCAGCTTGAAGATTCACTGGATTTTTCGCCAACGCCTCTGCAACTTATCAGTGAAGAGGTGTTGAAACTTAATAAACGAAGGGTTATTAAAGCTGAGGAATACAATCTTGAGTTTCTTGTTGAGGGAAAATTCCTGAAGCGTAAGAAAAGCAAGGCGAAATCTGAAGATAAATACGGAACAGTCAGGTTTTTGCGATAAGAAGTGCAATAGATATTGGGCGGATTTGTGATTAGACAACAAAGCAAATAGATAATTGGGGCGGGATATCTTGTATTTTTAGCGGTGCAGATTTAAGATTTGTTCAGCACGCTTATTCGCGCAACCGTTTTTAAAACAAGAAATGGAATGAAAGCAGGAAAGATTCTTTCAATAATCCTTGGTATTTTGTTTTTATCAAGCCGTTCGAATAAGTGGGTAAAAAGCGATATTAGACTAAATCCCCCGTCCAAAATCAGAGTGGTTGTTTTACCCGTCTTTAACGATATCAGAATAACGCACATTAAGGATATTCATTCCCTTGCCGATATGAAGAAACCGGTTGAAAATGAAAAAGATGTGATAACGAAAGAGATTCATCTTATAATCAGAAACTTAACCCGGTTTTTGGAAAATCACTTAAAGAAAAGCCGGTTTTTTAATGTTGTTTCAAGCATATCTGTTAGAAGTGAACTTGAAGAGATGAGACTGTGTTTTTCAACATATCCTCTAACTGCAGAACAACTTGAAATATTGGGGAGGGCTCTAAATGCCGACGCAGTTTTGGAAACGAGACTTTTAGGTTATGGGAAAGTTAAGAAAAAATGGATTGTGCTCCTTATTGGGATCGGAATGATAGAAGGGATTGTCCAGGGCATTGCTGCGTATGAAATAGCCGATAATAAATGGGTAGCTGCAGCGGTGGCCGGCGAAGAAATTATACAGGAACTTGTAACATGGTGAGGCGGCTCCGTCTTGTTTAATAAGTTTTTCAGCCCCGTTATTTTGGAGGGGAAATTGTTCAACATTTCCTCAGGAAAGTTTTTTGGAAAAAAATGGTTTTCGGACTAAAAGATAAGAAAGCGCTTAAACCCTATCCCGAAGACGAGAAGGATAGAAAAGAAATAATACTGAGAGTGACGGCTGAGAGAACGGTTGACAAGCTGATCGCCAATCTTGAGAAAAAAGCCGCCAAAAGTTTGAGTTAACTTACACATAGTTGTCGGTTTAGCCGGGAAAAATACGAAGGCGAGAATGAATAAGCGTTCAATGTCCCCCGTGCATCTATTTTTTTGTTTTGGGGTTATTAGAAGCGACAGGAGGACGTCGTCGGATACTTATAAATTTATGGAATATGATTTGGTGTTTCAATAACAGAAAATATCGTTAAAACAACTGAAAATAAAATATTTTAAGTGCAAAACCAGCCTATTCGACACCGTTTTGGCTAAAGACATAAAAGAGAAACGCCCCTTTCGAGGCGTCGGACTAGAGATGCTATCCCTAGTGCTGTTGCTTATATTATAATAAGGGAATAATAGAAAATCAAGAGGTGAAAATGCAAAGAGTCATAGCGTATATTGATGGATTTAATCTGTATTTCGGTTTGTGTTCAGCCGGTCTTGATAAATATAAATGGCTGGATTTAAGCAAAATTGTCCATAAGCTTCTGAAACCGGATCAAGAGTTGGAAGAGATCAAATATTTCACAAGCAGGGTCAACAATAATCCGGAGAAACAAAAAAGGCAAACGATATATATTGAAGCACTGGAATCCACCGGTGTTAAGGTTTTTTACGGTAAGTATCAATCCATAAAAATAGAATGCAAAAGATGTGGTAATATTTGGAATGACTATAATGAAAAAATGACAGATGTTAATATAGCTACCCATATGCTTGCAGACGCAAATTCAGATAAATATGATATGGCAATGCTTATTTCAGGGGATAGTGATTTAGTCCCTTCTGTAAAACTAATAAACAAAGAGCAAAGAAATAAAAGAGTTTTTATCGCTTTCCCGCCAAAAGATTCAATTCCTCGGTGGCTGCTGCCGCAAAGCGATATATGATTATAGGCAAGAGGAATATCAGAGACAGCCAGTTTCCTGAGGAAGTATCTAAGGTGGAAATAGAAAAATTTCTTTGGGTTTGGCGCGACAACTATTTTTGGCGAACGATAAATCGATTTTCTTATTGTTTTGCTTAAAACATGCGCAAAGTCCAGGAAGAAAAATGCGGAAAGGCCGCTTCCGGCACCTGCGTGGAGGAACTGTTTGAATTGTATATGAGATTGGGGGAATCCTTCGGCGCAAAGCGCCTGAAGAAAGAATATCCCGGCATATTAAAGAACACGAAGCGTTCCCCAAAAGCGCTGATTCCCCTTGAATAAGCTGAGATTTCTTCTTACGCCCACGGCGATAATCAGGGTTTTGAAATTTCTTGAAAAATGACCTTTCGGGTTTCCCCCGCGCTTTGACGTTCTTTCATGTATTCTAACGGACCGCTTGAACGGCGGACGTAAAAATATGGAGTTTAACTCCATAAATTCAGCATAATTTGTGGAGTTATGGTATAATGTTTTTATGATAAAAAGGATATATGATTTACACAAACTTGTAAAAAAAGGCAAAGTCCTGATAATCTACGGGCCCCGGAGAGCGGGAAAAACCACTCTTTTGGATGATTTCCTCAAAAAAGACGGCGGCAGGCATAAGCTTGTTTCCGGGGACGATATAAAAGTCAGGGAAATTTTAAGTTCGCAGGAAATAAGGGAAATTTGCGAATATGCGGGCGGTTATGAGATTTTTGCCGTGGATGAAGCGCAGCAAATCGAGAATATCGGCCTTGCCCTGAAAATTCTTGTTGATAATCTCAATGACCTGATTGTTGTTGTGACGGGATCATCCTCGTTTGAGATTGTTCAAAAAACGGGGGAACCTTTAACAGGAAGAAAAAGAACCTTGATTTTGTATCCTTTTTCCCAAAAAGAGCTCTTGTCTTTGTGGAATGTGTCGGAATTAAAGGAGAAACTGGAAGAATTTCTGATATTCGGGTCTTATCCCGAAGTTGTAATGGCAAAGACCAAAAAAGAGAAAATAGAAATTCTGGAAGAACTGGCGAATTCCTACTTGCTGAAAGATATTTTGAGTTTTGAGAAAATAAAATCTTCAAAAATCCTGATTGATTTGCTGAGATTGCTCGCTTTTCAGATAGGAAGTCTTGTTTCTTTGAATGAATTATCCGGCAATTTGAAAATTGACGTCAAAACGGTTGGCAGGTACCTGGATTTATTGGAAAAAAATTTCGTCATTAAAAAAGTCGGCGGTTTCAGCAGAAACCTCAGAAGCGAGATTTCTTCAAAATGCAAATATTACTTTGTGGACAATGGCATCAGGAATGCGGTCATAGCCCAGTATCAAAACCTGAAGCTTAGAAACGACATAGGCGGGTTATGGGAAAATTTCTTTGTGGTGGAGAAGATGAAAAAGGCGGCCTTTGACAGGATTATGCCGGTTAATTTTTATTTCTGGAGAACTTACGGCGGCAAGGAAATAGACCTGATAGAGGAAATGTCAGGGAAGGTTTCGGCTTATGAAATCAAGTGGGGCGTTTCAAAGCATAAGTTTCCGAAAGACTGGAAGGAGAATTATAAAAACGCCAAAAATTTTTTAATAAGCAAGGACAATTACTTGAAGTTTCTTTTGTAGGCGGCTTGTTCGGTGGTATTTGGCGACGAATAAATTTTGTATAAAAAAAGTCAAAGAGTCAGAGAGTCGCAGAGTCGTAGAAACCGGCAACCGGACTTGACTTTTGGCTTTGTAATCGCGACTTGTATTCATGGGCTTGACCTCCTGGGTGAAATATAATACAACTATTATGTCAGACGGGTGCAGCCTATGTAAATTGCATTTCTATCTCGGATACGGGGTTTTGCTGCCCTTTAGGTTTTTGGAGGAATTATGATTAATGTTTCTGTGAAATGTCCGCATTGCGGAAAATCCTTGATGGATTCAAAAAAGAAATTGGATAAAAAACCATCCATACATGTTAATCTCATCTACGCGGGGAAAAACGCTCCGCTTTACATGAGTTCGGTTTATGGAAGCTATAAAATTGAACTTGCTCTTAAGATTCCTTTAAAAAAAATGGCGGGATTTTACTGCCCTCACTGCAATGCCAATTTGAAAATCGCCGGAAAATGCGATTTGTGCGGAGCTCCAATGGTGGCTTTTAAGCTTAAAGGCGGCGGCCGAATTCAAATATGTTCGAGAAAAGGATGTAAAAATCATATATTGGAATTCCAAAAAATATCAGAGCTTCAAAATTTCAGCAAATTATGTTTTCAAACCCAATTTTATGATAAAGATGGGATGGCAGTTAGCAATATTGCCGTCAAGCGAATTATTAAGACAAGGATAAAAGGAAGGTCTTTGATTTACATTTGGATTATAGGCACGGATAATAAAATATATTCCGTTGGCGCGGCGAGAAGCGCGGTTGAATTTAAGGAAGCGCAAAAGATGTATTTAAATGACGCTGTTAATCTTTTTAAGAAAAAGAAGGCGGCGCCTGCCAGAGGCAATGAATGCGTGAAATCTATAACCTATAATTGCGTGGGAAATGAAATGTATCAATGCACGCATACCCTATGTTATAGATGTCGGATTGTGTATGAGTGGGATGATATTGGTCTACATCCCGTAACCAGGTGTGGCTGGGAAACTGATGATATCATCTGCGAACCTACAGGCGAACCTTGCGGTGAATAATAAAAAATGATTCGGTGTCCCGCCAAAAGGCGGGACGGTCAAATCAAATTACAATAGGATTCTGATTATGGAAAATATACGGAAAAATATATGGCGTTTTTGCCTGATTTTATTTGGTTCAATAATTTTTGCATCTGTTGCGTTCGCGGCAAATAAAGCAAATTTGCCTCAAAATATGATTAAAATAATAGAAACAATAATCCAATTTGACCTGGAATCAGGGGATAAATCAAAAGCCATATGGCAAGGATTTAGTCCGATAAAAAGGCCATTACTTATATATTTTGACGGGGTAGGAAGCGTTCTGTTTAATCATCCAAAACCTCCCGCTGATTTTAATCTGTTTAGAAGATTTTTGCCCAAGATGATCGCGATTGATAAACCTATATTTTTTAGAGCAGGAGCCCTGTCGGAAAATTTTTCTTCGGTATATAGTTATTTGAATTATAACAATCGCAAGACTTTTTTCTTCAATGCTTTAACTGATGATAAATTTGGCCTATTGGCGCATGAAAGTTTTCATTTTTACCAGGAGAAGTATTTTAAAGCCATAGAAATACCTTATTCAAAGCGCGATGATTTTAGCATTGTTTCCGATAAAAGTTTGGCGACTATGTATTTGGAGCAGATAATGCTTGCGCAAGCGCTTTTGTCTGAAAGCGATTGGAAAGAATCCGTTAAAAATTTTATAGCTTTGCGCTCTGAAAGATATTTATGGGAAAATCCGTTTGTCATAAAAAGAGAAGAACAGATGGAACAATTAGAGGGTAGCGCCCAATATGTGGAAATGAAATCCGAAAAATGGTTGGAACATTGGCCCGAAAATTACGCACAAATAAAAACGGCATCCTTGCTGACCGTTTTTTTATCGCCGGCATATATGGAAAGATCACGTTATTATCACACGGGGCCCGCTCAAATGCTTATTCTGGACAAAATGAATATTGATTGGAAAAAAGAAGTTGCTTCGGGTAAATCGATTTTTGAAATTCTTAAAAAAGCCATGAAACTCAAAAAAACGGAAATTCCTTCAATAATCAAAAAAATCCATTTCAATTATGATTTTTCATCGCTTATGAATACTGCGCGTAAAAAAAGAGTGGAAGAGTTAGATAAAAGAAAAATCAAACTTAAAGAGTTTAATTCTGCCAATAGAGAAAAGATAATACTTGGAATTCACAAATTCCCGAAAGGCTGGAGCGGTTCTATCGGGCAAGCGCCGATTTGGATTTCAATGAGCGGTCAGGCAAAATTTTTCCCCGAATTGCGGATAAGAGAATTTAATAACCAAAACTATGGTTATATAAAAATCAGGAACACAATGCTAAAATACACGAAAAAAAGGGAGGAATATTGTTATGATTTGGAAATACTTCTCTCTTTGAACGAAAAACCCGAATTCATTGTGGATGGTAAAAAATTTATTCCTTCTGTTCATAATGCTGAATTCAAACATATTGAAATTCATTCCAAAACCCTGAAACTTAATCTAAAGCTTGCGGGCGCGATAAGAAGAGAGAGAAATAAAACGATAGTAAATTTTCAGGAGGCGGAAAAATGACGAAAAAGACATTTACTATTTTTTTATTTATCGCGGCATTTTTATTCGCGTTGTCAAATTGTTTTGCAGCGCGCGAATATAATCTTGAAAAAAAAGAAAAGCGGATGATAAAAGAAATTATTGCAATGTCCCAAAAATTCAAATTGAAGAATAATAAAATTTGGCCGGGATTTAATCCTCTCGCGCGGCCTATTGTGATTTCCATGGAAAACGGGCAATCAATTTTTTTTGGCAAAATCGCTCCCAAAGGATATTCAAAAATAAAGGGATATGAATATCCCGTTTACCGCAGCAATGGCGAAGCCGAGAAAGGTATATCGGCGAGTTTTTTGGACAGTTATAAAATAGGCGGCATTAACGCTTTTTTTTGTCGGATGAAAAATTCTGAAAGCGTTGAAAACACAGCCATGCTATTGGTGCATGAAAGATTTCATGAATTTCAAGACAAGAAATTCGCCAATATGATAAGAGATTCAAAGCGTTCAAAGGATAATGACAAAGAAAGTTTAATTCGCGCATTGCCGGAAAGAATATTTCTCGCGCGGGCATTGCTTTCATCCCGAAATAGCTTAAGCGATATTAGGAAATTTATAGTTTTGCGCGAGCGTCGCCGCTCGCGTGTTTCCAAATCCATTATAGAGGAGGAAAACAGACAGGAACGCATAGAGGGAACAGCCACATATGTTGAATACAAGGCGATTGGAAATGATAATAGATTTATAGTTAGCGAAGCAGCTTTGCGTGTAATAGACCAGCTTATGTCCCCATTGGAAAACTATATCACAAGCAGTATCGGGCGGCATTATGGAAATGGCGCCGCGCAGGCATTATTAATGGACAAATTAAATATTCCATGGAAGAATAGAGTGGAAAAAGGCGAAAGTATTTTTTCCGTTTTTCGCGAATATTTTCCGATTAAAGATAAAAAAAAGCTATTGGCCCAGGCTGACGCCTTTATCGGCGATATATCAAATATCGCGGAGAAAAAAAGCATGACTGAAACTTCCGAAAACAATGAAAAAATTCGGAAATATAAAGAGTATAAAGG
>Ga0180301_10001977_pt1 | contig 16089 bp, 15 predicted proteins | sample GuaBasSediGuay16_FD_121797 | JGI IMG/M metagenome (GOLD analysis project Ga0180301, IMG submission 121797) | Subseafloor sediment microbial communities from Guaymas Basin, Gulf of California, Mexico - Guay16, Core 4569-2, 12-15 cm | ecosystem: Environmental > Aquatic > Marine > Hydrothermal... | reverse complement strand
GAGTGCGCCCATTCCGCTGCGCACTCATTCATCAACCAAAAATGCTAGAAAAAACTAACGGAGGACCTCAATTCCTCCCAAACGTAAACGTTTGGGTATCCTTGAGGTAGATGTAATGAAAAATATTAAGGTTTATTTGGAGTCTCAGGGAATTTTACATAGCTTGTATAGAAATATTCTTAATTACCCTCCAAATGGAGTAGAGTATATCACAGATCTTGAATTTGACAAGAAATTAAAAGAAAGTGTAGAAAAGCCCTATGTTAAAATTATTAGTAATGTAGCAAAGAGAATAATAAGTACATCAGTTATAAAAAGTTACATTGCGAGAAAAAAAAACATCCCAAAAGATGTTCAATTAACTTATGCTGCAGAACATATCGTGCTTAGAAAAGAACCATGGATTGTTGATTTAGAGATGGTAACATCACTAACAGGACACGATAGAAAATTCCCGCTATATAAACGCTTCATCGAAAAAAACTTAGCATCAAAATACTGCAAAAAGATAATGCCGTGGAGTGAAGCTGCAAAAGAGACATTACTAAAAAACCTTAACTGTCAAAGATTTGAGCACAAGATAGAAGTTGTTAATCTCGCAGTTCCTCCAAAAAAATTTACTAAGAGATTCAAAAATGATAAAGTAAGGATATTATTTGTTGGTACATGCAACCCATTACTAATAAAAGATAGTTTCAGACTAAAAGGTGGAATAGAGTTAGTTCATGCATTTAAAAAGATAGAAAACAAATATAAAGATATTGAACTTATAATAAGATCTTACATACCAGATAAATATAAAAAATTAGTTACAGGAAGTAGAAATATAAAGGTAATAGATAAAGTATTACCGCAAAAAGAGTATGATAATTTGTTCAGAACGGCAGACATTTTCATATATCCTGGACACTCTGTTCCTGGGCTAGCCATATTGGATGCAATGAGTTATGAACTACCTATAATTGCAACAGACATTTGGGGGAACAAAGAAATGGTACAGGACGGAGTTAATGGCTTTCTTAACAAAAAAGCAAAAAATGCAAAATATTTTGTTTTTAACGGTGTACCCGATTGGGGAACTAAACGTTTTTACAGAAGTTATAAAAAGATTGACAAAGAAATGGTAAATGATATAGCTAAAAAAATGATGAGCCTTATCGAAAGTCCAAAACTGAGAAGAAAAATGGGAAAGGAAAGCAGAAAAATAATTGAAAAAGGAAAATATTCTATTAAAGAAAGGAATAAAAAGCTAAAAAGAATATATGAAGAGGCGGCAAAATCGAAATGAAAAAGTTAACTATTTTACACTATTATCACATCTATAATAAACCGATTACTGGCGGTGTAGAAGCTTATATTTATAACGTATGTAATAGCTTAAAAAATAAAGTGAATTTTATAGTTATATCCAATAAGCATTCTGGAGAAAAAAATAGGGAGAAATTTTCTGAAACAGAAGTATTTAGAGTAGAACCTGAATATAAAAATATAGGTAAAATAAAAAGGTTCTTAGACATATTTCTAAATGAATCTAAAAGAGAGAAAAATAAAAGAAAGCTAATTGATAGTATTAACTACGATGTTTTACATATACATGGACCCACAGCATTCTCTAACTTCTCAATTTTCGGTGCATTATTTTGGGTATTTCAGAAAAAGCTATCCTTTTATAACATAAAAAATAGAAATATAATATTTACATTTCACGGTCTTCCTGAAGTAGTAATGAAATATAAATATAAATGGGGGGGAATGCTAATTTTGCTTGACTTTCTGTGGAAAAAAATAATTAAGAGTAATCTGAACATAGCAAAAAAAGTTATTTGTGTTGATAAATACATTATAGATCAACTTAGCACATATGGAATTGACAAAAATAAGATCATATTTATTCCAAATGGTGTGGATCTTAAAATAGTTAAACCCATTAATAGAAAAACTGCGATAAAAAGAATTAATAAAAAATATAGACTTAATTTGAGAGCTGATGTAAAGATATTTAGTTACATTGCCAGATTATCCAAAGAAAAAGGCGTTCAAGACATTCTTAGATTAGCAAAATTCATGAAAGATAAAAATGCAAAATTTAGATTTATCATAGCAGGAGAAGGAAAATATAGAAAAACGGTTATAAATCTTTGTAGAAAAGATTCAAGATTCTCATACATAGGAAATATCCCATATGAAGATGTTTCATATCTAATTAATTGCTCAGACTATATAGTTAACCCATTAAAACATCCTGCTATCTCTAGAACTAATCTAGAAGCAATTGCTTGTCAAATACCAGTTATAACTACCAAAGTTTTAAATCGATATCCTGTTGTACACGGCAAAACAGGAATTCTTTATAATTCACAGCAAGAATTTAATAAGATTTTCCATAACATTGTAAGAAGAAAGCTCATTTTTAAATTCCATAAAATTTATTTCAAAAAAATGATAAAAGAATTTGATATGAATAATATTAATAAAAAAGTGCTGGCTGTGTACAAACAGGCAAAAAGCATATAAATTAAAGAGAAGCAACATTTTGATATGAGCAAGAAAAAAATATTAGAATTGGGGCCAGGCACAAAACCTGCTGTTAAAAGATCAAATCAATATGATGTTATTTATTTGGATATGGTAAGGTACGCAGGTGTCGACAAAGTTCACAATCTAGAAAAGTTTCCCTACCCTTTTAAAAATAATGAGTTTGATGTTATCATTGCGTATCATGTTATCGAACATCTTAAAAATACTATAAAAGTTATGGAAGAATTGCATAGAATCACTAAAAATGGCGGACTTATTAAAATAAAAGTTCCTCATGTTAGTAGTTTTATGGCTTTAGGACATTTAACCCACAAAAGAGCCTTTTCTACAGGGACATTTAATAACTTCACAGATAAAAACTGGGAGAAATATAGCCATGTTAAATTTGATATTGTAAAAATTAAGCTGCATTGGTTTAGAATGAGACGTTATCCAATAATCTCTCAAATTAATTGGCTTGTAGAGAAAATAATTAACATCAATCACATGTTTAGCGAAAGGTTTTTGAGTTTTCCTCTGTGCGGATTTGATGAAATATATTACGAGATAAGAGTCAGAAAATAATTGTTGTTTTATCATGTAATAATCACACCTATTTTATTTTGAGGCTTTCTTGATATACCTTATATAACTTCTTGTTCCTTTCTTCTATAGAAAATTTTCCTTTAGAAACTAATTTATATCCATTGCGACCATACTTTTGACGTAGTGCTTTTGATCTCAAAAGTTTTGTTAAAACTATCTCAAGATTATCAACTAGTTCCTGTCGTTCAGACGAATCTTTTGTGGTAATAAGATATTTTAGAAAACCACTATAATTTTGCCATTTACTAATATCAAATATATTTTTCGCATAAGGAGTGATAGGAGCAGGTAGTACAATCCCATTATACTTATGTTTAACAATTTCACTTGTAGCAAAAACATCTAAAGTAACAATTGGTAGTTTAAACTCCATCGCTTCTAAGAACACAAAGCCGAAAGTGTCGACAAAAGTAGGAAAGATAAAAATATCTGATCGTTTATAATATTCCGCTAATGCATCATATGTCATGTTTGGCTTAATATAGATAATGTTTTTATTGCGAAACTTAGATTTAATCTCTTTTGGCACTTCAGAAATCATATATAGCTTAAGATTCTTGAAATTTCTTGAAAGTTTTTCGTATACACAAAGGGTCTCATAACCACCTTTGTCCCAGAAACGTCTACCAACGAAAATTAGAGTGACATCTTCCCTTTTATTTATTGGATTGTGTTTGCTAATTATCTTTGCAGGATAAACAACCCTAAGTTTATGATCTAGTTTATTACCGAATATTGTCTGGAATGATTTCAGGCTAGCCTTAGACCACGGAAGGATAAACTTGCAATTCTCATTTGAGAGTTGTTTGTATAACTGTTTAATATAATGTTTATTATTCATTTTCAAATAATTATAGCTAACAAAAACACCTTCAGAATCTGTTACCCAAGGAATTTTATTCAGTATTAATGTTCCAGAAGCAGAGTGTATCAGATCGGCATTCACATCTTTTATGAAAAGAGTTGGGGGAAAAAAGTTTATGAGTTTATTCCAAAAAAAAACCTTTACTTTATGAGTAAAGTTTGGTTTTATGGAATAATGTTGTACTGGAGGATAAATAAATACCACGTTTTTTGGTGGTTTTGCTATAAGATCTAGATACATCGGATGTGGACTTCTACCTAAGCGTAGCCTGACCCGTATTCTTTTATTTTTTTCTCTTTTCATTTTTGAACAAATAAATGAATGTTCCTCGTATCCAACCTATACCTGCTAATATATCCCAGATTAATGAAAAAATGAATATAGGGATAGCTAAAATGAGTTTTTTTGTGTCTTTGATGTACTTGAACGACTTGTAAAGACTTTTGAGTAACAGATATAAAATCGCAATGTATGCTAGAGAATACATCAATTTGGATCCGTACAAGAAATTGACAAGAAAGTACGTCAAATAGAGAACAATAACAAAAGTAAAAAATATTCTGCTAAAAAACAAAGTTAAGAAAATTAAGATGAAATTTAGAAGGTGAATGTTTGACAAGAAGCCAATTAGGACAAAGATTAAAGCTAGCATGCAATCTAACTTATAACCAACTTTGTGTCGTAAAAAAACATAAATAGATTGCTTTGTTAGTTGAAGTGCCTTCTTCATATGAGTAATAATAGAAAATTGTCTTTGTGTTTCTGAGAAGATATGTATCACATGTGCATTTCTATTTAAGACAATTTTATGGCCTGATTTTAGAATTTTATTTGAGATGTCTGTGTCTTCATTAGCAAAACTAAATGTTTCATCAAACAAACCTATTTTTTCTAAGATGTTACGCCTAAATGCGTCGCACTTATCTCCTATGTGGTCTATGTATTTAAATGGATTTTTAAGGGGTTTTTTATTTTTTTGTGTGAGATGTTCACCTAGGTTGTAGATGTAAGAGAATATTTTATTAGATAAATTTAAACGATTAAAGTCGATAAAAAATCTTGAGGTTACAACTGCCACTTTCTCGTCAATAAAACCTGCTTTTAGTTGATTAAGCCAGTTTTTTGATAGCGGTACACAATCATCATGTAGAATAACGATTATATCGCTTTTTGAGAGACGAATACCTTTGTTTATTGATTTAGCTAAGCCGATGTTTTTTCTGTTTTTTAGGTAATATAAATGTTTAAAATGTTTTTGAAAATTTTTTATTTGTTTTTCAATAGGATGCTCAGGACAATCATCTATAATAAAGACATCATAATTCGGATAGTTCTGATTAATTAGAGCTTTAAGAACTTTTCCAATTGTCTTGCTAGCATCATATGCAGGAATAATAACAGATATTTTTTTATCTTTCATCCATTTGCTTATTTAGTGAAAATTTATAAATTTAACTGAACCAAAATAGAAAGCTATAAAAAGAGCTCAAACAAGTTGGTGTTAGAATGAATGAACATAAAAATACTGGCTGGTTGAGGATTTTATATAGATATTACACAAAGATTTCGCCTAGTTTTCTAAAAAGATTAAGGGACGAAATTGATGGGTGCTCTAGCATATTAGATGTTGGTTGCGGTGAAAACTCCCCTTTAAGGTGGATTAAAAATAAGCCGTATTGTGTAGGTGTTGATGCACACAAAGATGCTATTAAAAAAAGTAAGAAAAAGAAGATTCATAATAAATATATTCAGTTAGATCTATTGAAACTTGATTTTGCCTCAAAATCTTTTGACTGTGTTGTTGCACTAGATGTATTAGAGCATTTTGAGAAGGAAGATGGTTACAGATTCCTCAGAAAGATTGAGAAGATAGCCAAAAAGAAAGTTATCGTATTTACACCAAATGGTTTTCTGAAGCAAGGGATTATTAATAAAAATCCTTATCAAGTGCACAAATCGGGCTGGTCTGTCAAAGAGATGAAGAAAAGAGGCTATAAGGTTTATGGAATAAATGGCTGGAAACCTTTGAGAGGCGAATTCGCAAAGATAAAACTTAAGCCAGGGAGGTTTTGGTTGGTTGTCTCAAAAATGACTGAACTAGTGACAAATTGGATTCCTGTATTATCTTTTCAGATATTTTGTGTTAAAATAATCGAGAATTGTTAAAATGGTTAAGAAAAAAAAATATAATAGAAACAGACTCGTTTCACTCATTATTGTAAACTGGAATGGAGAAGATGTTTTGGCTGAATGCTTAGATTCTGTGTTTTCACAAGATTATAAACCAATTAAAGTTATTGTTGTTGATAATGGCAGTCAGGATAATTCATTGAAAATAATTAAAAGATACAAAAAAATAAAACTAATTAAGAATTTTGAAAATCTTGGTTTTGCAGAGGGAAATAATATAGGAATAAGAGCAGCAAAGGGGGACTATATATTCTTGCTCAATAATGATACAGTATTAAAAAAGAACTGCATAACGGAGTTGATTAATGCTATCGAAGCCACATCAGAAGTTGCTTTTGTCGGACCCAGGATCAACTATTATAAAACGGATAAGATTTGGTCTCTAGGTGTTCGTGTTGAGTACTTAAGTTATAGACATAAGCTTATGACAAATGAACTTGATAAAGTTACACAGGTTCCTTATATCGTTGGTTGTGCTATGATGTGTCGTGCTGATGTAATTAAAAGCTATCCTTTAATGGATCCAGGCTATTTTAGCTATTATGAAGAGTCAGATTGGCAAGCGAGAATAAAGAAAAATGGCTATAAAATTCTTGTTGCACCTGGAGCTGTTGTATGGCATAAGATTGCTCAATCTACTGGCGGCGCTGATTCTGCTTTCTCAATTTACTATTTAAGCAGAAATCGCGGATATTTTATCAAAAAGAATTTAAATCTCACACAGAAATTTACTGCTTATCCTCTTTATTTGGCAGAGATCAAAATCAGATTTTGGTTATATATCCTAAAAGGTAAACCAAAATTATCTAAATACACATTGATTGGTTTTCTTGATTTTTTAAAAGGAAAAAGAGGAAAAGTTGATTATAGATTTTAAATATTAACAATTTTCATCAATAAAATCATCTATCTGTTTTATTTTAATTTTCCAATCATACAATTTTGCTGTTTTTAAACCGTTTGTTCTAAGTTTTCTGTATAGCTTTTTGTTTTTGACAAGTGTCTGCATTGCTTTTGTGATTTTGTTTACATCAGCATTTACTAGAAGACCATTAACGTAGTTTTTGATTTGTTCCTTTGGGCCACCTTCGTTTACAGAAATAACTGGTGTTGCAGAAGCCATAGCTTCTAGAGGAGCGATGCCCCAGTCTTCATCTTTAGCTAAGAATAAAAATGCGTAAGCTTCGGAGTATAGTTTAGTTAGTTCTTTATCTGAAGGGTCTATTACATAAATAATATTTTTATTTGTCCTAGTGAAAGATTTAAGTTTGTCCAAGTAATCTTTATCCGCAACAGAGCCAACAAGGTATAACTTAAACTTTGTTTTTGGGTTATGTCTACAGAAATTATTGAACGCGCGGATAGCCAAATCCTGGCGTTTATAATTTTTAAATCTACTAACATACAAAAAATAATTCTTTTTTGTTTTCTTTTGTTTAAAATTTTTAATCTCCAGACCTGGATTTATGACAATTATTCTGTTGGGATCGTAAAGATTGTAGTTGATAATGCGGTTTTTTACATTCTGGCTGATGCAAGCAGCAGCTTTAAAGTTCTTCCACGCTCGTTTTTCAAAAAAAAGGTAGAGTCGTCTTATTATGCGAAAAATGATTTTTTTAAATAAAGACTTACTCTGTAAAAAGTAATCAAATAAGTCATGAAATATTCTTAATGGTGTATAACAATAGTAAAGAATGGGAATCGATTTGTTCTTAAAAGTGATAAATTCTGTTGTTCCTGCTCCAATAACAAGCAAAACATCGTAACCTTTTAGAGGAAGTTTTGTGTTAATATATTTAAGGAAGAACTTTAATCCGCGTTTTAGGCCTTTGTTATCTTTCGATAAAGAGGTAATATTTATTTTTTTATATCCACTAAAGGTCTTTTCCGGATTATAATAATGCGTAATAACATCTATGTTGTGTCTACTTTTCGATGCAAGTTCAAGGACAACGCGTTCACCCCCTGCTCTCAAGTAAATCCAAGGATAGTAAATCAATACACGTTTTGATCTATCTGTCGTGATCCCTTTCATTTTTTTATGAGAAATGAAAAAATATTTTTAAATGTTTGCAAGGGGATTAAGTAAGGCTTAACATACAGACACCAGCAATTATTAAAAATAATGACAATGTCTTTATTGTAGTTATTTTTTCCTTAAGAAACTTTGCTGATAATACAACAACCCAGATGTAAGAAACAGATGTAATGGGGTAAACAATTGAGATATCATCAAACTTTATTGCTATTAAAAAAAATATAAACGATAGCAGGTATAGTAAGCCAGCAATTATCAGATTCGAATTGACAACTGTCTTTTTTATAAATATTTTACCAGAGCCCTTTTTCAAAAAAATTGCACCACTTGCTCCTAAAAAAGAGTTTACTAACGCCAATATTAAAGATATGATGTTAACCAAAACTTCTCACCCATTGTTTATTTGTAAAGTTATCCAAAAAAAGTACAAACATGCCTAATAAAATAACGGCTATAGAAAAACTCTTAGCATTAGTAAGAGACTCACCCAAGAAGTGAGAAGCTAATAATGCAACCCAAATATAACTAGTTGCTAGGAAAAGATAAAGAGTAGAAGCTTGACCACCTTTGAAGGATAAAATTAATAGAATACCACTTACTATGTATACTAAGATTCCAATAAGTAATTTCCAATTTATAAAAATAGTTGTAAAAGAATTTTCGTCTACATAAAGTTTGAATAGTATCTGAGAAAATGACATTAATATCGTAGCGATTATCACAATCGCTATTGACCAAAGTTGTGTTTTCATCTTTATAACTAAAAACATAAAATTTATAAAGGTAGGCCTTTACTCGATAGTAAGAACAAATCTGTTCATTTTATTAGTATTACTATTAAAAAAAGTTTCTTTTATAAAAGAAACATTAGATAAAGGGGAATTACAATGAAAAATAAGGTGTTAATTACAGGAGGACTTGGTTTAATTGGTAGTGCATGTTGCGATCTTTTTGCAAAAAAAGGTTGGCATGTTTTTTGTGTGGATAATGATATGCGCAGTTATATTTTTGGAAAAGAAGCAAGTACAACAGTCAACAAAGAAGAAAACGGTCTTGGCGAGAACCCAGATATAGTAGTGATAGAAGCGGATATTCGAGATAGAGACCAAATGAAAGAACTAATCGTACAGAGTAATGCTGTTGTACATTGTGCAGCTCAACCATCCCATCCTAAAAGTTTGGAAAACCCAGTAGAAGATTTTAATATTAACGCTTGGGGTACATTATTGTTGCTAGAACTTGTTAGACTCCATAACCCGGAAATACCGTTTGCATTTATGTCTTCTAATAAAGTATATGGAGATTTTCCTAATTATTTCAATTATAAAATCGTTGGGCAGCGTTACGAGAATGTAGCTCTGGACGCATTTAATGAGGAGCTCCCAATAGATAGATGTGGACATACACCTTTTGGCGTTTCTAAAGTTGCAGGGGATTTATATTGCCAAGAGTACGCTAGAAATTATAGGTTAGTAACAGCAACTTTTAGAGGCGGATGCTTAACAGGAAAAAATTCAAGAGCAGTTGAGATGCATGGTTATCTTCCGTATATTATTAAATGTACACTTACTGGAAAAACATATACAATTTTTGGTGGAGGTTACCGCGTTCGTGATCAAATACATAGTAGTGATGTTGCAACTGCATTGTATCAATTTATAACTGATCCAAAACAGGACCAGTTAGGATATTTTGGCAAACCTTACAATTTAGGTGGTGAAAGAAGAAATTCAATTTCAATCTATGAAACCATAGATGCGATTGCAGAGAAGACTGGCAAGAAGTTAGTACATAAAGACGGGCCTGAACGTGAATCTGACCATATATGGTGGATATCTGACATGTCAAAGTTCAGAAAAGATTACCCTAGCTGGGAGATAACAAAAGATCTTGATTTCATATTTAATGAGATAATCGAACACCTTCAAAAACAATTAGGTTTGCCGGTGAAAAACTATGCCCCAGACTATTTCAAAAGAATAAGAGGATAAGAAGCTTACTATGAAGTATAAAATTTTAATAACAGGGGGAGCTGGTTTTATAGGTAGTCATTTAAGCGATCTTCTAATTAAAAAAGGTCACAATGTTGTTTTGTTTGACAATTTGGATCCACAAGTACATCCTAAGGGTAAAAAACCCGATTATCTTAACCCTGCAGCAGACTTTGTCAAAGGAGATGTTCGCGATTATGATTCGCTTAAAAGGTTAATACTACAACAAAATTTTGATGTTATTATTCATAACGCAGCTACAGTTGGTATTGGTCAATCTAATTATGAGATAAAGAAGTTTATTGAGACTAATGCATTAGGAACAGCAAACATTCTGGACATTCTTGTAAATAACAGAGACAAATTCACATTAAAAAAGCTGATAATTCCCGGATCAAACACTAGCTATGGTGAAGGTTTGTATAAATGTAACGAATGTGACGAAACATTTCACCCCAACATAAGGGACGAGAATTACATTAATACGCATAAATGGAAGATAGTTTGTCCAAGATGTAAGGAAGATTCTAGTCCGATACCAACACCCGAGACGACTGAACTGAAGTGTAACTCTATATATGCATTAAGCAAACGCGATCAAGAGAGTTATGCAATGTTTATTGGAAAGATGTATAATATACCCGTAGTTGTGATTCGTTATTTCAATGTTTATGGTCCTAGACAATCATTAAATAATCCTTATACGGGTGTCACTGCAATATTTATGAGCAGGTTAAAAAACAACAACATACCAGTTGTATACGAGGATGGTGAACAGACAAGAGATTTTATTTCTGTGTATGATGTTGCAGAGGCTAATCTTGCAGCGATAATAAATAGTGCTGCAGATTTTCAGGTATTTAATGTTGGCTCTGGTAGATCTGTTACAATAAGAGAGTTAGCAGAGTTGCTTGCTAAGCTTTATGATTCTGATATTAAACCAAATATTTCCTACAAATTCAGAAAAGGTGACATCAGACATTGTGTTGCAGATAATAGCAAGATAAGGCAGGTGCTGGGCTGGGAACCTAAGATTGATCTTGAAGACGGTTTAAAGAAAGTAATTGAATGGAGCAAAAATGTCGAATCTGAAGATAGGTTTGATGAAGCTGCAGAAGAATTAAAAAGAAAAGGATTATCATGATTGTAAAATCAGAATAGTAAAATGGTAAATGCTAAAATTCAAAAAATCATAGTCGCAAATCCACCATGGCCAGGGCGGGGCTATGGTGTTAGAAGTAATAGTAGGTGGCCTCATAAAAGAGGAGATAAAATTTTGCCTTACCCTATTTATCTTGCGTATCTTGTCTCTGTTTTGAGAAAACGGGGTTTTAAAGTTGCGGGTATTGATGCTGTTGTTCAAGAGTTAAGTATCAAAAGTTTCACTAATAAAGTTGCAGCGATGCAACCTGATGCAATTGTTATAGAGGTTGCAACACCATCTTTCGATTATGATATTGAAACTTTTAGACAGATTAAAGCTAGAATGAAAGATGTTATTCTAGTTATGATTGGCACTCATGGAAGTATAAAATATGAAGAGATTATGGAAAAATACCCCTTTGTTGACTACATTGTTAGAGGAGAATTTGATTATACTGTTCCTGAGCTTTTTGATGCTATTAATAAAAAGAAAAAGCTTTCTAGCGTAGACGGCCTTGTTTATAAGGAAAAGAAAATACTTAAGGTGAACAAGGATCGCAATCTTATAATGAACTTAGATGAGCTACCATATCCTGCTAGAGATGTTTTTAAGATTGAACATTATCAACAGGGGTGGTACATGAGAAAAACAGGATTACTGATAACAAGTAGAGGTTGTCCAAGCCGATGTACGTTCTGTGTGTGGCCTGAGATACTATATGGGCACAAGTTCAGAATGAGAAGTCCCAAAAGTATAGTAGATGAAATGGAGTACTTAGTGAAAGAGTTGGGTGTTCAAGAAATTGATTTTGATGATGATACATTTACAACAAATCCAAAACATGTTGAAGGGATATGCAAAGAGATTCTGGCTCGTGGTTTAAAAGTGCCTTGGAGATGTTTTGCTCGTGTCTCTGGCTTAACAAAAGAGTTATTGATGTTAATGAAAAAAGCAGGATGTTATTATCTGTGTTTTGGTGTGGAGTCTGGTTCACCCATTATACTGCAAAATGTTAAGAAAGGGATCTCTCTAGAGCAAGCAATTAAAGTAACAAAATGGTGCCGCGAGCTTAAACTAAGAACACACGCAACTTATATGTTCGGTTTGACTGGTGAAACACCCAATACAATAAGACAGACAATTAATTTCGCAAAAATGCTTGATACAGACACTGTTCAATTTTCAATTGCAATGCCATTTCCAGGAACTAAATTCTTTCAAGAGATGGAAGAAAAAGGCTATATAGACTACAAAAGATGGAGTGATTTTGATGGAACAAAGGGACCAATAATACATACAGATAAAATAAGCAAAAAAGATTTTTCAAGGATAATAAGCAAAGCGTACAGAGAGTATTTCTTCAGGCCAAAGTTTGTGATTAGAAACGTATTTGGCGTGAAAAATATTCTTGATATTAGATTATTATTAAGAGGACTAAGAACAGTTCTGAGTAGGGTTTTCTTTTATTAAACTACCAAAAGAAAAAGCTTTTAAATGAAAGAGGTTTTTATACAAAGGAGTTATGGGAGAATCTAATACTAATGAAGGAAGTGAAGTTGAAAAAATAGATATTTTGATAGACGAAAAAGAAGGAACAGCGAAAACTACATTAAAAACTAAACTTGAAAGAAAAGAAGAAAAAAGAGAAAAAATAGAAGAGAAGAGAAAAGAAAAGATTATGTTGAAAAAAAATATATTCCAAGTAAACGAATTGGGGGTTAAAGAAATAAAAGAAAAGAATAAAATTAAAGGTATTAAAAAAAAATTAAAAAAAAAACAAAAGTTCTTCAAGAATCCTTACAATTTAATTTTTATCACAATCTTGATCGTTTTTATAATTGTTCAATCGAATTATCTATTAGCTGATGGTGTCTGGAATGATGAGACAATCTATATGTGGCTTGGAAAGAATCTGTCTAAGAACCCCAGTTATTTGTTCTCGCAAGAGATGATATACTATAGTAGTTTCTTACCAATTGTAGTGATCTCTGTTCTAAACTGCTGTATGTCGACATTTGCAGCTAGCCATTTTATGGTGTTTTTTTTTGCATTAGCAGGACTCATATTTGTATATTTGCTTGGAAAAGAACTGAAGAATGAACTCACTGGAATAATCGCAGTTGTTTTGGTATCATTTAATCATCTGTATAATGTTATTTGTACTAGAGTATTAATTGATGTTCCATTGGCAACATTATTTACGATTGTTGCATATTGCCTGATAAAATATGAGAAAATAAAGAATATAAAGTGGGCGATTCTACTGGCTATCACTTTGTTCATAACTGTAACATCAAAGCATACAGGAATATTGTCTGTTGCTTTTGTCGCTTCATATTATATTTTTGCTTATCTGATAGAATCAATAAGAAGATCTATTGTTAAAAAGAAAAATCTTATTGTGGTCGGTTTAAAAGAGCTTTTTAAGAGAAAGTCATTTTATGTTTTTTTAATTATATTTGTTATTTTGATGGTTACCTTAGCTATTTTTAGAAGTTCTATTAATGCTGAAAAAATATCAGGATTGCCTGGGCAGACTAAGATAAGTGAACTTGGATGGCCAACCAGCATATTTGCTGCACAATTCCCGTTTATTTTTGGCTGGATTGTCTTGATATTGTTTTTGGTTAGTATTGTTTTCTCAGCGATATTTGCATTTGTACAAGGCAAAAAAGAACATTACTTACTTCTGGCTTGGTTCATATCTTTTTTTGGCGTGTTTTCAATGCTACACCTATGGCAAAGTCCACCGAGATATATGATTCCGATCATTCCTGTAGTTGGAATCTTTATTGGTCTAATGTTTTCAACTCTAATATCAATGATTGCAAAGATAAGAAAAAAAAAGATCTTTACTGTAATTACTTTAGTTGTAATAGGGACACTTCTATTATTTCCTGTAATTTCCTATTTAGGTATATATAAAAATCTTCAGTTACAGAAGCAAAACACTTATATTGGTTATCTTGAAGGGGGTGACTGGCTGAAAAGAAATGTTATGAAGAACAAAAGCATAATCATAGCAGAATCGTATAGACAAATTAGAGCTTTCTCAGGTTTTGAGTTCGAAGAAAATGGAGGCATAATATATACGGAATCAATATTTCAGAATAAAACTGCCTTTGAGGAGTTCTTGAATAAAAACAATGATAAAGTTATTTACTTACAAACAGACATTTGGGAATATACAATGCCTAAATGGATACATCCGTTAGACCAAAAAAAGTTTGATTATTTATTATCGGTTGGCTTTAAACCAGTATATGGAGTTGAGAAAGAGATTGTGACAAGAGAAGGTCCACGAAAAGCTATGGTAGTAATTATCTTTCAGAAAGATAGTGGAAACTTCAATATAACAGAAATTGAAGAAGAAAATGGTAAGCAGGGTCTAATAATAACAAATAATCAAACTCTATCTGATAATCGAACAACTATGGTATCTAACAATCAAACTAATAAAACAGAATAAGTGATGATATTATGAAAATAATTCTTGCATGGCTACACATCCACCCTGACGTTTTGGAAGGTGGAGGAACATTTTTGAGTGAGCTTGCAACAGAATTTTCTAAAAAAAAGATAGAAACTATATTTTTGGCACCATTTGTTAGAGGTAAGGAAGAATACAAAATTGTTAACTATATGAAGGGTAAATCTATACTAAGGTATTTTGTAGCAGCAAAGAAGTATAAAGACGCGATTAAAAAACATAGCAAACAGGGAGATATTATTCATTGCTTATTACCAGCACCCTCATTTTCTCGTATTAGTGATAAGATTTCAAAGTTTAATAAGAATGTCTATGTAACCTTTGGTAATCCCTTGTGGGATAAAACTGATAAAACTAGTTTTAGCAAGCAGCAACTTGTCCACAGGATTTTGAAGAGTAGAATTTTAGCTAGACTTTCAAAATTTAAGGCCAATAAATATATAGTAAGCACAAAACATCAAAAGGATGAATTGATTGGCATGGTTAGTGCCAATAAAATTGAAGTAATTCCAAATGGAATTAGCTTAGAGAATTTCAAGCCTTACAACAAAAAGAAAGCTAGGAAAGAGTTTGGTATATGCGATGGTAAGATTATTTCTTATATAGGACATTTTTCTACAACAAAAGGCATTTCAGACTTGGTTGAAGCATTTGAGATCTTAAAAAAACAAGGCGAGAATATAAAGTTGACTATTGCTTGGAGTGGGAAGGGTGATATTAATAAACAGATCTTAAATAAGATTAATATGTATAGAAAAACTAAGGATATAATGCTATTTTACACTGTAGATGTTAGAAAGTTTTTAGCAGCTAGTGATATGCTTGTTATACCATATAGGGCAACATATGGGACATATAATTATCCTAGTACTATCTTAGAAGCATTTGGAATGAAAAAACCTGTTATTTCTACTAGTACAGGATGTATTAACGAATTGATTTCGAATAATGTTAATGGTATACTAGTTCAACGTAGTAATCCTACAAGATTGGCAGAGGCAATCGTCAATTTATTTGGAGATAAGAAATTATACAATAAAATTAGAAAAAATGCTTATGATAAAATCAGAAAAGAACATGATATTAAAATAATTGCGAAAAAATATTTAAAAATCTTTGGTATTGAAAAATGAACCTCCTTGGGCTAAAGCCCAAGGTATCGATTAAGCAAAAGAGCCGAGCTTCTTTTGCTGTGGTAAATCCCAATGACCTTGGGAATGTGAAACGTAATGCTGAATTGTTTCGGCT
>Ga0180301_10001976_pt1 | contig 16094 bp, 29 predicted proteins | sample GuaBasSediGuay16_FD_121797 | JGI IMG/M metagenome (GOLD analysis project Ga0180301, IMG submission 121797) | Subseafloor sediment microbial communities from Guaymas Basin, Gulf of California, Mexico - Guay16, Core 4569-2, 12-15 cm | ecosystem: Environmental > Aquatic > Marine > Hydrothermal... | reverse complement strand
GTGTAACGTCTATAATGTTAAACGCCCACAACTAAAAAAGGAGGTGGTAAAAATAGGCAAAATCGTGTATGTGGCGGCTCCACTAAAAAGCGTGCTCGAGCCAGGCCAATCAGCAGAAGTAGTAATCAAGGAGGTCAGAGTCGTAAAAGACCAATACACATCAATCGGCACGCTATCATTCGGCTTCGGCATAACAGTAGAATACCAAGGCGAACTATACAGCCAACTCTTCAGCCTCGACAGACCAGTAATAACAGGCTCAGCAGGCAGACTGCTCGCATCAGTCGGAATTGAGGACACAGAAGATGCAGAGTTCGAAGCAAAGCTACAGAGGCTTGTAGGAAAGAAAGTAAAGGTTGTAAACAAAGGAGGGAAACTATACTGGTACCCATGATAACGCCAGAAGCCATGGCAAAACTAGACGAAAACATGGCACAGATAATCGAAATACTCAAAAAAATAGACAACCATATAGACAGAGTAGCCGTAACATGCGGCGTAGTATCAACCATACTAGACGAAATGATAGAAAATGTAGCAGAAAAAATAGGAGCAGTAGAAACAATCAAACAATATTTCTATGAAAGAGGACTACCCAAAAGAATAATGTCAGAAATAATAAAACAGGAGGCGGAACAAAACGAAAAGTAAAGCTAAGGGCTCACAGCGAGCCCGCCCCATCTTTTACGACAGAAAAGTCATCAGAAGAGGCTGGGGCGCACAAATATCAGTCGGAAAAATCCTACCAAAACGATGGCGCTACGTAAGATTATGGATACTAGAGAAAACAAAAGACTACGTAACAATACGAATCGAAAGGCTGCTAGAAAACCATGACGCAGCATACATTAACCCAACTAATAAAAAAGATAAACAAAACACATAGAGGACTAGGCCCATTGGTAGCCATGAATCTAGTTGCCGCAAAAGCGCATAAGTGTATTCTGAACATAGCGCCAGCCGGATGCGGAAAAAGCGTATCAACCAATACCATAGCATACCTACTCAAAGACAGAGCAAAACAATACCTGTCCATAACGCTAGCCGGACTAATACGTGTAGCAGACGAGCTTTCCGAGTTCGGCGGAGCAGTCATCATCGATGACTTAGGCGCAGAAAAATCAGAATGGAGCAGAACAGCCACATTGGAAGTCCTAGCACACCTTACGTACTCGCACCATGTAGACAAAATAACACAGACAAGCAGAATCCAGATAAGCGGATTCTACGGCTCAGCGCACGTAAACATCCAGCCAATAATGATGAACTCACTCGTACAGGCTCCAAGCTGGGTAGCCGTAGTCAGAGATAAAATAATCAGATATTATCACTTGATACGTCCGGCCAAGCCGAAAAAATCAATACCAAGCGTGGAAATAGATTTCAGCATGCCCATATCAGAAGTAGCGCCGCCAAAACATAAGGGAAGACTATGGTATCAACTCATAATGATAGGACTAGTACAATGGTCATACGCACGATGCCTAGAACACATACCCGACATGCTTCGAGCCTGTGCAGCCCTAGACGGAAGAAACCAAGTGAACCTTTCAGACTATCGGCTATTAGTTAAGCTAATGAAACCGATGCAACTGGAAAGATACATACTAACAAGCTACAGCCTAGAAGGAGCCAGAACATTCCAAAACGACCTGTATTGTCTATTAGTCGAACTGGCAAGCTTCGGCGAACCAACGTTAGATACGATTGCAGAAGATTATAAAGTACACCCAGAAACCGTAAGGCGAATAGCCAAATCGTATCCAGAATGGATATGGATAAAACAAAACAGCCCGACAAGACTATGCCCAACAGAATGGACACAAAAAGTATTCAAAATATGCGGAGTAAACCAAAGATGGTAATAAAAAAAGCAGAAGGAATTTTCTGGTGCTCAAAATATAAAAAAATAGTGGACATGGGAGACTGCAAATGGTGCAGAGAATGCGAACCATGGAAAAAAGACAGTTACGCGAAAGATTATTATACAGTAAGAAAAATCGACTGGGAGGATGATTGCTAATGCCGGAAACACTTGAAATGTTCCTAAAAAACCTACAGCTAGCGCGCGGAGTCGAACACATGGCAATACTGCGACACCTAAGAGAATATATTGATGCTACGCCAATCGAAGATATAATAAGACAAATAAACGAAATCAAAGACAAAATGCTACTAAAATACCTAATCGAAGCAAAGCCAATCAAACCAATCCTAGAAGCAACACTAAAAAGATACGATGAATTAACGGAAGAAGAATTAAAAGGAGGTAAAGTTTAGACGGAGGTGAAAATATGAAAGTAAAAATATTTTACGACAAACCAGAAAACGTAGAAAAACAATTCAACGAATGGGCAAAAGGCAAGGCACTAACCAGAAACGTAATAATCCACACAATAGCATTTCCATCGTTCGCCGAAGGTATTGCAGATTGGATAGCAATAGTCGTATACTATCCAGAAGGCCTATGGCCAGAAGAGGAGGAAAAACAATGACAAACATAAAACTGTGCCCACTAAGAAAAATAAACGGCAAAACATTCGACCACTGCTACAAAGAAAAATGCGCATGGTACGACTCAACAAAAGAGATATGCGCAATATGGTTAATTGCAGATGAATTAAGAAAACTAAGATGGCGACTAGAAGACGGCATAGTGGTGATAAAACCATGATGCTAAGATTTAGAATAGGACGCTGGAGATTTTCACTAAATGTAGTGCACGTAACAGACGTTGCAGGCGTAAACTCAATATTACCCGATGGAAAACACATATTAATGTGGGACTTCGACGGCGTAAAGCCACAACAAGTCATAGAATCACTAGCGGAAGTACAGGCAAAGTACAAGCTTCCAACCATATATATTCTATACACAGGCAAAAAAGGACACTACATGGCATACTGCTTTAAACGATGCGAATGGCAAAAGGCCATAGAAATAATTGCGGCAACAAAATATATCGACATGACATTCTTCAGATTCGGCGTATGGAGAAAAAAATTCACACTACGAATCACACCAAAAGACGGCAGAAAAATACGCCTATTCACAAAACTAGGCTCACCATATCCAGAGGATGCCACCATAGACGAACTAGACAGCTTCGTAAAATACGAAACAATATCAGACGTATACGAAAGCAAAGCCAAGCCGAGGGAATTTAACATTGGCGTACGATGAAAGATACGAAGACTTTCTGAACAGACTAGATTTACCAATCGAAGCATGGGAAGACAAAGAAAGACTAAGAGAAGAATTACGTAGTCAATTAGGCTATGAACCATCAACAGCACAAATAGAAAGCCTATGGGAAACAATAGAAGAGATGAAACGAGAACGCTGGGACGAACCATGGCTACGAGAGCATGGAGTCCGAAGAATACCCGTACATTATCCATGGGGCACACAAACAAGATATGCAGTACAAGGATTAAGAGGACTATTCGGCAGAGAATTTGTAGAACGCCTAAGAGAAGAAGAAGGCTGGTAAAATAATGGTAAAATGTAAACGATGTAAAAAAAGAGAAGTAACAAAAGAACCGTTCGAAGCAGCAGCATATGAACATATAAACCAATGGTGCCTAGAATGCTACGTCGAAATAATGGACAGCGGAGAATTCTATGCAGAAGAGGATGCAAGAAAATGAAGATATGCCCATTCCAGCCAGATATAGTATGCGCACAAAAAAGATGCTACTGGTCATGCCCATACAGAAGACGACAAAACCTAGCAGGCATAAGGTATCCAGTACCAATATGCACATACGAAGGCAAATGCAAATATAAAGGACAAATGCGAAAACTAAAATATCCAATCTGCAAATTCTACGACAAAAAAACACGAAAACTACTATACTGCTCAAATCAGCTAATCGTATCAAAAACATGGCTAAAAAGACGCAAACCATCGATGGAACAAATACGTAAATTATGGTGGAAATACAAAAAAGCAGGAGTAATATAAAAATGAAAAAGAAATATAGAGTAAAATGCAGATACTGCGTCAGCAAACTATACTTACCATGCAATTGGGTAAAAGACGGATTCTGCGGAGTAGACGCCAAAAAATGCGATATGGTCATAATAGGAGAATAAGGCTAGGCTGTATGTTCCAACGCTGAAAGCGTTGGGGGTCTGCCAACCTTGATTCTTGATGCTACTGCTGGAAACCGAACAATGTACGAAACAAAAAACGTAAAACCAATAATCTACATAGACATACAAAAACGACTATACAGAAAGCCAACCATATTCGCCGACTGTACAAGAACGCCATTCCGCGACAAAACATTCCACACCATATTTTTCGACCCGCCGCACTCATACGGCGAAGAACCGGGCGACTACTTTACATTCCCCGACCTAAAGCCACGCCAACTAAAAATGATGGGACTAAAAGGAAATATATATTACGGCGTAGAAATATACAAAACTCGCTCAGCACTAATCAAATTCATATATAACGCACAAAAGGAATTTTTACGAATCCTACGGGACGATGGGCTGCTATGGCTAAAATGGTGCGAAGTAGAAATACCGCTACACAACATACTCGCAATATTCAAAAACTGGCGCATACTACTCATACTACCAATACAAAAGCCACAACACAATATAGGAGAAGCACAAACCTATTGGGTATGCATGTGCAAAAAACAAGGATACCAAACCGAATTAACAAGCTTCGGAGGTGAATAAAATGGGATATAAAGTAGTTATAACATGTAAAGTAGTAAACGAAGTCCAAGCATTAGAAGTAATTGGACGAGTTACAGAATATAGCGGCGCAGTAATAATCTGCGCAAAAATAGAAAAACTAGAAGATGACTAATTAACGCTCCAACCCTAGCTTACCAATGATGGTCCGCATCTTATTCTCAACCAACGTCAGCTTATTAGCGATTTCAGCGATTTTCTCCTCTGGTGCCCCAGTTTTTCTTAATCTATCCAATTCTTCTTTTAGTCTGCGCTGCTCCTGCTCAAGAATAATCAACTCATCTGGAATTTCTTTAGCCGGTAATCCTCGCGCCTTCTTCTGCAACTCGATTATCTTACGCATCTCCCAGTAGCCTTCAGGGTCTCCAGCCTCAACAACCTTATAGATAGCGAGCAGATACCAAGCCTCCCATTCATCATAGCCCAAATCCATGAGTAATGCTACAGCCTGTTGCGGCGTGATTACACCGCTCTTAACGCCTTTTATTATTTCGCTCTTGGTAAGGTCTCGTTCGGCTCTAAGCCTTTCTGGCTGCTCGGCCTTGATAAAGTTCATAGCCATCTCAGTACGTCTAGGCTCAGGAATACCCAATTCCCTCAATCCTTCAATCAGCTGCTGTTTATTTATCCAGCCGTTACGATACAATGTTCTAAGCTTCGGCACTTCATACTTTAGATAGACAAGCTTGGCTAGTAGCCTAGCATCCTCTGGACTATAACCAGCATCTAAGTACCATCTTTCAACTGAATGTTCGGCGTACCACCTAATCTTGTCCGCTGGATATCCAGCTTGTCTATAATAGTCTTCGTCGGCGTATATTCCGTACAATCCGAACTCATAGGCATCAATAACGTCGCTTTCGGATAATTTCCTAACTTTCGGTTTCTCCTCTTTCCTAGCCCATTCTTCTTTAGCCAACTGAATCAGTTTATTAGCGTCTGTTTCAGTGTATCCCAGTGCAATCAGCCCAGCCTTCCATTCTGCCTCTGTTATTATACCGTAAAACGCCAAATCCTCAAGCTTGGCTTCGCTAAGCCGCTTAGGCTCAGGCACTCTCTCAGCTTTCCTTTTCTTCGATTGCTCAAGATAGGCTGTAATAGCCTCATCAGTATAACCTAAATCCTTCAAGGCTTTCCTAAACTGCTCTTCAGTCCAAACATCATGCTCGTATAACCATTGAACCGTAGAACGAGTAATGCTTAACGGCTCGTTCTGAGCCGGCTGCTTAGTCATCCTATCCCTATACAGCTTAGCCCTTTCCAGCCAAAGCGGTATTTTATCCTTCGAAGTCTTCAGTTCCTCAAGTTTCTTTTCGAACTCTTCTAGGCTGATAGCGCCTCTGGCGTAAGCATACATGTATTCACGTCTTAAAGCTTCTCTTTCAGCCTCGCTTCTATAGGCAACCATCGCTTCAGCCGCTTTCTTAGCATCCTCAGGCGATAAGCCCGCAGCCTTTCTGTACCATTCAATATCCTCCTTGCTGTAAACGCCGACATCATATCCGTATCCAAGCTCTCGTATGGTTGGTAAGTCGTACATAACCTTCTCATCGGTCAGCACCGCCCTATCGTCTGGATGAATGTCCGCATACTTAAGAAACGTCTCCAACTGCTCCTTAGTGAACTTTCCACGATAGTAGGCGCGCCAAGCCTGCTCAACGCCCATTCTACGATAATGCGCAACCCAGTACCGTCTACTCCACTCCTCGCTGAAGCCTTGCTTTTTCATCCATTCGATGAACTCGACTGGAGTTTCGGGCGCCACTCTACTGTAAACTTCAGGATTGAAAGCCTCTCTTACGCACATTGTTATTAAGTCTGAAGCAGGCGGAATACGCTCGCCAAGCTTAATCATCGCATCAATAGTTTCATTGTCAAATCCTTGCCATCTCATCCAATATCTAAACGTTTCCTCAGTAATCACGCCGCGCCACAAAAGCTCCAAGAGCTGGCTGAAAGAAGGCCATCTGAGCTGGCTTTTACCCCAAATCAGCGCATATTTTTCTGGCATACCGTACCATTTCATAGCCGCCTTGAGCTCTTCCTCGTCAATCAGACCCTTCGCATAGAAGTCCGCCAATCTGTATGGCTCCGGCCTAGTTTCAGCCAGCCGCAGAAAAGCATCAATATAATCGTCTGGCCATCCATAATTTCGGAGAATGCTCTTTGCATAATCGTTTTCAATCCATTCGCGCCTAACTAAATCCAGCACAGCCTCGGCTGGAAGGCTCTCAATCAGGCTTTTCCAGAACACATCCTGAAAGAAATCTTCATAGCCAAGATAATACATCATATCCCTAAACGTTTCTTGGCTGATGTGACCCTTCAGATAGGCCCTAGCCGTAACGTATTCATCCGGCCTCAATGGCCTGAAATCGTAAAGAATCTTGTATCTATATGCGGGATAAACGCCTTCCATGGCGAGCGCAGAATGAAATCTAGTTGCAACATCCATGGCTCCACGCATAACAGGATGCTGCGGAATCATGCTCAAAGTAAAGTCCAACTGTCCAAGGCTGGCGGCTTCAGCAGCAATCATGCCCAGAAGCAGAGCATAAGCAGCAGTATCCACAACACGAACATACTCTTGGATAGCCTCCTCAGCCTTCTGCGGAGTAATAGGCGAAAGCATAACAAGCGGCGGGCCTTTCGGCGTTTCCTTCAGGCTGAGCGCCCCAGCCATCTTGTCATGTGCTTCCTTCCAGTTCTCGTCCGGGTTGATTTCCTTGTACTTGTCGAGTATGGCATCGAAGCCGTAGAAGAATGTTTGCATGATTGGATTGTCAGCCGACGGGACACGCATGATTGGCGTGGACGGCAGGCCTGGCGGAACGAAAAGGTTGCATTCTTCAAAGGCTAATGCTTCTATTGCCTTTTTACCCTTCAACACTACTCTGTTCTTCTTCTTCCTCGCCATATTATGCCCTCCTCTAAAATTCTGTTTATGCTTGTTGTTATTCCAGCCGTTAAGGCATCAACCGCATCAATAAGCACGCTTACAACCTCAATCAAATCATCTACATTCTTGTTTAACGTTTCGATTTCCTTACTTATTTTTTCTAAGTTTTCGATTAGTTTACTTTTCAGTTCAATTCACCTCTAAACATATTTAAATAAAGAAAAAATGGGGGAATTTAAGATTTCTTCTGTGGCGGCTGCTCTGGCGGCTTCACGCCAAGGAACGTCATCAGGAATAAGACGACGTTGATGATGGCGCCTATTAATGCCGTGTAGTAGTCTAGTTCTGTCGGCATCTTGCCGCCCTGCAGTATCTGATAGATTGGCGTCAGCAGCGAGTTCAGGAATATCAGTATGCAGAATATCGCTATCTTCCGTGCCTTCGGGTCTGGATTAAAGCACACGCGCATAGCCTTTCCCTGCCTACGCAGACTTTACAGTTTCATACAGCAGTTTAAAGGCTCCAACGAAGCCCAACGTTCCCAACGCCACGAGGAAGTACGTCAAGGCTTCCTCAAACATGTTTTCACCTCCACACGCTTATTTTACGCGCCGGGCTGGGCGAAGCTGGACTGTAGACGGACGCGCTAATAGCGCGTCGGTATGCCAGCCTTCCCAGCCCTCTAGCGCACTCATACGTATATCCATACCAGACCGTCTCCATATATTCGCTTAGCAACTGGCACAACAGCCTTAAGCTCCAAGTCTATATTGAACAGTCTAGACTGCAAAAGCTCACGGCTCGACGGATAATAAAAGTACGTGTACGCCGTTGTTCTGGGCGGAGACTCAATGATATCCCTAAGCGTGAAAACGTACTGCGTGAACGTGCATGGATTCAGCTTTTCTACTTCCGTTAGGCTGCCGGCCGATTCGTACACGCCTACAAAGCGGTCGTACGGGCTGGCTGGGTAGCTTTCCGTGATTCTCCAGCTTCCAGCACAGTACACGCCAACCCAGAACGTTACCGCGAATGTTTCCTTGTTTCCAAACGTGATTTCTGATGGGACATTCACGCTGAAGTTGCCTATAACGGCGCCTGAGCCGCTGCTCCGCTGATAATACAAATTGTATCCGTTCGATAATATTTCCGTCATGCTGCCGTCCGCTAGATTAACCTTCCAGTATCTCGCACCATGTCTGCTTGGCACATCATATTCCGAGCATGAGCGGCTAACATAGTTGCCTGCAGGCGGAGCCTCAAAGAAGTTTCTCAGCTCACGATGCGTTATGGGCGAATCGTGATAGTCGTAGAATGGATAAAGCGTCATGACAGTCATATTTCCATCACGCATATCCATCCTTTAACGTTGGCTGCGCCGCTAACGTATATTTCGACAGGCTCGTCCGTGTCTCCTGTCGGCGCCGTACAGCCTATTAAATTCATGGCCGTAGCTCCTTTAGCTGGCAAGCCTGCGATTACGTTTCCGCTGTTTGCGAATCTAAGCTCGCATGTTACGTCCGCATCGCAGTAGAAGTTCCATGCTAGTATGCGGAGAGCCTTTCCGCTTGCCGGCACGACTATATTTGACGAGCCACCCGCAGAGAACGCCCTCGCAAAGTGCACTACTATGCCTTCACGGCTAATTTGCCTATCCTTCTCGGCCTGATAGACTATTGGTTTCCGCAGCATTTCTATTCCGGTTACTTTAAGCGTGTTCCCATCCGTCTCGTTGAATATTACGATGCCTCTTATCGGCTTATTTGAAGACGGCTCTACAACCGCGTCGTACCACACATTTTCATAGTCTACAGTATAAAAGTTATGTTCGGCTGAGCCGTCGGTGAATACTACTGAAACCCTCATCTGACCGCCTACAACCGAACACATGTATCTCACTCGTATTCTAGCTGTAGAGCCGAGAATCGGAGGAACATATTGCTGTATCCCTCCGGCTAAAACTGGAATTACACAGACATAGCCCTGGTATAGCGGGTCGTACTCTACGTATTCTTCGCCAGAAAGAACGTACCAGCCGCTTAAGTCGCCCGTTCCAAATGAACCGTTTCGTATAAGGTTCGGCACTACCCTTGCGTCGTGTATTACATTTATTCTGTTTATTGTATCTATCGTGTTTATCTGGTCGATTAGGTCGATTACGACGTTGTGGCCGTTCTGCGGGTTAATCTTGCTTATAGTATCGACTGTGCCGACTGAATTAACAGTGCCAAGTGTGCCTATGCTATTTATAGTGTTGATTTGATTGATGAGTCCAACGTAATCTAGAACCGTGTTGTATTCTGTGCTATCTATTGTTTTCGGATTAATTTTCTGTATTGTTCCAACCGTATTGATTGTATCTAGTGTGCCTAGATTTGTTATGTTATCTATCTGCTGGATTTTTTTGATTAGGTCTAGAACCGTGTTGTATTCTGTGCTGTCTATTGTCTGCGGGTTAATTTTCTGTATTGTTCCAACAGTATTCAGCGTGCCTAACGTTCCGACAGCCGCAATTGAATTTATCGTTTCTATCGTGTGTATCGTGTTTATTTCGTCTATCAGGTCTATTAAATCGATTTTTTTGCCTCTCAGCCAGAAGTCCGGCCATCCCTCTGTCATTTTATTCATCTACCCCGAATACTTCTTTCAGTAAACTTAAGATTCCCTTTAATAAAGTTGTTGGCCGTGCGTATTCCAGTTCTTCGGTTCTGAACCATAAATATACCGTATGGTCATATGTCGTATCTTCGTTGTAGCCTTCAATTGTCAATGTTAGTTTGTGTTCGGGCATTTTCCAGTTTAGTGGGACGAAATCACGAATGTTATCGCCAGTATCCCAAGCGTCTTCATTAGCCGGGTGTAATTGATATATTCCGTGTAGTATTCGGTAGTGTGCGAGTCCAGCCCAGCCGGGCGGAATCAGTCGATAAAATCCGACTAGGATGTCGCCTTCAATCTGGACAGTAGCGGAAACAGGCGAAGAAAGGGGAGTGTTCGCTGGAATAGTTAATGTTACAAAGTAGTCCGCCATTACGCTCACTTCGGTTTATGTTATTTTTTTATATGGTTAAGTTGTCAGTTTCTAGGCTTGTAGCACTCACGTTTATTATTGGGTTTGTTGTGTTTTCAATGCAGTTTGCTATGGCCATGCAGTAGTCTTTGTTGTTTAAGTCTATGCCTGTGGTGCAATCACGTATGTTGCATCCTATTACTCTCACTCTTGAACTTTCTGCGAAGAAGCCGACTGGGCAGTTGTAGGCTTGGCATCCTATGGCTGATGCGTAGCTTAGCCGGAATCCTCCGTTGTTTTCGTTGTAGGCCACGCATCCAACTAGAACTGTGGCTCTGCGTATTGCTGTTGTGATTAGATAGCCGTATCTTGTTGTTGTTGTTCCATTATTATATGTTGTGCATCCGATAAGTCTAAAATCACGCATGTTGCCAGGTGGATGTATTCCTGCCCCCTGATTATTGTAGGCTGTTACTCCTAGTATTAGGCCGTGTTCGCATGTTCCGTCGAGGTCTATTCCGTCGACATGCGAGTTTGTCACTTTTGTATATAATATTGCAAAGTTTGAAATGTCTGTTCCATGTATTATGTCTGGTGTTGTTGTGCCCGTTTGGTTTGCTCCGTTACCGTCAAGCAGTCCGCCGATTATCATTATGTCATTACCGCCTGTTTCCATTTCTAACATATAATCGTTAACGTAATCATCTAGAAATAGTTTGCCACGTATCTCTAGTATTGTGTAGCTTGGTACTGTTATTTTTTTCGTTATTGTGTGGTTGCCGATTATTAATACTTTTTCTTTCCATGTCCTGTTTTCTGTTAGACTGTCTAGTGCATTCTGTATTACATTAGCTGAATCTGTATCTTCGTATTCTATGTGTCCGTATACGCCATTCTTTGCGTATGCTTTGTTTCCTTTTTTGAAGATTATGTATGATGCGGTTGCGGGCGGCTGTTCTACTGGCATGTGGTATGATATTAGTTCGGCTGAGTCGTATAGGTCTGTTCTAGGAACGTATCTTCTTAGTTCGTCTGGTATTGGCATGCTTTCACTGTACCTCTTTGTATCTTATTACGTAGAATATTTTTGCGCCTGTATCTAAGCCTGACCAGCTTATCTGTACTGACTCGTTTGCTTGGCCAGTTATTCGTATATCTTTTAATGTTACCATCGTGAATTTGCTGCAGTATATCTTTCCTAATAGTTTGCCTGATGTTGGGAAGCTGGCTGTTATCTCGCCTGCAGTCGAGTCTGTCGCCAAATATACTGAGCGTGTGTCTATTTTGTAGCCGCTTGTAGGTGTAAGTACTGTTTTTGGCGATGTTTCCGCTCCAGTATCTATTTCTCCGCTTACGCATGTTTCGCTCGCCAATGTATCTACGTCACGTACGAAATGTTTATGCTGGCTCACGCTTTTACCCCTCCTCCTCTATTGTTATGATTGTTGCGTTTATTTCCCCTGTGGTTGGCGCTGTTGCCGCTTTGGCTGTCACGTATATGTATGGTAGCCATCCTGTCGTTTCGGGTGTTAGCGTATAGCTTACTGCTGTGCCGGCTGATACTGTGAAGGCCGACACTAATTCGACGCTTCCCATCGTTGTTTTTTCCTTGTTTCCACGTATCGTTATGGTTAGGTCTTGGTCATGTCCATTTTCAATGTATATTGTTATTGCCTGTAGATGTGGCCATTCGCCTACTCCGCTTTCGTGTACAGCCGTATCTCTTATTTCGTAGCCTAGAAAAAGATGTTGATAGGATACTGGCATGCTTGTTCACTCGCCTATGGTGTCCAGCATTCGAATACTACGTAGAAGCTTATTGCGGAGCCTTCGTTGTTTGTTACTATGAAGTTTACTAGCTCGTTTGCTTTTACTTCGATGTCGAGTTCTGGCGTGACGTTTCTTTGCATGCCTAGGACTACGCAGGGCACGACTGATAGCGTGTAGACGTCTTCTTTAACTTTTAGGTAGAATTCTGACTTGTATAGGTCTGTTCCGGCTTTATTGACTATGTATATTCGCTTGATTATGATGTCTTCGTCGGGATACCATGTTTCCGAGTAGGTGGCTCCATCGCCTAGCGAATCTTTCTCGAATGTTTTGACATATTTGAATGGCATTCTTGGCTGACCCCCCAAAACTTTGTTTTGGGCACCTCCGCGCCTAGAGTAGTTCTACGACTGTGCCGATTGTCACGGTGGCTGTAAGGCTTGTGCCGGAAGCGGGCGATTTAGATGCGCCTGAACTGTTTATCATTGACACAACAAATGAGCGACCCGGCTCTATTTCTGGCGGTAGATTAGTTGGCTTGAATGGCTTGTAGTAGTAGTTTGTTCCGTCGTTCCAGTAGCACTTCCATAAGTCTACGCCTAAATCTCCCATGCTGGTCGATAGAATGTCCCATGGCGCACCTTGCAGGTAGAATCTTAAGGTCCAGTCGCCTGGTGAATGGACAGCCGACAGATTGTCTAGTTTGGCATACACTGGGCCGACTATGTGGTATTTTGTGCCAGCCTCCGCCGTCTTGCTTAGTACGTTGTTTTCGTCGCCGGCTGTCCAGGCGGTATCAGTTCCGTGCGAGTATGTTCCTCTTAGATATGACATGTATTTTTTGGCTTGTTCGGCGTATCTGCCCATGTATGGAGATGGTAAGGCCTCTCCGGGCGCTAGCTCTAGTATTTCGCCTACGATTCGCATTTTGGAGCCTGATGAGCCTGAGAATCCAAACTTTTTGTCTGGCGGCACTACTACATAGTAGTCGCCTAAATCGAGCAGGTCGTATAGATAGTATGTGGTCGGATGCGTTCGTGCTATTTCGTCTAGTATTTCTAGGCAGTCTGCTCCTGCGACTTCTAGCGTTGCTTTAGAAGTCGATGTTGTTCCGACCTTGCGTATGATATACGCTTTGTCGGATTCGGCCGTATAAGTAGTTCCTGTGTCTAATACTTTATCTAGCATGTATGTTTTCATTTTTTCCTCACCTTTCCATTTTATTTATATCTAATCATGTCCGCCGGAACTGGAACAAATAAATGTGGGATTGGCTGCGCTTAGTCTAAGTCTTTCCGGCCGCTTTCTTCCATGTTTCCACTATAGGCACTAGCCTATTGTTGATGTTTGCTCTCCAGTCGATTGTCTTAGGCGGCAAGGTTGCTACTTTACTAGCTACAGCATCGTATATTGGTCCCCAGTTTGCCAGCCACTTGTCCAAGGCACTTCTAATCCTGTCGCCTATGATTGGCGCTCCTTTTTCTATGGCTGCACGCTTCCAGTCTTCGTTACTCATGGCTGCTATTGCTTTCTGTCTCCTCTTTTCGGCTACAGCTTTAGAAATAGCGTCGGCATAGTTCTTTTCTGCCTGGTCCGATTTAGCCGGAGTGTGCCAGTCTGCTTTTTCTACGCCTGCACGATACCTATCAGGTATGTATGCGACTGCGGCTTCAAAATTTGCTCTAGCTTCCTCTTTAGTCTTCAATACCACTTTTCCTCACCTCCACAATTTAATCCAGAATATAATCTTGCGTATTGAGATATAAGTCTTACGAAATTGAACGTTGTTAACCCTGGCTCAATATGCCCAGCTTATGTACAGGTATGGCTCGGATATGTCCTCAATTGTAACTTCTACATCGGCTGTTCCGCCATCTTCAGTTGACCAATAGTAATATTTTTTGCCGTCAGTTGTGCTATGTACCGATATTAGCCACATCTTTTTTAATTTTTTCTTTTCTTTCATTTGTTATTCCTCCTCTGGCAGTATGTCGTGTGTTTTTTCAAATTCTGCGTTCAGCCCTTCTTGTGTGAATCTTTCTGTTTCCACGTCTTGTGGTTTGCGTTTCGTTACTTCCGCCAAGACCTCTTTTTCTGGCGTGCGTTCTGCTATCCATTGCAGGTCTATTAATGCGTTGGCGTTTATCTTGACTATTTTGCGCTCAAAATAATACTGTCCGTCTCGCTGGTCGTATACTTTGTCGTATGTGCCTATTTCTATTTCTTTGAGTTCCCAGTGCGTCTCAAGGAGAATACCAAGTAGCCGCTTGTAGTTTCGCATTGTTACGCCTACTGTTTGGCCTGTTCTTGCTACGTAGTATTTTACTTCGTCTGGTATCCATCCCCATATGTTGCGCCACATACGACATTCTTCTCTTAACTCATCTCGTTTCATTTTTTCTAGGTCTGGCCAGGGGCCTTTCAGTAGGTAGCGTGCCGGGTCTATTTCTAATTTTACTTCTGCGGGCGGGGCCTTCTTCTTTTCAGCCTCTCCTTTTCGTTTCTTGGTCATTTCTCTCTCCATGTTCGAAATCGTATCTAGACGTTAATTAATGTTCTGTATTGCGGCCATAATGTATATGATAACTTCAGATTTATGATATTGTCTTATGCGTCAAGATTTGACATTACGAAACATTTAAATAGTATGGTGCGTATCCTGGTTTTGGGGGTGATAAGATGGAGTGTGACTATATAGTTGAGTTTGAGAAATTATTGAGAAAATATGAGGAGAACTGTAGAAAACAAAAACATGAGGCAAAGATGGTAATATATGATGTTGGTCATGTTGCTGTGGCTTGGTTGTGTAAGGATTGTCAGAAAAAGTTTAGAGATGAGTGGAACAGAAAAGTAAAGGAGAGCTGATATATGTTGGATGCGACGCCAGTAATACTCTACACGGCCGGAATGATTATTTACAGTTTAGTAATGGTTTGGTTGTTTAGATACCTTAAAGGTAAGAAACGTAAAGGAGGTGATTAGATGGAGTATGGAAGAAGAATAATTAGGTTGGGCAGACACTATAATAAATCAACCGATGAGATTGTTAAGGCGCTTGATAAGTTTGAGGAGCTCCAAATAGTGTATGGCTGGTCGGCGTATGAAGCATATTGTTATGTAAAACGTGAAATATTGAAAATTAAAGATTGAGTCATGGTAACAACTTTACGGAGGTGATAGAATGGTTGAAGTAAGGAAAATTTCGGTTGAAGAAGCTAAGAAACTGCTCAATGAGCATCCATCCAAGAGGCCTGGCAGATGGAACAATGTGTTCGAGCAGGTCAGGAAAAGCGAAGAACCGATAATTGTCGAGGGCTTGACTCGCGGCTCGGCTTGGCATTTGGCTCGCAGAGCGAAGCAGGAGGGACTGTTCGCTCGTGTAATTGGCGGTACAACCGTTATCATAAGTAAGACGAGTCTAGAGTAGGGGAAAACTCGCAAAAACTAAAAATCTCATATATAAATCTTTCGGTTTCGACTATTCGAATCTCCCCTTTTTTTACTCTTTTTTGAGTTTCGGCTATATCTTGTGTTTTTTGGATTTTTGCTGAAGTGTGTATTATACAGTCGTTAAACTGTTCACCGTAGCCTTTCGTAACTCTTAATACTTCATGATTACGTCTTCAGAATTGAGATATGATACTTCAGACTCACTATAACCATCGAAATCGATTTTCTAACGTTTTCGGGCTTTCG
>Ga0180301_10001975_pt1 | contig 16095 bp, 9 predicted proteins | sample GuaBasSediGuay16_FD_121797 | JGI IMG/M metagenome (GOLD analysis project Ga0180301, IMG submission 121797) | Subseafloor sediment microbial communities from Guaymas Basin, Gulf of California, Mexico - Guay16, Core 4569-2, 12-15 cm | ecosystem: Environmental > Aquatic > Marine > Hydrothermal... | reverse complement strand
GGTTTAATTGCTGCCCTCATTGTTGGATGGATTGTATTTCCTCTTGTTCTTTACTCTGAAAAGAGTCAGCCATTGAGCTTTTCTCATGCCAGCCATGGCCCGGAATCAGATGCTGGAATGGAATGTGAGGAATGCCATTTCTTTTATGAAGACGGAACCTTTTCTGGGATCCCTAAAATTCAAAAGTGTATGGAATGTCATGAAGATCCGGAGTCCCCAATGGGCGAAAGCCCGGAAGAGAAAAAGCTTTTTACTGATTATATTGTGCCAGAAAAGGAAATCCCCTGGCTTGTTTACTCACGTCAGCCAGATTGCGTATATTTTCCCCACATTGCCCATGTAAAAATGGCTCAAATTGAATGCAAGGTCTGCCATGGAGATTTTGCTAAAAGAAAAACTCCACCTCCATATAAGGTTAATAGGCTAACTGGTTATAGTATTGATATCTGGGGGAGAAATATAGCTGGATACAAGAAAAAGACCTGGGATAGGATGAAGATGGATGATTGTGCTGACTGCCACAAGCGAAAAGGAAAGGAGAGTCACAACGCCTGTTTTGTATGTCATAAATAAGGAATAACTATTTAGCCGCAGATGTACACAGATAGCTTTATAGATAAAGATAATAAAAGAAAAATATCAGCGGCAGTGTATATCCGTGGCTGAGTCGTTACAATAAGGATAGACAAAATGGAATTTAGTCGAAGGAATTTTATTAAGTTTTTCGCAGGAGGATTAGGGGGGACTTTATTAACCCCGCTCCCCTGGAAACTGATAGATGATATTGCCATATGGACTCAGAACTGGTCATGGGTGCCAGTGCCGGGAAAAGGGAAATTTTCGCACGTAAACACTGTCTGCACGCTCTGTCCTGGCGCATGTGGCATTCAGGTCAGAAAGGTTGGCAGCAGGGCAGTAAAAATAGAAGGGAGGAGTGACTACCCAGTCAATCACGGGGCAGTATGCCCCCTTGGCATGGCAGGTCTACAGGTTCTTTACAATGAAGGAATCCGGTGGAAGGCGCCAATGAAAAGGATGGGGCCACGGGGGTCTCAGGAATGGAAAGAAATCTCCTGGGATGAGGCTATAGATACATTGGCTGCCAGGATAAAAGGATTCAGGGATAAGGGAAATCCAGAAAAGCTGGCTGCTGTTGATGGAAATCAGTCTCGGTCTACAATGGCCCTGTTGATTAAAAGACTACTCAATTCTATTGGAAGCCCAAACTATCTGCGTATGCCACGAGAAGAAGATACCCATAGTATGGTGAATTTCCTTATGCAGGGATTCGATAGTCCTCTAACATTTGATCTGGAAAATGCTGATTTTATTTTGAGCTTTGGCTGTGGCCTTTTAGATGGATGGGGGTCTTCTGGCAGGATGCTGAATGTCTGGAGGCGCTGGGCCACCAATGACCGACAACATAAAACGCATATCGTGCAGGTTGATCCGAGAGCCTCAAATACCGCATCAAAGGCTGACCTTTGGCTTGCCCCATCTCCTGGAACAGAGGCAGCCCTGGCCCTTGGAATGGCCCATGTCATTATCAAGGAAAAACTCTACAGCAAAGAATTCATCGACAATCATAGCTTTGGTTTTTCTGATTGGTTTGATGAAAAGGGCCTGGAACATAAGGGATTTTCAGGAATTGTCCTGGGGAAGTACTCTCCTGAGAATGTAGAAAATATCACAGGAATAAAGAGTCGGGTAATTATTGAGGTAGCCAGAAAGTTTGCATCAGCGAATGCCCCTATTGCCCTTGCTGGAAGAGGAAAAGGCACATTTCCTGGCAGTTTGTATGAGTTTATGTCGGTGCATGCACTGAATGCATTGAAAGGAAGAGTAAATAACAAAGGTGGGACTCTCATAACAGATGATGTTCCTTTGGCCCCTTGGGCAGATGTAGTATACGATTCGGTGGCCAACAATGGCCTTACAAAAGAACGGATAGATAGAGCTGGAACTTTACGATACCCCTTTACAAGGACCCTTATACATAAGTTTGCAGAGGTGATAAATGGGAGCCATAGTTCCCCTGTTGATACACTTCTATTGTGCTCTGCAAATCCTGCGTATACTATGCCAGACAACCAGAGTTTTATCAAGGCGCTGAAGAAAATACCCTTTATTGTAAGTTTTTCTCCATTTATGGATGAGTCCTCTATGATGGCTGATCTGATTCTGCCTGATCATAGTCATCTTGAAAAGATGGTTGATATTGTAAGGCCAACCGGGATTCAATATCCTCTTTATGCCCTTTCTCGGCCAGTGGTAAAACCATTGTATCGCACAAGACACACCGGAGATGTCATCATATCTCTGGCAAAGAGAATAGGCGGATCTATTGCTAGCTCCTTTCAGTGGGCTAATTTTGAAGAGGCCATAAAGGAGAGGGTCAGCGGGCTCTATGATGCAGGGGAAAATAAGGTTTCGTGGGAAGATGTTAAGAAAAATGGATACTGGTATACCCCAAGGCATTTCTTTGGCAAAAGGTCGGATATATTTAAGACAGCAAGCAAGAAATTTGAATTTTTCTCTACAAAGATAGAGCTGGCCATTAAAACCTATTCAAAGGGCCTCCGGCCCGGAAAGCCCTCCGGCCTGGAAGGAAAATCCTTTGATGATGCGTTATTAAATTTGGGCATAAGCGCTAAGGGAGATGAGGTATATATGCCTCACTATGAAGAGATAAAATCCGGTGGAGATAAAAATGAATATCCCTTACTTCTTCTACCCATTGAATTTATAAACCTGGCAACCGGATGGATAGGAAATCCACCATTTTTGAATAAAACACTCTTTGATTATCAGCTTACAAAAGATGATCTCTTTGTGGAGGTTAATCCAAAAACGGCATCTCGATATGGTCTAACAGAGGGCGCGAAGGCGATATTAAAATCTCCCAAGGGTGAGTTATCGGTGAGGATTCATCACTTTGACGGGGCTATGCCTGACGTTATCTTTATCCCTTTTGGCCTTGGACATACTGCATATGATAGGTATCTTAAGGGAAAGGGAGTGAACCCTAATGAGATAATTGATCCAATAGAGGATCCTTTAAGCGGACAACCTGTATGGTGGAATACCAGGGTTAAATTAATAAAGATATAAAGCTTCTTAACTATTCAGCCGCGAATGGACATAAATGGACACAAATTAACCTGTAAAAAATAATTTTTCGTGATAATTTATATGAAAGTGCCTAAAGTGAACTAAATTGCCTAAAGTGCCTAAAATTAAGGTCGTTACTACTTGACCATTCAACTACTTTCATTCTTCGTTGTGGCCAAAGGGCATGGAGGTTCGTGATAACCTACCTGCCCCGATTCTATCGGGACAGGCGGGTTTGTTGCTGAATATTAATAAAGTTCTTTACGCAAAGAAAAGGCTATGAAAAAGGAAGAGAATAGCAAAGGCAATAGATACGGGATGGTTATTGATTTAGATAAATGCACTGGCTGTGGTCTATGCACTGTAGCCTGCGCCTCTGAAAATAATATCTCTGTATTGTATGATGAATCGGATAAGACAAGGAACATAGCCTGGCTTCAGATTTATACGATAACGAATGGGAAAGATTTTCCGGACACAGAGGTTGTATATATTCCCAGACCTTGTATGCAGTGTGATAATCCACCATGTGTGTCTGTTTGCCCCCCAACAGCGACCAGAAAAGATCCAAATACCGGGATAATTAGTCAGATCTATTCAAGGTGTGTAGGTTGTAGATACTGTATGGCGGCATGTCCCTATCATGCAAGGTCCTTTAACTGGTTTGACCCCTCTTTTCCTGAAGGCATGGATAGATATCTCTCTCCAGAGGTTTCCCCAAGGATGCGAGGAGTGGTGGAGAAATGCACATTCTGCCACCACAGGCTTATGAGGGCCAGGTCTAAGGCATATGCAGAGGGGAGAAGAGAGTTAAAAGAGGATGAATATATTCCTGCCTGTGCAGAGGCCTGCCCTACACAGGCAATAAGCTTCGGTGACCTCAATAACCCTGAGCATCAGGTTTCTCAGCTTATAAAGAGCCCGCATGCATTCAGATTGCTGGAGAGGCTTGGCACCGAACCCAAGGTATATTATCTAAGCGCTAAAAACTGGGTCAGGCGCATGGCAGATAATTATTTGGCCGGGGAACTCAGCTAGCTTCGCTGGAGTAATGAAGTAATGGAGAACGTCCAATATTCCATTACTCCTTCATGAGTTATCATAGCATTACAAGTAGGAAAACAAAGCGCTATAAGGTTGTAGAGTTTCGGTTTAATTGGCTGGAGAATAAAAATGGATTTGGCTTTAATACCCAATGGTGTTCAAAGATGTTCCTTAAAGAGATTTGTGCCATGGATGGTGCTATGGATTGCCCTTATTAGCTGGGGCCTGGTGTCAGCCTTTTTATGTTTTTTTAAAGGACTGAACCAGACAAACATGAATCACTACTTCGCATTTGGTTTGTGGATTGTATTTGATCTCTCCATAATTGCCCTTGGCGCAGGCGCATTCTTTACAGGGTTTTTAACCCACATCATTGGCGAAGTTTTTATTTATCCCTTTCGTGATAACCTGAAGGCTGTTGTTAACGCAGCTGTTGTTATTGGTTTCATCTGTTACTCGTCTGCCATTGCAATGCTTGGGGTAGATGTTGGGCAGCCACTACGAGCGTGGTTTATTTTCTGGCATGCAAATGTCCATTCAATGTTGACAGAGGTCTCTTTTTGTATCACCGCATATCTCGGTGTGCTGACCATTGAATATCTGCCTCTGGTATTCTCCAACAGAAAACTACGGGAGATACCAGAGATTGATATCTTTGGTAATAACCTCCATCATATAATAGCCCTGTTTGCTGCCGTGGGCACGTTTCTTTCTTTTTTTCATCAAGGCTCATTGGGCGGGATGTTTGGCGTGCTGTTTGGTCGCCCTTTTGCCTTCAGAGAAGGCTTCCTTATATGGCCGTGGACCTTCTTTTTATTTATACATTCTTCCATTGCCGCAGGCCCGTCTTTTACCTTGCTGTGTGTATGGATAGCCCAGAAGGTTACCGGCAAAGAATTGATAACCAGGGATGTGTTTAACTTGTTAGCCAAGATCTCAGGCTGGCTACTTGCCACCTATATCGTTCTCAAGATCGTGGACACGATTGCCTGGGCCTATGGGGTTGTACCCCGGGCTGGGATGTCATTTATGGATTTTTATCAAGGATCCTATGGGATCTGGCTTATTATAGCCGAGATAGGGATTTTTGGTATTATTCCGGCAATTATTCTGATAACTCCAAAATTCAGAGAGAGAAATGACCTTCTTATTATAGGCGCCCTGATGAATGTTATTGGTATTGTGCTTGACAGGTTTGTGTTTAGTATCCAGACCCTGTCAATACCAGTTATGCCATTTGACAAGTTTATGAGTTACTTTCCATCCTGGCAGGAGTGGGGAATTGCAATAGGAGCCATTGGCTATGGCATACTTTTGTTTTCCTTATCATATAGATATTTGCCCCTGTTTCCGCAAGAGGCAGAAATGAACCCGGTTCAGGTTCTGGGTAGAGCAGTAACGGACTCCGGGGTTATCAAAAGGAGCTGATATGTTCCCTTTTTGTTTTGAGTGGGCGTGGGATGTCGGGCATATTATATTTATGGGGCTTCTATATATGGTCCTTGGCGCCATTTCTTTAGGCCTGCTTTACGCCTTTGTGATGACATGGTTGAAGGTTACAGGACGGGATAAGCTTTTTGAGCGATTATGGATCCGATTTCCGATTACTCTCTGGTAAAGACTATGCGTGCCTAATTTTTCGTATCTCAACAATAACAATTAACCGCGCATATATACCTTTTTTACTAAATAATCGTATCATGGCGCCAGTTCTTGTCATCCCTTTCCGGGTAATCCAGGTTATAGTGAAGGCCCCGGCTTTCCTTTCGCATGCCGGCAGATGTGATGATTAACTCTGCAACAGTTGCCAGATTTCTCAATTCCAATAAATCCCTTGTAATTGTAAAATCCCAGTAGTAATCTCTGATTTCCTGCTGGATAATCTCTATCCTCTTCCTGGCTCTGGTCAATCGCTTATCTGTCCTGACTATGCCCACATAGTTCCACATCATTCTTCTTACCTCATCCCAATTATGGGAGACGACCACGGATTCATCGCTGTCCGTTGCTGATCCTGCGTCCCATTGAGGAACGTCTGGAAAGAGATAATCCGCTTTTCCAGTAATTCGCCTGGCGCTGTCTTCAAAGGCGAATCGTGAAAAAACAAGCGCCTCGATAAGAGAATTACTGGCTAAACGATTTGCGCCATGTAGACCGGTATACGCTACCTCGCCTATTGCGTAAAGATTCGGTATACTAGTCCTGCCGTATTTATCTGTGAGGATGCCACCACACATATAGTGAGCAGCCGGCACGACCGGAATTGGCTCTTTAGTAATATCTATGTTTAACTCCAAGCACCTGTTGTAGATGTGTGGAAAGCGGGTTTTGATAAAATCCGGAGACCGGTTAGTTATATCGAGATACACACATTCATCGCCGCTCTTCTTTAATTCGGCGTCAATTGATCGCGCAACCACATCTCTCAGGGCTAAATCCTTTAAAGGGTGATAGCGTTCCATGAAGTGATTGCCCCTTTTATCAATTAATCGACCTCCTTCACCCCTGACTGACTCACTAATCAAAAAATTCTTTTCCAGGGGATGGTAGAGACATGTGGGATGGAATTGTATAAATTCCATATTTGCCACCTTTGCGCCGGCCCTGTAACCAATAGCCACACCATCACCAGTGGCAATATCAGGGTTGGTGGTGTAGAGATACACCTTGCCTGTTCCCCCGGTTGCAAGGACTGTTATTCGGGACATAAAGATATTTACCTCGCCTGTAAGTATGTCCAAAACATATGCGCCCCAGCACGTCTCTTCGGTCTCATTCGCCGAGAGGCTTCTTCTTATAAATTTGGATGTTGTAATCAGGTCTATAGCCATATGATTTTCATAGATCTGAATATTTTTATTCTTTTTTACATTGTTAATAAGGGCTCTTTCAACTTCTTGCCCGGTAAGGTCTTCAGCATGGACAATCCTTCTTCTAGAGTGCCCTCCCTCCCGGGTGAGATCTAATCTGTCGGCCTGTGCGCTGTTATTGTGTGAAAATTTAACCCCGAGAGCAATAAGCTCTTTGATCATATCAGGCGCATTTGTTACCACCATACGAACAACCTGCTCATTGCTGAGGCCAGCGCCAGACTCTAATGTATCTTTTATGTGAAGATCAAATGAGTCATTTGGGTCTAACACTGAGGCAATGCCCCCCTGGGCATAATTGGTAGAGGCATCCATCGTCTCTTTTTTTGTTATTATTGCTACTCTTCCTCTCAGCGCTGCCTTGAGGGCAAAGCTGAGCCCGGCAATACCGCTTCCGATAATAAGATAATCTGATTTTATTTCCATTTGTCGTACCTACTTAGCCACAGAACCGCCTGCCGGATGGCGGGCAGGTTTTCATTTGTGTCCATTCGTGTCCATTCGTGGCTAAATTACATTTAATTTACATAAAATCAGACTTATTGCAAGTTATGATTGATCTTTTCAGTAAATATTAGTAGCTTATAGAGCCTATGAGTGCGTCGGTGATTATATTTGATTGCGATGGTGTTATGTTTGACTCCAGGCAGGCCAATATTAATTTCTATAACCATATTTTGTTCCATTTTGGCCTCCCCCCACTCACAGATAAAGATGTAGAGTTTGTCCACATGCATACGGTAGTGGAATCATTAAATCATATCTTTCGAGACACCCCTTATGTAGACGATGCCCAGGAATATCGGTTACAGGCTGACTACATTCCCTTTATAAAGGATATGGTTATGGAGCCGGGGCTAAAAGAGTTGCTCGATATTCTCAAACCAGATTATGGTCTGGCAGTGGCAACAAATCGGAGCAATACCATAGGAAAGGTTCTTGAGTTAAACGGGCTTAGTCAGTATTTTGACATAGTTGTTTCATCCTTAGATGTGCAATACCCCAAACCGCACCCAGAGTCGATTTTCAAGATCCTTGATTTTTTTGGGATTAAGTCACAGGAGTGTTTTTATATAGGTGATTCTGAGGTGGACTTTACTGTTTGTCAGGCCTCTGGTGTACCCTTCATCGCATACAGAAACAAAGCCCTAAAGGCTGATTATTATATAGACAATCTTTTGGATATCCTGAAGATTTTATAGTTATTTTTAGGAAAGATCTTTTATGACAAAAAATGACAGCGGCTAATCTAGGCCTCAACTTTTTAACGTTACCGATATATTATGTGGATAAAGGAACCTGGTACAGTTACTGAAAGGATTGAATTTTTAGGTCGCCCGGAACTATGTTCTTATCTCGTTAAAGGAGATACATATGCCTTGCTTGGTGGAGCAATGGCACATGTCATACCTGATATGCTAACCCAGCTAAATAATCTTGGAGTAGATCTGGAGCGAATCAGGTATCTCGCCATTCTCCATAGCCATTACGATCACCTTGGTATGGCTCCATATCTTGCACGGAAGTGGCCGTGGCTTAAGGTTGCTATTAGCGAAGTTGGGGCACGTATCCTAAAGAATCAAAAGGCCCTGAAGGTAATACAGGAGTATAACAATTCGAAGTTACAAACAACAAATGGCGTTGATCAGATTGAACCACTAAATCTTGTAAAAGAAGGCTTCCCTATTCATCGTATTATTAATGGTGGCATGGAGCTTGACCTTGGGAATAGGGTAAAACTTCAACTTATTGATGTTCCAGGACATTCTGTGTGCAGTATAGCTGTCTATTTCCCCAGAGAATACGCCCTTTTTCCCTCTGACAGCATCGGGGTTTTGACAGAGCAAAGGATCCTTCCTATGGGAAGCTCGAATTATGATGATTTTCAAAAAAGCATTGATAAGCTCAGTAACGTTAACGCAGAGATTGTCTGCCTGGAACATTTTGGAGCCCTCACACCACCTGAAGGCATTGAGTTTTGTGAAAGAGCTAAAAAGGAGGCCAAAGATTTTCGAAAGGAGATAATAGATACTTACAAAAGAGAGGCGGACGTGGAAGGCACAGTTGTGAGACTTGCAAAAGATTTTGATTGTGGCCTATCAAGGGTGGGGCTTTTGCCAGAGGATCTGTTAAAAGATATTCTAAAAAGAATGGTAAGGTTTGTCAACCACATAGAATAAGCAGGTGTAGAGGAAATGATGGGGAACGGAGCGAAGGCGATACATCTTGCTACCGGACTAGATGAAAAAACTCGCCTAACCTATGATTAACAAATTACTGCAGAAATTGAACAATCAAATACCCTTCTATACTTTTTTTCTCTTTGTTTTCTTTTCCGACTCTTTTACTGACTCACTCATCGTCTTTAATCTTTCCATTACAAGATAATTAATAGTATTTTTTTGATAATCTCCTTTTTTATTCCTTATTCCTGCCTTGATACCGGTGAGGATCTCAATCCCCTCATCCATATTTTCAATAGCATAGATATGAAATTTGCCCTTTTCTACAGCAGATATAACCTCTTTTTTAAGCATCAAATCGTTTATATTTCTTTTTGGAATAAGAACACCCTGTTTCCCGGTGAGACCTTTGGCCTTACAGACATCAAAAAAACCCTCTATTTTCCTGGTGACTCCACCGATAGGCTGACACTCACCTAATTGGCTTACAGAACCGGTAACAGCAATCCCTTGATAGAGAGGCCTATTCGATAGGCAGGAGAGAATCGCAAACAGTTCAGCTGCCGAGGCGCTGTCTCCATCAATCATTCCATAGCTTTGCTCAAATGTCACACTGGCTGAAAGTGCAAGAGGTTTCTCCAATGCATATTTATTTTTCAGGTAGCTTTCCAGAATAAGGACGCCTTTCGTGTGAATATTACCGCTCATTTTGGCCTCCCGCTCGATATCAACAATCCCTTCCTTGCCAGGGGTAGCTGTCGCGGTTATCCTTACAGGCCTGCCAAAGGTATAGTCGCCTAAATCATAAATGGTTAAACCATTTACCTGCCCAACGACCTTCCCTCGTGTCTGGATATGGATGGTATCTTCTTCAATCATTTCCTGGAGTTTCGCCTCAATAAGATTTGATCTCTGTGCCTTTTCATCAATCGCCCTCTCGATATCACTTGATTCAATAAGTTTCTTACCCATCTGTTTGGCCCAGAAGTTAGCCTCTACTATCAAATCTTTTATTTCTGGCAATTTAAGCGACATTTTTCGCTGGTTTCCTACCAATTCAGATGTATACTCTATTATCCTCGCCAGCCCTTTTTTATCAATTTCAAGCAGCTTTTCTTCTTCACATACCTTAGCAATATAGAAGAGATAATTATTAATCTGTTTTTTAACCATCTTAACATTATCATCAAGCTGGGCCTTGACCTTAAACATCTTTTTAAAATCCGGATCTAAAGAATAGAGAAGATGATATATATAAGGATCACCTATCAAGATAACCTTGATATTAAGAGGGATAGGCATAGGCTTTAAGGTCTTTGTTGATAGAAATCCTATCTCTTCTGCCAGCTCTTCAATCCTAATATCCTTATTTTTGAACGCCCTCTTAAGGGCGTTCCAGGACCCAAGACTTCTTAGCAGATCAATGGCCTTGATAATGAGATACCCATCATTTGCTCTATGTAAGGCGCCGGGTTTTATCATGGTAAAGTCTGTATAAAGGGTACCAAATTGTGCATGCTTCTCTATTCTGCCAAAAATATTAGGATAGGTAGGATTGGTTTCTATTATAACAGGGGCGCCCTTTACCTTTGAATTGTCAATCAAGACATTTACCTTATACCGAGCGAATGAGGGTTCGGGCTGGGATATAAATAATGGGCCTTGTTGGATCGGTTGTTTTTGTTTAAAATCATCGATATTAAGAATAATGTCATCCTTCATTTCTTTGAAATAATCTAATACCTCTGGCAAATCTTTATACTTTGTCTCAAGCTCTTCTATAAGGTGTCCGACTCGGTAAAGCGCTATCTTTTTGTCAAGCTCCTTAATCCGCTCTTTTGACTCTCTATCCAGATTTCTAATATTTCTTACTGTTTCTTTCATATCGTTCTGCAATTGCTGGCTTACCTTCTGGAGTTTTTTTCTTTCTTCCTCTGGCATAGCAGCAATAGTTTCGTCATCCATAGGTTTGCCATTCTTCGACGGGAGAATCATCATTCCTGCCTGGCTGATATTCAGGACAAAACCCCCCTTGCTCACCCTTTTTTCCAGCTGTGAGATTAATTCGTTCCTTTTGGTATTCAATGTTTTTGTTATAGCTTCCTTTTCTTTATTATAATCCTCACTTTCAAAGACATCCTGTATACCTGCCTTAACCTCTTCAATGAACTCAGATACATCCTTCTTTAATTGTATCCCCATGCCTCTGTTTAGTTTAAGATATTTGGGGGTATCTGGTTCTTGAAAATTATAGACATAGCACCAGTCAAAGGGTGGTGGGTCTTTTTTGGCTATTTTCTCAACATACGTTTTTGCAATAAAAGTAAGGCCAGTTCTTTCTGGCCCGGCTACATACAAGTTATAGTCATTTCTTGGCATCTTGAGCGCAAATGTAATTCCTTTGATTGCCTTATCCTGGGCTACCAACAATTGCTTCTTTTTATTTATATCCTTTGTAGATTGAATGCCCAGAGAATCTGGATCGCACAATGCACGCATCCTTTTTACCGGTACTTCTTTAGATTTATTACCCATATCAAACCCTTTCAATGTCTTGCTGTTATCTTTTCTCTGCGCTCTCATTATCAACCCTTTTTCTAAATTGCAAGGCAATATTTAGAGATGTCTGTTGATAATTGACTGTGCCTTTTGCCATAGACACTGATATTTCGATAATTTAAGATGATATTCTAACTATAGAAATTAAATAAACTGTTAGCTATGTAGCCACTATAGTTACAAATTTGTTTGACTTCAATTTTTCTGAATGATACGTTACAAAAAAATGAATGACGATTCATTTTATTCTTATATTTTCGTAACTATTCAGCCACCAAGGCACTAGGATGTGAGAATTATTCTTTTAATATCTCTGTTTGATGAGGGTCACATTAAAAATAATCTACTGTTTTTCTTGCACTGCTACCACGTCCGCCTCGCCTGAGCTCGCGATGGCGGGCAGGTCTATTCTTTGTAGCTTGGTGGCTACCTGAACAGAGGTACATACTTTCATGTAAATTTCTTATCATATTAGCCACTTTAGCTCACTTAAAAAGGAGGGATTTTTATGAACAGGGTTATCAAAAAGTGCGCGGTTATTGGAGCTGGTGTAATGGGAGCAACCATTGCAGCACAGTTGGCCAATGTGGGTATCGAGACAACCCTTCTTGATATTGTGCTCCCTGAGCTCACAGATAATGATAAAAAAAAGGGCCTTACAAAGGATAGCAAGGAATTCAGGAATAAACTGGCGCAAAACGGCTTAAAAAACACACTGAAGTCAAAGCCTGCATCCTTTTATATACCAGAGTACGCCAAGCTGATCACAATCGGCAACCTTGAGGATGATCTAGGGCTATTAGGTCATGTAGACTGGATTATCGAGGTAGTGGTGGAAAGACTGGACATCAAAAAAAGCGTCTTTGAAAAGGTCGAAACGGTTTTAAAACCTGGAACCATAATCTCTTCAAACACCTCAGGTATATCTGCCAGGGCCATGTGTAAAGACCGCTCAGAAAACTTTCGAAAGAACTTTGCCATCACCCATTTTTTCAACCCCCCGCGATACATGAAACTTCTGGAAATTGTACCAGGCCCAGATACACTCCCCGAAGTGATCGAGATCCTTGCTGAAACATGCGAGAAGGTGCTTGGCAAAGGGATTGTATATGCCAAAGATACCCCAAATTTCGTGGCCAATCGTATTGGCACCTATAGCATGTTTTATGTTATCAAGGCCATGATGGACATGGGGTTAACAATTGAAGCTATTGATAAACTTACCGGGCCAGTAATAGGACATCCCAAGAGTGCATCCTTCAGAACAGCAGACCTGGTTGGTCTGGATACACTACTTCATGTAGCGGATAATGTATATCAAGGAGCGCCTGATGATGAGAAACGGGAAATGTTTCAGCCTCCGGATTTTATCAAAAAAATGATTGCCAACAACATGCTGGGTGAAAAGAGCGGACAGGGTTTTTACAAAAAGGGCAAAGATATAGAAGGGCACAAGGTAATACTTTCACTGGATTATACTACTTTGGAATACAGCCCACAAGAAAGGGTAAAGCTGGCTTCACTGGAGGCAGCAAAAAATATTTCAGGCACGGCTGAAAAAATTAAATCGCTCTACTCTGCTACAGATGCTGCAGGGCAATTTACTTTTACCACTTTGACAGAAACACTTATCTATTCCGCTAATCGGATCCCGGAAATAGCTGATGATATTGTAAATGTGGACAATGCAATGAAGTGGGGATTTGCCTGGAAAATGGGTCCGTTTGAGGTCTGGGATGCCCTTGGCGTAAGCAAGTCCGTGGCAAAAATGAAAGAGGCTGGTTACCAGATTCCGGCCTGGGTTCAGGAAATGCTTGATAGCGGAAAAGAGTCTTTCTACAAAAGAGAGGCCGGCGATCTCTATTTTTATGATCTCTCCTCAAAGGATTATAAAGAGGTTTCAGTAAAGCCAGGGATCATACTTTTGCCGTCCCTTAAGGATCGGGAAAAGAATGTAGCAGGGAATAAAGGCGCTAGCCTGATTGATATCGGTGACGGGGTGGCCTGCCTGGAATTCCATACCAAAATGAATGCTATGGGTGATGATATTATCAGTATGGTCATGAAATCGGCTGACATTGTGAGCAAGGATTTCCAGGGCCTGGTGATTGCCAACCATGCCGATAATTTCTCTGCCGGAGCGAATCTACCAATGATTCTATTCGCGGCCCAGGAAGAGGAATGGGATGAACTGGATTGGATGATCAAGGTCTTTCAGGACTCTTTAATGAAGCTGAAATATCTCGACAAACCTGTCGTCGCTGCACCAGCCGGAATGGCCCTGGGCGGTGGGTGCGAGATTTGTATGGCTTCTGATCGTGTTCGCTTTGCGGCTGAGACCTATATGGGCCTCGTGGAGGCTGGCGTGGGTTTAATTCCCTCTGGGGGAGGATGCAAGGAGTTGCTTATCCGCAATACAGGAGATCTGTTCGAGGTACCGAAGGGAGGCATTTACCCAAAACAGATCGAATTGATGCCCTTTGTGGCCAGGGCCTTTGAGACCATTGCTATGGCCAGGGTGTCCACTTCCGGACCGGAGGCAATTAAACTTGGATACCTGAAATCTACAGATAAAATGACGACCAATAGAGATTACCTGATAGAAGATGCCAAAAAGACGGTTCTGGCCATGAATTTGGAGGGCTATGCACCCCCGAGATACCTTGATGAGATTCGGGTGGCCGGTGAAAATACCTTTGCTATGATTAAACTTGGTCTGTGGACCATGCACGAGTCAGGCTACATCACCGAACATGATGTGACTGTCTCCACCAAGGTGGGATATGTGCTGTGTGGAGGAAATGTTCTTGAGTATACCAAGGTTAGTGAGCAATACCTGTTGGATTTAGAGAGAGAGGCATTTTTGAGTTTGTGCGGTGAACCCAAGACCCAGGAAAGAATCCAGCACATGCTGAATACAGGTAAGCCACTGAGAAATTAAGTAAGCGTTCACCGTTGGCAGTTCACCGTTAACCGATAAGCCAACAGTGGCAGTGAACCACTTAAATAGACATATCCATCAACAGGCCAAACAATGGGTTGATCCAGAGGAATATCTCCCCTTTCGGACAACGGATAACGGTGAACCGTGAACGGTTATGAAATTAAGTTGAATAGTCAAATGGTTGAATTGTTAAATAGTAAACTAATCAACTAATCAACAATTTGACTAAATCTGTAGGGAGGGACATACCATGAAAGAGGCCGTGATTGTTGCTGCTTGTAGAACGGCTGTTGGAAAGGCCCCACGGGGAATGCTAAAGGATACACGCCCGGAATATATGGGAACTGCGGTATTAAGTGATTTGATAAAAAGGGCTGGGAATATCGACCCTATGCTTATTGATGATGTGATTATAGGATGCACCTTCCCTGAGGCTACCCAGGGGCTTAATTTAGGCCGCGTCCTGGTCATGTCCCTGGGCTGGCCCGACCGTATTCCAGGAATGACAGTCAACAGATTTTGCTCTTCAGGTCTTCAGGCCATCGCCATTGGCGCAGAGAAGATCATGTGTGGTTTTGCCGATGTGGTGATTGCCGGTGGAGTGGAGAACATGAGTCAGATTCCTATGGGCGGTAGCATGATGTATCCTAATCCCGCACTTGTGGATATGAGACCGGGTGCATTTACTGGAATGGGATTAACGGCCGAAAATGTCGCAGAGCGGTACAATATAAGCCGAGATGAGCAGGACGAGTTCGGCGCCAGAAGCCAACAGAAGGCTGAGGCCGCAATCAAGGCGGGTCGCTTCAAAACTCAGATTGTCCCCTTGAAGGTTAAAAAGCAAAAGCAATTGCCTAATGGACGTTTTGAGTTTGAAGAGATCATCTTTGATACAGACGAGGGCATGCGTCCAGGAACGACAAAGGAAAGTATCTCTAAGATTCGCCCGGCCTTTAAGGTCAATGGAACGGTAACAGCGGGCAATTCTTCACAAACAAGTGATGCAGCAGCAGGCGTACTGCTGATGTCCAAGGAGAAGGCCAGAGAGTTAGGTCTAAAGCCTATGGCAACCTTTCGATACCATGTGGCGGAGGGCTGTCCACCGGAATATATGGGAGTAGGACCTTCGGTGGCGATACCGAAGGTTTTAAAGATCGCTGGCATGAGCCTTGAACAGATGGAGTTGATAGAGTTAAATGAGGCCTTTGCGGCACAGGCCATCTATTGTATCAGAGAGCTGGGCATCAATGAAGAGATTACCAACGTGAATGGTGGCGCTATTGCATTAGGCCATCCTTTAGGGTGCACCGGAGCAAAATTGACCACCCAGCTTATCTATGAAATGCAGAGTAGAAAGCTTCGGTGGGGACTTGTCTCTATGTGC
>Ga0180301_10001974_pt1 | contig 16095 bp, 14 predicted proteins | sample GuaBasSediGuay16_FD_121797 | JGI IMG/M metagenome (GOLD analysis project Ga0180301, IMG submission 121797) | Subseafloor sediment microbial communities from Guaymas Basin, Gulf of California, Mexico - Guay16, Core 4569-2, 12-15 cm | ecosystem: Environmental > Aquatic > Marine > Hydrothermal... | reverse complement strand
TATGTAGGGGTTTATGCTACTAAAAATTCCAAGGTCAACCTTTCTTCCAAATATTTTCGTTAGCTCCTCCTCTATTCTTACAAGGTCTAGAAGAGTCTTTCGACTGTTTTTGTCAAATTCAATCGCTATATCTATATCACTTTTTAGACTTTGTTCTCCTTTGACAAAGGAGCCGAAAACAGCCATGAAAACTATATCATTTTTTCGGCAAACCTCAGCTAGTTTTTCCTTTAGCCCTTCCTTCCTTAACTCCTCTGGTAAGTTTTGAATCTCAATTTTGACTGACATATCCTCTATTTTCTAAGCTTTCTTTCAACTTAAGCCTTTTTCTCATGAAGTTTTCCGCATTAGTTGAATTTGTCACGAAACAACTAAGGAGAAAGAATATAAAGGTAAAGCCTGACGCCCCTTTTGATTTCTGTTTTTGTTTTGATTCAAAATATCAACCAAGAGGCTACGCGACTGGCATCAGCGAGTGTGTATTTAAAGTTAATCAAAAAGTGAGAAGGTTCTTAATTTTCCTTTGGTTTTCTGTTCAATTTTTTTCTACTCAAGAATTTAAATAGGTTGCGCTCAAATAAGAAATTGGGCGAGAAAATTGGTGTTACACAAGAAATCGGCGAGAAATAAGAATAGAAATTTGATTGCTTTTAGGATACCAATCGAATTAAGTGTAACGCTTGAAAAATTAGGTGTAAACCTGAAAGAAGCATGCAAACAGTTCCTTTATCAGATTGCAGTGCAAAACAGCAGCTTCGCAGTAAGCTTCCCAGAAAAGCCTGTTTTAGGCTCCGTTTTCGAAAATCAGCAAAATTTTTGGTGGACGGGGAGGGATTTGAACCCTCGACCTCGGCGATGCCAACGCCGCGATCATACCAGACTGATCTACCCGCCCATCTTTATTCAATCTTATAGCTTCCCAGAGATATTTTTAAGGATTTTGTTTTGGGGGATATTAGATGCGGAAACTTAGGAAACTAAGTTTTTCTATATGTTGCTCGAAAACCCTTTTAATCTTCAATAGTTACAGTATCATTGTGATCATATCGTTGTTGAGGTGCTCAATATGAGCGGAGAAAAGAAGAGGATAGGTTTTATTGGTTTAGGTGTTATGGGTAAGCCTATGGCTACAAACCTTTTGAAAACCGGCTATCCACTAACTGTTTGGAATAGAACTAGATCTAAAATGAAGGATTTAGTTGTTATGGGCGCTTATGGCGCTAGCTCGCCTAAGGAGGTTGCTGAGAGATCAGATGTTGTCATAACAATGGTTACTGATTCACCGGATGTTGAAGAGGTTGTTCTCGGACCTAATGGGGTTATTCACGGCGCTAGACCCGGGCTGATAGTTATAGACATGAGCACCATTTCTCCCATAGTGACGCGGAAAATAGCTAATGAGCTTGCGAAAAAAGGTGTTAAAATGCTTGATGCACCAGTGAGCGGTGGAGAAAAGGGTGCTATAGAGGCAACCCTATCAATAATGGTTGGTGGACCAAAGGAAGTTTTTGAGGAGTGTCTGCCAATATTTAGGGTTCTAGGTAAAAAGATAACTTACATGGGTTCTATAGGTATGGGTCAAACAGCCAAACTGTGCAATCAAGTGATATGCGCCTTGAATATTCAAGCGGTTTGTGAGGGACTTATGCTTGGGGCAAAAGCTGGATTAGACCTCAAAAGACTATTAGAGGCTATTTCAGCTGGAGCTGCAAGCTCATGGATGCTCATAAATTTAGGTCCAAAGATGGTGGAGCGAGATTTTAAGCCTGGATTCAAGATAAGACATCAACAAAAAGATATTCGCTTGGCGCTATCGCTTGCAAGCGAACTTAAGCTTCCACTGCCGGGAACAGCTCTAGTCCAGCAGATGTTAAGGATAGTTGAGGCTGAAGGATTAGGAGAAAAGGGAACTCAGGCGGCTATAGTTGCAATGGAGAAGATCGCTGGGAGAAAATTAATCGAAGAATAAGAGATAGTAAAATGTAAAACTTTAAATACTCTATTCTTCAACCTTCTTGAAATTTGTACTCGAGATGATTAATTATGAGCCGAAGGCTTAAGCAGGTACCAATGCCTAAGTTAAACGTTAAGGAACGCATAAAATGTTTTAAGGAGGTTGCATTAGGCTACAGTGAAGAACAAGCTATAGCTGAAGCTGAAAGATGCTTGCAATGTAAGGTTCCCAGATGCGTTGAAGGATGCCCAGTAGGTATAGATATACCCAAATTCATAAGGTTCATCCGAGAGAGAAAATATGAAGAAGCCATAAAAGTAATCCGAGAAAAGAACAGTCTACCAGCCATCTGCGGAAGGGTTTGCCCCCAAGAAAACCAGTGTATGGGTAAATGTGTTTTAGGATTAAAAGGAGACCCAATAAATATAGGGGGGTTAGAAAGATTCGTTGCAGATGAAGAGAGAAAGAGAGGATTAAGATTTATACCTGAAAAGAAGCCGTCAACTGGAAAGCGGATAGCGGTTATAGGCTCCGGTCCCGCCGGCTTAACAGCTGCCGCTGAACTCGCTAAGCTTGGGCATGAAGTCACCGTTTTTGAGGCTCTACATGAGCCAGGCGGGGTGCTAATGTATGGAATACCAGAGTTTAGGCTCCCCAAGAATATAGTTAGAGATGAAATTGAATATGTGAGGAAGCTAGGCGTTAAGTTTGAAACAAACGTGATTATTGGAAGAATGATGAAGCTAAGCGAACTATTTGATATGGGCTTCAACGCCATCTTTATAGGTTCAGGAGCAGGTTTACCAAGGTTTCTAGGCATACCAGGTGAAAACCTTGTAGGCATATATTCGGCAAACGAATTTCTGATAAGAGTAAACCTCATGAAGGCTTATATGTTTCCCAAGTATGATACGCCGATTAAGGTTGGCGGTGAGGTGGCTGTTATAGGCGGTGGAAACGTTGCCATGGACGCTGCTAGATCAGCCTTGAGGCTTGGAGGTAACGTAACAGTCATATATCGTAGAACTAGGGAGTTTATGCCAGCTAGACGTGAAGAAGTGATAAATGCTGAAGAGGAAGGAATAAAATTCATTTTCTTAGCCACGCCGACAAGATTCATTGGGGATGATAAAGGTCACGTTAGAGGGGTTGAATGCATAAAAATGAGGTTAGGTGAACCCGATGAGACAGGTAGGAGGAGACCTATACCGATAGAAGGGTCAGAGTTCACCCTTAACGCCGACACCGTTATTGTGGCGATAGGTCAAAGAGCTAATCCGCTAGCCGTGAGAGGAGAGGATCAAATAAAAGTTACCTCCCATGGAACAATAATTGTGAATCCAGAAACCTATGAGACAACTATGAAAGGCGTGTTTGCAGCCGGCGACATAGTAACTGGGAACGCAACGGTCATATCCGCCATGGCAGGTGGGAAAAAAGCGGCGAAATCTATACATAGATATTTGATGGGGGAGAAACTTTAAAGATTTACTAAAAATTTAGATTCTTAAAATTACCTCATCAACATATTTCTTCATTATCTCTGAGAAGCGTTTAATTTTTTCCGGCGGATATGGTTGAAGTCTCCTAAATTTTGGGTCTAGAGCATTATCTGGAATAAACTGTTGGAAAGCGAAACGTTTCGCCCCTCTAATAATTTCACCTATTTCAATAACATCTTCCTCATCAACTATGCCGGGAACAACAGTGTTTCTAAATTCATAATCAACCCTATGATTCTTGAGCAAATCAATTGTTTCTAAAAGGCTATCAGTCTCCTTTGCCCCTAACAAATAATATTTTTTCAGAGATGTTTTAACATCAACAGCCACATAATCAACATGCTCCAAGCATTTCATCAGTAATTTTGGAAAGAAACCGTTAGTGTCAAGCTTAACAGCAAAGCCTCTTTCCTTAAGCCTTTTAATAAAAGCTGGAATATCACTATGGATTAGGGGTTCTCCACCGGTTATGACAACTGCGTCAATAAATTTCTTTCTTGACTCGAGTATCGCCAAAGCATCATCCTCAGAGAGAAATGGACCTTTAGGATTCACAATTATCCGCCAGTTCTGACAATATGGGCAACGCAGATTGCAACCTGGAGTAAAAAGTATGCTTGAAATTCTGTTGGGAAAATCAATTAAACTGGTTTTTTGCAGTCCACTGAACTTCATATCTTTTGCCTTGCTCTTTCCTTTTTATCCCTAAAATTTTATGCTGATATTTTCGGGGCCGCTGCAAGCGGAATCGCTCTATCAAATGTTTGTCTTATTCTAAACTCGGATTGTTTACCGTCATTCCATTGATCTACAGGTCTGAGGTAGCCGACAACCCTAGAGTAAACTTCGCATTTGGCTCCACAGCTAGGACATGTTTTGTATTCGCCATTAATGTATCCGTGGGTTGGACATATGCTGAAGGTAGGTGTTAGGGTGAAGTATGGAATATGATAGGTGTAAGAGACTTTTCTAATTAAAGCTGCAGCCGCAGTCCACGAATATATTCTTTCTCCGAGGAATATGTGGAAGACTGTTCCACCCGTATATAGAGGCTGGAGCTTATCTTGATGTTCAAGGGCTTCGAAGAGATCTCCTGTGTAGTCTACTGGCAGATGAGTTGAATTGGTGTAGAATGGCTCAGCGCCTATTGAAAGATACTTCTCATTAGCAACTATTATATCCGGATACTTCTTTTTGTCTATTCTAGCAAGCCTATAAGATGCCCCCTCAGCCGGCGTAGCCTCCAGATTATAGAGATTTCCGGTTTCATCCTGATACTCTAGGAGCCTCTCACGAATGAACATTAATGTTTTAATTGCAAACTTTGTTCCTTCCTCGGTTGCTATTCCATAACCGAACATATTTAGCAAGGCTTCATTCATGCCTATTATGCCTATTGTTGAGAAGTGATTTTTCCAGTACTTACCGTAAGCCTCCTTAACAAAGCGCAAATAATGTTTCGAGTAGGGATACAATCCTTTTTCAGTAAATCTTTCCAGAATCTTACGCTTTATTTCTAGGCTATCCTTGGCGAGATCCATTAATTCGCCAAGCCTCTCAAAGAATCTATCTTCATCCTTTGCCAAATAGCCTATTCTAGGCAGATTTATCGTAACTACGCCAATTGAACCGGTAAGTGGATTAGCGCCAAAGAAGCCTCCCCCACGTTTACGTAGCTCTCTATTATCAATTCTCAACCGGCAGCACATGCTTCTTACATCTTCAGGCTTCATATCACTATTTACAAAGTTTGAGAAGTATGGGACGCCATATTTTGCGGCTATCTCAAAAACCCTCTGTGAAACCAAAGAATCCCAATCAAAATCTTTTGTTATATTATAGGTTGGTATTGGAAAAGTGAATACTCTTCCCTTCGCGTCGCCTTCAGCCATGACCTCAGCGAAGGCTATGTTGAACATGTCTATTTCATCCTGCATCTCACCATAGGTGTCATCAGTTATCTTACCATCATAAACAACAGGTTCATCCCTCATGAAATCTGGCACCTTGAGATCAAGCGTCACGTTGGTGAAAGGCGTCTGGAAGCCAACCCTTGTGGGAACATTAATGTTAAATATGAATTCCTGAAGAGCTTGCTTAACCTCTTTATAATCTAAACCATCGTAACGTATGAAGGGCGCTAGCAAGGTATCGAAGCTGCTGAAGGCCTGAGCTCCAGCGGCTTCACCCTGAAGCGTATAGAAGAAGTTTACAACTTGCCCTAGGGCAGTTCTAAAATGTCTTGGAGGTTTACTCTCAATTTTACCATACACGCCGCCGAAGCCAGAAAGTAAAAGCTCTCTTAAGTCCCAACCAACACAATAGGGTCCTAAAACACCTAGATCGTGGATATGTATATCTCCTGAGCGGTGGGCTTCACCTATGCTGGGGGGATATATTCTATTAACCCAGTAGCGTTCAATAACTTTAGTTGTTAGATAATTGTTTAAGCCTTGAAGCGAGAAGCTCATATTTGAGTTTTCACGCACATACCAGTCTTCCAGATTTAAATATTGCTCAACAAGTTCTGATGAACTAAGTATTTCAGCTAATTCTCTTAAATCCTGATGCTGCTTACGGTATAGGATGTAAGCTTTAGCTGTTTTTGCATGTCCATTTTCGATGAGAACCTTCTCAACCACGTCTTGAATTTCTTCAACTGTGGGGACACCATACTCTCCGAAGCGTTTTTCCAGAATCTCAACTACCTGATCGCTTAGACGCTTAGCAAGCTCCCTATCTTTTCCCCCAACAGCCTTAGCAGCTTTCCATATAGCATTAGTTATGCGTTCTTGGTCAAAGGGTTCTAATCTACCATCTCTCTTTCGAACATACTTCAAGTCTTTAATTCACCTCAATAGACTGCAAAGTGTAGTCTACAGGATAGCCATTACCCAATACAGATATAGCAAAATATAAAAATTTAAATTTAATTGTCTAAATTTTTAGACTAAAGAAAGCTCTAAAAATTGGAGAACAAGACAAAAGAAGACATAGAATCGAAGCATTTTAATCAGCTCGAAACCTCATTAAGGACAAGGAAACCTATTTTTACACATTTATGTCATTTTCCTCAAAGACTCTATTCCAGCTTTAATCACTTTTACATGTTCAACAAGCTTTTTTCCCAGTAACTTGCATGCTTTAAGCGAGTTTTTATCAGGCTTACCTATAGCAACGGCGCCATAATGAAGTGTTACTCCGGGCGCAACATAATCTGGCACACCAAATGTCATCATTCCAAAATTTAATATTGCAGAGAGAAGCGAAAGGAGGGCCATCTCATTCCCGCCACCCAGTCCTCCTGAGGAAGAAAAGGCAACAGCCACCTTATACTTCAATTTCCCCCAGTAACCACTTAATTTCTGATGGAAGAAAGCGCTCATTCTCTCGCTCATTACACCATAATGTGTTGGCGACCCAAATGCGAAACCATCATATGATTCTATTTTGTCTGGATCTACCTCCTCAACTCGATTAACAGTCACTATGGCTCCAGCTTCTCTTGCACCCTCAGCAACCGCATAAGCCATCCTCTCAACGTTACCAGTTACGCTATCATACACTACCAATATTCTAATAGATCCCATGAAAAACATTTTCAGAAACAAGACATATATAGGGTTTTCCTACATTACTTAGTTCTAACCAAAACTAGAGGACATATGTAGGTGAACGAAAAGTGACAAAGCTTTTATTAGATGAAATGTATTCAGGACTCAAAGAATACTTTGAACTTTTAGGGTGGGAAGTCCTAACAGTCAACGAGGTTGGCCTTAAGGGGGCAAAGGATAAAGACATTATTCTATACGCAAAAGATAAAAATTTCATTTTAGTAACTCAAGATCAAAAAATAGCTGACATGGCTGAAATATTGCAAGCCAAATATGTGCTGATATCAAGCGGCTTAATTGCTAAAATAGCCGATGAAAAAATAAAAGAAAAATATCCCCATATAAAACGAACATAAAATTTTTATTTTATTGATTAAATAAAGCTCTATTGAGGGAGGGGCATATAGGCGGAAAAGGGGGAAATAATGTTAGAGGGTATTGGGTTTGTGGTCCCCCTTGTTTGATAAGCCCCTCCCTCGCTTTTGGAGAAAAGTTTAACGCCGTCAAATTTTCGGATTAGATTAAGATTAGGTATTTACTTGAAGATTTTTTAGGAGAAAAATTAGTTACTTGAGGGATTCGAGCGGTATGTCTACTCTTTTCTGTATGCATGATATATGTTTAATGTTATTTGGAAGCTTAACATAATGCCAAGTGGATTTTGGGTTGAAGGGACTGTTGTTTAAGGCTGCTTCTATAACTTTGTCTTTAGTTATTTTTTTATTTCTAGCTGTAGACTTTAAATCTATTTTATTATGCATGTAGTCTACATAGCATACGGGTATTCTCACACATCCAAGCATTTTTAGGGCTTCAGCTCTGTGGTGACCATCAATTATAACATTGGTTTTTTCATCGACAACTATAGGCTTCTTGATGATTCCGTCAAAGTATATTTCGTCTTTGAGGGATTTAAGTCTAAGACTGTCAGTTCGTTCATGAGCTTTGAGACTTGAAATATCAGCTAGACAAATTCGTGTTTTGATTGGAACACTGTTTCTCCCAGATCTTCTAGATGGCAAATTTAGTCCCCTAACAAACTAAATTGTATTTAAATGTTATATTTAAAACTTTTTAGTACAATTTTGAGCATTGAATAGCATAAAAATCCACTTAAAAACCTAATAAAATGACAATAAGATTAAGAGAACACCTAAAAATAGGGAATAGAAGGAGAATAAATGAAACTTATGGAGGAGGCTTCGAAGAATCTTCAGGGAAGCATAGCCCACAAGCATGGCGACCAAAACCCCAGCAAATAAATCCAGTAGCTCCACTCCAGCCGCAAGTAAGACATTAAGCTGCATAAGGAAAATTTGAAGCAGCGCTCCGGTGATCGCTGGAATCGAAAGTATAAAAGAGAAGCGAAAGGCTTCCTCACGTTTTATACCAAGAAGCAGGGCAGTAGCTATTGTTAGGCCGCTTCTAGATAATCCTGGTATTATTGAGAAGCCTTGCACCATGCCGATTATAATTGCCGACTTATAATCCACATAATCTTTTCTGCATCTCCCCATCTTCGAAAGATAAACAAGTAAACCTGAAATTATGAAGGCGGAGGCTAAAGCCAACAACCCACTAAAGCGATTTTCTAGGAGAACGGTGATCACAAAGCCTATAATCGCTGTTAACATCGAACCAGCAATTATCCGCGGTATTAATGCACCCTCCCTAGACTTGAAATCCAGTCTTATTAGCGCAGCTAAAATTTTCTTTATATCGGCTCTAAAGAAGATGACTGTAACGATTAATGTGCCCGCATGCAGGGTTACATCAAAAATTAATGGGAGCTCTAATCCAAGAAGGAGCTCGGCTAATTTCAGATGTCCAGTGCTGGATATTGGTAACCATTCACTTAAACCTTGGATAATCCCTAGCAGTATTATTTCTAGGTTCATCCTCAACCATCATTATTCGCATATATTTTGGAATATGAGATAGACTTTATAATGTTGAATTTTTATTAATTTAATTTTCGGGGTTGCATCTTTGCCCTTAATCGATACATTAACCATTAATGAAGAACACAAAAACAGTGAAGAGACCCTAGAGATCATCTGGAAGGCTTTAGAATATTTTCCAAAGAGTTTATGGAGAGGAGTGAATTATCTCGGAAACGTAAACATGAAGCATGACATCAAGATTAGGGTGGAGTCTAAGGATTCTATTTATGGAGCATTTAACTTTAACAAGCTGATTGAGAGAGTCAGGAAGATAAGAGAACTACTGCAGGTTAAAGACATCTTGTTGGCGGTTACCCGCGACCCGATAATAGCATTATATTATGCATTTAATTTTGATGGGGTAAGCCGTATGGCTAACCTTGTACACGATTATTTCTCAAAAGACGTAGGCGTAGTCTCTTTCTTCAGGGTTAAGAGAGACGAAGATGCAGCAAAGGTTGTAGCACATGGTCTAGGACACAGTAAAGGATTAAGACATCACGTGAAGCCCATAGACCTAATGTATGAGGGACTACTTAAATGCAGCAACCTAAGGAACGAGGGATTCTGTAATGAATGCCTAAAAAGAATAATGCAAGAAGCAGGCAACGAGTAGGAAAAAAGGAAAGCAGGCTCTATTTAAGGCGCATTAATAACAAAAAAATTGTAGGCCTCAGCAATATTGTCAACCTCATATACGGTCATATTGTAACCCTCCTGGTTCAGATATTCTTGTAGAGCTACTCGAACAGGATTCCACGTTATCACTATGAAGCCGGGAGCTATTTCCTTCTCAACACGCTCATATACGGTGATGATTCCCTGTCCTTTAGGAACCAGAAAAATCTTTCCACCCTTAGCTGCGGCGGCTTCAGCCTTCTCCACTATTCCTCCAACCTTACCTATTGAACCATCAGGCATTATGGTGCCAGTTATGAAAACCTTATCGGATAATTTCTCTCCTCGGATTGCAGCTATTATTGCTACTGTTAAAGCTGCACCAGCGCTCGGCCCGTCAACAATTTGAACCTCTTCATCGGATTCAATTGTTATTATAATGTCTGATTGCCCCAATTGTTTTCCAGTAAACTTTTCAGCCACTGCAACAGCCGTTTGAGCGCTTGCTTGTAGGTCTATGCCTATCCGCGGTACAGTATTCACGAGAACTCTACCATGGCCGGGTGTAATTTCCACGGTGCACTTCAATGTTGAGCCGACATAATGTACACTGAAGAAATCACTATATACGGTTTTTACGGCAACTAGGTTTATTTCAGCTTCCCCAATTATGCTTGTGTTTGCCTCCAGTCTCTTAACAAATGATAGGTAATAGTCTACTTGAGCCCTATAATATTCGACTTGACTCCTCAGGTTTTCAATTTCCTGAACCAGATTCACAATTGTAGCTGACATGTTTTCGTTTTGTTCCAAGAGAGCTTTAACCTGATTCATTAACTCACTGTTTTTCCTATACATCAATGCTAATTCGTAGAGTAGGATGCTATTTATTAGGAGGCTTATTATGAGAGCTGTTGATAGGACCCTTGGATCGCGAATTGAGACCATGCTTAATAGCCTCCGTTGAGTTTATTTTTATTTAGTTAATATATTAACAACGAAAAGTATATAAGTTCAACTAAATCAATTAATAATAAACCAAAATCTGGAGGTAGACCCTTATGTCAACAGCCGGCGGGATACCTGTCCTAATACTTAAGGAGGGGTCAACGAGATCAAGGGGTAGGGAAGCTCAACATAATAACATTATGGCTGCTAGAATAATTGCTGAAGCTGTTAGAACCTCGCTTGGTCCACGCGGCATGGATAAGATGCTTGTCGACAGCCTAGGAGACATAACCATAACAAGCGATGGAAAAACAATTCTTGATGAGATTGAGGTTGAGCATCCAGCGGCTAAAATGATGGTTGAGGTTGCTAAGGCGCAGGACAAAGAGGTTGGTGATGGAACAACAACAGCAGTTGTTCTAGCAGGGGAACTACTGGGCAAGGCTGAGGAGCTTTTGAATAAAAATGTTCATCCAACAGTCATCATCGATGGATACCGCAAATCCGCTGACAAAGCCATAGAAACCCTTGAGCAAATGGCTATACCAGTAGATCCGACTGATAAAGAATTTCTGAAGAAGGTTGCCATGACCTCGATGGCAAGCAAACTTGTATCCGAAAACCGTGAGCATCTAGCCAGCATAGCGGTGGAAGCAATTCTACACGTAGCCCAAAAGGTAGGCGATCGATATAAGGTGGATTTAGATGACATACTTATACAAAAGAAACACGGCGAATCAGTTGCGGACACAACGCTAATTAAAGGCATAGTCCTCGACAAAGAGGTTGTTCACGCAGGTATGCCTAAGCGTATTGAGAACGCTAGAATAGCGCTTTTGAATTGTCCGTTGGAGATTGAGAAGACTGAGTTTGATGCGAAGATTAACATTGAGTCTCCGGAGCAGATGGAAGCCTTCCTACGTGAAGAGGAGAACATGCTACGTGAAATGGTCAAAAAAATTAAGGATGCTGGCGCTAACGTTGTTATCTGCCAGAAGGGTATTGATGATATGGCTCAGCACTTCCTGGCGAGGGAAGGCATACTAGCCGTCAGAAGAGCTAAGAAATCAGACATGGAGAAGCTAGCTAAGGCCACGGGCGGTAGGATAGTGACTAACATCGAGGATTTAAGCGAGAAGGACTTGGGCTATGCGGAGCTTGTTGAGGAGCGTAAGATAGGCGAGGACAAGATGGTCTTCATAGAGGGATGCAAGAATCCGAGGGCAGTAGCCATATTAATCCGCGGAGGAGCGGAGCGCATAGTTGATGAGGCTGAAAGATCACTTCATGACGCATTATGCGTCGTCAGAGATGTTGTTCAGGAACCCAAGGTTCTAGCTGGTGGGGGAGCGCCGGAAATAGAGGTTGCAAAAGCCCTAAGAGATTATGCAAGCAACCTAACTGGAAGGGAGCAGTTAGCTGCCCAGAGCTTCGCTGAAGCCCTAGAGGTTGTTCCAACAGCCCTAGCCGAGAATGCTGGCTTGGATCCAATCGACATAATTTCGGAGCTAAGAGCCAAGCATGAGAAGGGTGAAAAGTGGGCTGGCGTCGACGTGTTTGAGGGTAAAGTTAGAGACATGTGCGAACTGAGTGTTTACGAACCGCTGGCAGTTAAAAAACAAGTGATTAAATCAGCGACCGAAGCGGCGACAATGATATTGAAAATAGACGATGTAATTGCAGCTGGAAAAATGAAGACCCCAAAGGGTGGAGAGGGCGAGAAGTATAAGGGCGGGGAATTCGACTAGGGAGCCACTGAGTCCATAACCCTCTCTCATCCAACCTCACTAATGCTTTATTTTTTTATTTTGGTTTATGTGGGACAAGCTCGCTTTCGAGATATGGATTTTACCTAATAATTTAAGAACTGCTTTTGAGAAAGCCGCCACACTATTAAAAACCAACTATTTTGATATTTTATGTTTGAATCTTCAGCGTGAGTTAGAGGAGTTAATTAAGGATTTAGCGCTTGGAGCCCCCTACGAAAAATTTATTGAGAGAGTAAAGGAGATGGATCTTATAAAAGAGCCTATCTCTTCATGGGAGCATAGAATCAAACCTATACTTTTAGCTGTAAGGGGACTGAAACTTAGGAGACCTAATTTGAGAATTATATGTTATAGGAGCTCATTAGCCGAAAACTTATCCATCAAGAACGCTACTAGAGTGGCTACACTAACATTCAGGGTTAACTCCACTGGGAAGATAAGTGTAGAAGAATGGCGAAGCCTAATATACAAGCTTATGGATGAAACAAACAAGCTTATAGGCGAAGAAGCGAATTATCTGCTTGAAACTTTAAGTAATCTTCCATTAGGGGAGAAGGCAAAAGCCGTATGCACATCAGATTTCACCGGAAAAAGTCTTATGGAAAACCTAAAGAAAATTGGTGTGAAAGCTAGCTTACGCTACATTTTTACACCATACTACTTCACTCCGCTAGAGGTTTTAATGAGGAAGGCTGCTAAAGAAATTAGAGATGGATCTGAAATAAATGATGAAGATCTTATTAGGCTTGTAAAACTTCACGCGGAATATGTTAGGGAATACGTTCTCACAAGCATGGATTATGATAGCGCCTATTTCAGATGGGTTAAAGACAAACGCTTTGCAGAATATTTTTGATTTCAACAATCTTGGATTAATTTGATCGTTAAATATCGGTAAAGGCACTAAGAGACTGGTTATACTTATATCTCTTGAAGATGGATTTGTGGCTTATGACGCATTATGCATCTATATGTAGGCTGAAATTGAGTGGAATAAATATACGGGGAAACTCTGGTGTACAATGTATGACCCAAAGACTGGGAGACCCTTTATGGGAATGCCTAGAGAACTGCTGAAAAAGATAGAAGAAAATGGAGATATTTACGCCGTAGCTTAACGCTGTATACCATTACCCTAAATCCTAAAATGATCTAGATCGAACTCTTCGTCTTCCCTGAAAACTAAAAAATAAATGAGGATTTAATGATACAGCATCTGCATCTCATACTTCTTGAGGTGCTCTATCGCCTGATTTATATCTAGGAATAATGATTTAACTCTTTCAACATCTTCTGAGGAAACCGCATCACGCTTCGCGTATCTAGCATTTTGAGCTGCCAAGCTTAGGAGCTGAACAGCATATCTGAGGGAGGATTTAGAGCCTATTTCAGTTAGCTTTTCCAACGCTTCATCATCCAATTTTATTTTTTCCTCTCTAGCCCTGATTTTTAGAATCTCCCTTATGCTTTCCGCGTCATACTCGTGGGTTGCTATTATAACCGCTCTATCTAACAAGTCAAGTGGAAAGCCCATTGGACTCTTAACGTCTGTTCCACGTATGGTTGTTATCCCACGGTTGGTTGCAAGTATTATTATTGGAACAAGCTCGCTTTCCAGAGCCCTGCCAAGAAAGCTGAAGGCTTCGAGATCTAGGAGATGACTGTCATCGATGAAGAGAACTCCTGGATGAATGAAGGCTTTACCCTCATCAACCATCTTCTTAACCATTTCATCAACGGAGGCTCTAACTTCACTGTCTATTTCTTTGGTTTCGCCTAGACCGAAGAGAAGAGAAAAGAACCCGCCGCCCATCCTGTTTCTTGCATGCATCTTATCTAGATCATCCAATGTAAGCGTGTAAACGAACTCTTTTTCCTTCAAAACATCGCCAGTTGGCCTAGGAACCTTTTCACGTGTGTCTACCTCGTAAGCTTTACCCTTATCGCTTTCTAGGCTTAAACCTAGATTCACCACCCTTCCGGTCTCCGCATCTATTTGAATTACGTAGCCCTCGGTTATTCCCTGAGCAATTATCTGCTGTGCAATTGAAGCCCCAGCCTCAAGAGTCTTTTCCTGATTGGTTGTTTTCAGAGTTAACCTTACGCTTTCCGGAACCCTCTGGTACGGATTGTATGGATGCGAAGTTGTTCTTATCTCTAGGCTCGTTACCTCCCCTTCATAGACCTTTCGCATCTCATGTATCTCAACACCTATGCATTTACGCATAGCCTCAATAAGTATCTCAGTTTTCTTCCTTTCACTGCTATATATCTCACTTCCACTCATCTGTATAAATGGAACATTGGGCCCTAGCTCCTTAGAGATCGCTATGGCTATAGCGGTTTTTCCAGTTCCAGGAGGACCCGCCAAGATAACTGTTTTCCCGCTGAGCTTACCTTCCTTTATCATCTGAACTACTAGACCGGCTGCCTCACGAGCTTTTTCCTGCCCAACCATACCATCTTTAATTTTAACCGCCTTTAGATTTTCATCTAAACCTAACCCTTTAATATGAGTGTGAGCACCTATCCTCTCAAAACGTTGGAGACCAGTAGGTACCTCAGTTATTTTAGCCATATGAAACACCTGAAAATCTTTTTATTTTAGGGAAGAAAAAATTTGGGGGAATTATTTTTTTAGGCGCATTATCCTAGTCGAATTCGGATGGCTTGGTTTCCTCTTCTTCCTCTTTCTCGCCGCCCTTACCTTTCTCTTCTTCCTTGAGCTTGGAGGCTGCAATTACATCATCTATTCTGAGAATCATGGAAGCTGCTTCAGCCGCAGATTTAATTGCCTGTTCTTTAACGGCTAATGGCTCAATAACACCATTCTCGTACATGTTAACGATCTTACCGCTGAAGACGTCTACACCATACATGTATCCATCGGATTTTTCATGGGCGGCTCTGAGCTCAACCATTATGTCAATGGGCTCTAAACCAGCGTTCTCAGCCAAGGTCTTCGGAACAATTTCTAGGGAATCAGCGAAGGCCTCTATCGCCAATTGCTCTCTGCCGCCTATCTGAGCAGCATACCTACGTAGCTCCTTAGCGAGTTCTGCTTCCACAGCACCTCCGCCTGGAACAATCTTATTTCTTTCGATCACATCGGAAACAACTGATAGGGCATCATGCATTGCCCTCTCAGCTTCATCAACCATTCTTTCCAGTCCAGCGCGTATCAATATTGACACGGATCTCGGATCTTTGCATCCCTCTATGATGACCATTCTATCGTCGCCTATTTTTCGCTCTTCAACGAGCTCTGCGTGGCCTAGATCCTCAGGTTTAAGATCCTCGAGGTTGGTGATGATTTTGCCGCCTGTGGCTCTGGCTAACTTCTCCATGTCTGATTCTTTGGCTCTTCTGACGGCGAGTATGCCCTCTCTTGCTAGGAAGTGCTGAGCCATATCATCAATACCCTTCTGGCAGATAACAACGTTAGCGCCAGCACTCTTAATCTTTTCAACCATCTTCTTCAGCATCTCTGTTTCCTTATCTAGGAAGGCCTTCATCTGCAGGGGATCCCTTATTCTTATTTCGGCGCTGAATTCAGTTTTCTCAACCTCTAGTGGACAGTTGAGAAGGGCTATCTTAGCGTTCTCAATACGCTTAGGCATACCAGCGTGAACAACCTCTTTGTCAAGTATAACGCCTTTGACGAGCTCCGTGTCATGCAGGCTTTTACCTTCCTTCTTTATTATTTGAATGTTATCGATGTCAGCGATCCATCTTTCTCCACGTTTC
>Ga0180301_10001973_pt1 | contig 16098 bp, 13 predicted proteins | sample GuaBasSediGuay16_FD_121797 | JGI IMG/M metagenome (GOLD analysis project Ga0180301, IMG submission 121797) | Subseafloor sediment microbial communities from Guaymas Basin, Gulf of California, Mexico - Guay16, Core 4569-2, 12-15 cm | ecosystem: Environmental > Aquatic > Marine > Hydrothermal... | reverse complement strand
GTGGGGGGGCGCAGAGATCCCATCGCCGTGGTCCGGGGTGTGACCGGCCTTGCGCGGCGGGTTTTTTCTTGACAGGAACCGGGGTAGACTGTAGTTATTTTATAGCTAAAATGTGATTGTTTTGTGAGCACAGGGGGAACAAACCCAATAGACCGGGATTCCCGGAGTATAGGCGTGAAGGGAGGTGAAAGGAACGACGCACTTCTGGTCCAGGGGTATAGTCCTTACTTTTTGATGCCACCCTTTAGCGAGGAGGATGTCCCGATGAAAAAAACACTCGTGTGCTGCCTGGCGGTATTGGTAGGCCTCGTATTCTTGAGCATGGGCGCCCTCAAGGCAGAGGCCGCTTCCGTCAAACTTACCTACAGCAATTTTTTCCCTCCCACCCACATTCAAAGCAAACTGGCCGAGGCATGGTGCAAAGAAGTGGAAAAGCAGACCAACGGCCGCGTCAAAGTAGAGTACTACGCGGGCCAAACCCTGACCAAGGCGAGACAGTGCTATGACGGCGTGGTGACGGGGCTCTCCGACGTGGGACTTTCGGTGCTGGCCTATACCCGGGGCCGTTTCCCGGTGATGTCAGCCGTGGATCTCCCCCTAGGCTATCCGAGCGGTCGGGTGGCTACGGCGGTGGCCAACGCGGTCTACCGTAAGTTCATGCCCAAGGAACTCATGGATACCAAGGTGATGTACCTGCATGCCCACGGCCCCGGCCTGATTCACACCCGGGGTAAGGCGGTGCGTAAGCTGGAAGATATGAAGGGCCTGAAACTGAGAGGCCACGGCACGAGCGCGCTGGTCCAGAAGGCCCTGGGGGCCACCCCCGTTCCCAAGCCCATGCCGGAGTGCTACCAGATGCTGCAGAAGGGGACCGTGGACGGCGCCACCTATCCATGGGAGGCCAACAAGGGTTGGAAATTGGGCGAGGTTACGGATTACTGCACGGCGGCCTTCTCCGTGGCATACACCACCACATTCTTCGTGGTGATGAACAAGGACAAGTGGAATGCCCTTCCCGGCGATGTTCAGAGAATCATCGAGGGAATAAACCGGGAATGGGCGGTCAAGCATGGCGAGGCCTGGGACAGCAGCGACCTGAAGGGCATCGTCTTTTTCCTTTCGCACGGCGGGCAGATCATCGGCCTGGACGCCAGGGAATCGGCCCGGTGGAAAAAGAAGGTCCAACCTATCATCACAAACTACGTGAAAAAGCTTGATAGTAAAGGATTCAACGGGGCGGAAATCGTCGACTTCATCAGGGCCACGATGGCCAAGTACGGCAAATAAAGCGGCACACCTGTGGTGGGACGGGCCCCGAAAGGGATTTCGGCCCGGTCCCGCCGCAGGTGCCACCTTTGCCTCATCCCGGGAAAGGGAGTGTGGTGATGGGTCGTTTCTGGACCGTGACGGACTGGATCGGGGAGAAGATGAAAGTCGTGGGGGCCGCATGCCTGGTGGGCATGATGGGGCTGACCTGCGTGGACGTTGTGGGGCGTTTCTTCAAGCACCCCATCTTCGGATCCGTGGAACTCGTGGGATTCATGGCCACCATAGCGGTGGCCATGGCGCTTCCTTACACCCACAAGGTGGACGGCCACGTGGGAGTGGAGATCGTGGTGAGGCTTTTTTCCGACAGGACCCGGGAGGTAATCGCTCTGTGCACCAGTTTCCTGAGCCTTTTGCTCTTCGCGGTCGTGACCTGGAGAATGACCCTTTATGCACGGACCATGCACGCGTCGGGCGAAGTGTCCATGAACCTGGAATTTCCGGAATACGCTGTTATTTACATAGTTGCCTTCTGTATGCTCGTCTTTAGTATGGTGATTCTTCAGGATTTCGTCTCGCGATTAGGAAAGCTCAAAAGAAAATGAATCCCACCGTCATCGGCATCATCGGTATCCTGGTCATGATCCTGGTCTTTCTGTCCAGGATGCCGGTGGCCTACGTCATGGCCATGATCGGGTTCGCGGGGTTCAGTATCATGATCTCGCCCCAGGGGGGGTTGGCCCTTCTCTCCCGGAATATCTACGAGGTCTTCTCATCCTACGGTCTTACCACCATCCCCCTGTTTGTATTGATGGGCCAGTTGGCATTCAACGCGGGCATCAGCACGAGACTCTACGACACGGGCTACAAGTACCTGGGAAGCACCCGGGGCGGCCTTGCCATGGCAACGGTGACGGCTTGCACGGCCTTTGGTGCGGTGTGCGGATCGAGTCCCGCGACAGCGGCCACAATGGCAACGGTCGGCCTGCCGGAGATGAAGCGATACAATTACGCGGATGAGCTGGCTACGGGTTCCGTGGCCTCCGGCGGCGGCCTGGGCATGATCATGCCCCCCAGCGTCGTGCTCATCGTTTACGGCGTGCTCACCGAGCAGTCAATAGGCGCCCTGTTCGTGGCGGGGATCTTCCCGGCCATCCTGGTCACTATCCTGTTCATCCTATCCATATACCTCATATGCACCAGGCGGCCCGAGCTGGGCCCCCGGGGCGAGTCCTTCCCCTGGAAGGAACGCCTGAAATCGCTCCTGGGTATGGGTGAGACGCTGCTGGTGTTTCTCCTGGTCATGGGCGGGCTCTTCGTGGGTCTTTTCACCCCCACGGAGGCGGCCGCCGTGGGCGCCTTCGGGGTGCTGGCAGTCTCCGTGGCTCGGAGAAATCTGAGCTGGGAGGGTTTCGTCAAATCGCTCTATGAAACCCTGGGGACCTCCTGCATGGTGATGATGCTCATCGCAGGGGCAGTGCTCTTCGGAAAGTTTCTGGCAGTCACCAGGATACCCTTCAACATCGCCACCTGGGTGGGGGGATTCGACCTGCCCCCCTACCTGGTGATGGCGGTGATTATCCTGATCTATTTTTTCGGCGGCTGTTTCATGGACGCCCTGGCCTTTGTTACGCTCACCGTGCCCATCTTCTACCCAGTTGTCATGGCCCTGGGTTACGACCCCATCTGGTTCGGGATCATAATCGTCATGGTGACGGAAATGGGGGTGATCACGCCGCCCGTGGGCATCAATGTGTACGTGGTCTTCGGAGTGGCAAGACGTGTGGTGGGAGAAATCCCCCTTGAGTCCATCTTCAAGGGAATCCTTCCTTTCCTGCTGGCCGTGGTCGTGGGGATCATCATCCTGATGATTTTCCCCCGGATCATTCTCTTCCTGCCCAATTTGATGTACTGAAGGCCCCAACAGTCTGTAACGCATGTGATCGGACGCGCCGGGTCAAGAGAACGCCCGGTGAGCGCGTGGGGACGGACGGGGATCGTCGCCGTCCCGTGCCGGCTTGCCGTGACGCGCAAAAATTCCGCCTTTTGTTCCTGGAGGAGGTGCCTTCCCCAATAGCGCCGCTCTTCATGAGTGCCCCCTTGCCTGACAAGAGCACTCCGGCCTCAGCTTTGCGCCTCCGTCTCTGTTCACGACGCCGACAGGATGGAGCGCAGTTCTTCGCGGACATAACGGAGTCTGTCATCTTCATCTCCGTCAAGGCGTGACTTCAGATCTTCGGCCCTGATCCTCTTTTTCAAGGCCTTAAGCTCGTTTTCAAGGTCGATGATGCGGTTGAGAAGTTCGGTGCGGGGGTCGGCGGCGGCAGGGGCCTCTTCGACCCCTTCGACATGGGGCGCCTCGGGCCTCAGGACCAGCCGCTCCTTCCATCGAGGCACCCGGGTTTCGAAACCCAGCCTTTCGCGTATGGCTTCGGCCAGGGCTTCACAGGCTTCCTGTTCTCCATGCACGGTGAACACCCTGGGCCTGCTCTCGAAATGCCCCACCCATTCCAGGAGATCCTCCTGGTCCGCATGGGCCGAAAAACCCCCGATGGTGAACACTCGAGCCCTGACGGCCACCTCTTCGCGAAAGATCCTCACGCTCCTGGCCCCGTCCACGATCCGGCGGCCGGTGGTCCCCTGTGCCTGGAAACCCACGATTACCAGGCTCGCTCCCTCCCGCCACAGGTTGTGCTTCAGGTGGTGCTTGATCCTGCCCGCGGTGCACATGCCGTTTCCGGCGATCACCACCGCCGGGCCGGGCTGCTCGTTTATGGCCATGGACTCCCGCGTGGTTTCGGTGAACCGGAGGTTGGGCATGTCAAAGGGATCGAACCCCTCCTCCACGATGGCCCGGGCCTCCTCGTCGTAGCACTTCTTGTTTTTCCTGAAGATCTCCGTGGCCTTGATGGCCAGGGGGCTGTCCAGATATATGGGGATTGCGGGAAGTTCCCCCCGCCGCTGAAATTCCCCCAGGATGTAGAGGATCTCCTGGGTCCTCTCTACGGCAAAGGCCGGGATCATGACCTTCTCACCGCGGGAGGTGCTGAAGCGGACGGCCTCCAGGAGCTCCTGCTTGCTGTCCTCAAAGGAACGGTGCCTGCGGTTCCCGTACGTAGACTCGATAAACAGGTAATCGGCGTCAAAGACCTCGTGAGGATCCTTCACGATCAGTTGATTCTTCTTGCCCAGGTCTCCGGAGAAGACTACTTTGAGACGTTCGCCACCTTCTTCCACCCAGAGCTCCAGGATGGAGGAGCCCAGGATGTGCCCGGCGTTCCGGAGCCTGGCCTTGAGCCCCGGTTCAATCTCGATGACATGGTCCCTTTCCACTGGTGAGAAACGTTTCAAGGCGGCCTGTGCGTCTTTCGTGATGTAAAGGGGTGTAACTTCGGCCCTGGCCTTTCTCTTGTTCTTGCGGGTTTGCCACTCGGCGTCCATTTCCTGTATGTGGGCGGAGTCCAGAAGTAGGATCCCGCAGAGCTCGGCCGTGGGGGGGGAGGTGATGATGCGTCCTCGAAACCCATCCTTGACCAGCTTGGGGATTCGTCCGCTGTGATCGATGTGGGCGTGGGTAAGGAACAGGACGTCTACTGCGCCGGGGTCGAAACCCCACTGGCCCCTGTTTCGCTGTTCCATATTTTTTCCGCCCTGGAAGAGTCCGCAATCCACGAGGACTTTTTTCCCTCCGGGGCTTTCCACCAGAAAGCAGGATCCGGTCACGGATCCGGCCCCACCCAGGCAAGTGACTCTGATCATTTCATTCTCCTTTTGCGTGCCGCCCCTCTCCGAAGCACTCCGCCTCCGGGGGCGGGTATAATGTCTTTTTACCCTGGTAGTTCCTGAGGATCCAGCGCCCTTTTTCAGTTTTTTCCGCGTAATCCGGGAGCATGGGCACCTTTCCGCCGCCGCCGGGAAGGTCCACGGCAAAATGGGGTGCGCAAAGACCGGAGGTGTGTCCATGAATTTGGTCCAGGACACGGAGCCCGGTATCCAGGGGAGTCCAGAAGTGCGCCGTGCCCCGGGCCAGGTCCGCCTGGAAAAGGTAGTAGGGACGCACCCTGATGGTGAGAAGTTTCCGCATCAGTTCACGGATGGTCAGGGCCCGATCGTTTATTCCTCTCAACAGGACCGTCTGCGATCCCACGGGGATCCCGGCGTCGGCGAGTCTTTCGCAAGCGGAGGCGGACTGCCTCGTGATCTCCCGGGGGTGGTTGAAGTGGGTCACAACGTAAAGAGGATGATATTTCTTGAGAAGATCGGTGAGGGCCGGGGTTACCCGTTGCGGCAGGGTACAGGGTACCCGAGTCCCGATACGGATGATCTCCACATGACGCATGGCTCGAAGGGCGGAAAGGATACGTTTAAGCGCATTGTTTTCCAGGAGCAGGGGATCTCCCCCCGAAAGAAGCACGTCGCGGATTTCGTGGTGGTCACGAATGTAGCGGAGGCCCGCCTCGATGGTGGTATTGCTCACCATGCCCGGTTTCCCCACCTTTCGCTTTCTATTGCAAAAACGGCAGTATACGGCACACCGGCCCGACACCAGGAAGAGGACCCGGTCCGGATACCGGTGGGTGAGGCCGGGGACGGGTGAGCGGGCCTCCTCGTCCAGGGGATCTTCAAGGCCCGAAGGGTCGGTGTTTTCTCTTGTGTCGGGAATGCACTGGGCGTAAATGGGATCTCCCTTCCGCTTGATCAGCCCCAGGAAGTAGGGGTTGATGCGCATGGGGTAGGTACGGACCACTTCATCCAGCTCGCCCGTAGAAAGGCCCAAATGCCCGGGCAGATCCCCTGGAGACGTTACGCTTTCTGCCAGTAGTTTTTTCCATTTGCTCATGGGACGGTTCCCTCTTCCGGCGCAAACGCCGCCTACCTTAGACCACGAACCCTCTGTTTTCAAGGGATTCCGGCCGGGCCGCCCCGGGGCGAGACCGGGACAGATGGGCGGCGCTTTGAGATGGCGCCTCCGGGCATTTTTCCCATCGGCCTTGCATATCGGGACCACCGAATCTAGATTGAGGAGAAACAGGAGTGAATTCCGGGTCAATGGAGATCGGTTCCGGGTCCGCCGGAGGCCCGGGGAAGGAGAAGAGAGACACATGGAAAAGCATCACAAGTTCTCCATCTGGTATGTACTGCTGGGTGTTTGGGTGGTCCTGATCATCCACAACTACCTTGTAGCCGTCCTGGCCGTGGAAGTGATCCCTTACAGTCGATTCTTGCACCTGGTCAAACAGGGAAAGGTCGCCGAGGTGGCTATCGGCACCAACCAGATCCAGGGCAGGCTCGTGGACGGGGAGAAGGGGGGCAAGGGTAAGCTTTTCAGGACCGTTCGTGTGGATCCCGAGATCTCCCGCCTCCTGGACGAATACAACGTCACCTTCAAAGGGGAGGTGGAGTCCACGTTCTTGAGGGACCTTTTTTCATGGCTCTTCCCCATCTTTCTCTTTGTGGGTGTTTGGTATTTTTTCATGAAGCGCATGACGGGCCAGCAGCCGGGTTTCATGAGCCTTGGCAAAAACAAGGCAAGAATCTACATGGAAGACGACCTCAACGTCACCTTTGACGACGTGGCGGGCGTGGACGAGGCGAAGCAGGAACTGCAGGAAATCGTCGAGTTCCTGAAAAATCCTTCCCGTTTCACAGAGCTGGGAGGCAAGCTTCCCAAGGGGGTGCTGTTGGTGGGACCTCCCGGTACCGGAAAGACGCTATTGGCCAAGGCGGTGGCGGGTGAGAGCGGTGTGCCTTTTTTCAGTATGAGCGGTTCCGAGTTTGTGGAGATGTTCGTGGGGCTGGGCGCAGCTCGGGTTAGGGACCTCTTCGTGCAGGCCAAACAGAAAGCCCCCTGCATCATTTTCGTGGACGAGCTGGATGCCCTGGGCAAGGCCAGGGGCTTCGGCACCTTGGGAGGGCACGACGAAAGAGAACAGACACTGAATCAACTCCTGGTGGAGATGGACGGGTTTGATCCCACCGTGGGCGTCATTCTTATGGCGGCCACGAACCGGCCCGAAATTCTGGATCCGGCGCTTCTCAGGCCCGGCCGGTTCGACCGGAACATCCTGGTGGACCGACCTGACAAGAAGGGCCGGGAGGCGATCTTGAGGGTGCATCTGAAGCAGATCAAGACCGTGAAAAACCTGGACGTGGAACGGATCGCCGCCATGACCCCCGGGATGGTGGGTGCGGACCTGGCCAACCTTGTCAACGAGGCGGCCCTCCTGGCGGTGAGGCGGAGGAAGAAGAGGGTGAGTATGAAGGAATTCGAAGAGGCCGTCGAAAGGGTCATGGCGGGCCTGGAAAAGAAGAACCGGCTCATCAACGAAAAAGAGCGACGGATTGTGGCCTACCACGAAATGGGCCATGCCCTGGTGGCGCTAAGCTTGCCCGGCACCGACCCGGTCCGAAAGATCTCCATCATCCCGCGGGGGATTGCGGCCCTGGGGTATACCATGCAGGTCCCTACGGAAGACCGTTTCCTCATGCACAAGACGGAACTCGAAAATCGTATCGCAACCCTTCTTGGAGGTCGCGCCGCCGAAGAGATCGTCTTCCATGACATCTCAACCGGCGCCCATAACGACCTGGCCAAGGCCACGGACATCGCCCGGAGCATGGTGAAGGAATACGGCATGAGCGAAAAGGTGGGGCATGTCTACTTCGCCAGGGAGAGGACCTCTCGTTTCCTGGACACGGGCGTCCAGGGGGCGCAGGAGTACTCCGAGGCCACGGCGGAATTGATTGACCGGGAAGTCCGGCGCATCATCGACGCCCAGTATGAGAAGGCGAAGAGACTCCTTGAGGAGAAAAGGGATGTCCTGGACCGAGGCGCCGCCGTGCTTCTTGAAAAAGAAAAAATGGAAGGCGAGGAACTCCTCTCCCTCCTGGAATCGGCAGGGTCTTCAGGACCGGAGGCGGCCGGGGCCTGACAGGGCCCAGTCATGTCCCACCCCTGTCCATGCCTCTTTCCAGGACCGCCCGGGCCGCGGGGCCGCAGTTGAAGAGAAGATCCAGGACCGAGAGATTGGGTAGAAAATTCCCCCACAACTGGGGATACACACAGCGCGAGGGGTTGAAAAAGACCACCTGTATGCCCGAGCGTTCGAAGACGCCCGGCGGGTGGATGTACTTTCGCGCAGCGGCCTGGGCCAGGAACCTGGTGGCCCCCATCCGCCTGCACACCTCCAGGGAGAGGTCGGGTTCAGCCAGGGAAATGTCCAGGTCGGAGAGCAACACCACTTCAACGGAGATTTTCAGGGTGTCGAGCAGGTAGCCCAGGAGCCTCAGGTTAAACTCCAGGAGAGTTTCGTACCTTGCACCCAAGAGGGTCTCGAGGAATTCCAGGTGATCTTCCAGGAAGGGGGCTCGCGCGTAGGCCGTCTTCAGGCTCGCCAGGTGTTTTCTGGGCCATCTTCCTTCGTAACAGATTTCCACTTCCCGGATCTGCTGGAGTCCCCGCCCCTTCTTCCAGACCGGGACGCTCAGCCAGAGAGTCCCCTGGTCGTTCTTGAATCGATTCCTGCTGAGCCACGTGGTCCCCCTGGGGAACTGGACCGTGTCCAGGAGGACGAAGACGTCAGAGCGCAGGGCCTTCTGGAAAAACCCGGGGTAGGGAGCGAAATAGGGCTGGTTTATGGAAACGACTTTCATAAGCGAGTACCGTAGGGGAAAACAGGGCTTCGGTCAAGCATGAGGCACACCTCTGCCTCCAACACCCGGGATGCTTGTGAGTTGGACCTGTTAACGGATGAGACGCAGGATGGCGCGGGAGGTGTATTCGCCAACGTCGGCCAGCCCATCCAGGGGCATGAAGTCGAGGGCGTTGGCCGAAAAGAGACATGTGGCGGAGGCGGGGAATTCCTCGTCCGGCAGATAAAAAATGTAGAGGAGGGCGATTTTGGGTAGGGGCTGTAGTAATAGCGAGAAATCCCCTTCTTCCACCCTCCCTTCCGGTGCGTCCAGGGCCTGGTTGATCCGGGGGATATGCTCCCGGATTGCCTGCACTTGGGGTACAAGCACTCGTTCCGTGTGGCTCGTGAAGGCCCCCTGGTAGGGCATGCTGCCGGGTAATTCCCTGAAAGATCGAAAAGGAACGGTTTTCATTGGTTCCGATCCCGCATTAAGCGCATAAAGGGAGACCAGGAGCCCCCGCGGGCCCGTTGCGGGGTTGCCCGAAAACCGAATTCCCTCGGGTGAGAGGGAACAGTCCTCGCCGAAGGCCCGCAGGCGATAGCTGTTCCCGGCTCTTTGCGCCCCCATGCGCTCGGCAAGGTCTACGGGGGGATCATCGAAAAGGCGTGTCAGGTTTTCCCGGATGATTGTCTCGTAGTTCGTGGCCATGTCGTCCTCCTCCACAGCGCCGGGCCTCCATCTCCCCACAAATCGGCCCGCTCCCACGTACACGTAATGGAGAAAAGGATATATCGATGGGTTGGGCCCGGGTCAAGGCGAAAAGCGACCGGCTTTCCTCCGCCGGGGGGCCGGGGGGCGGCACCCTGGCTCCTGCAAAGGAGGAGAAATTCCGGGCTTTGCGTTGGACAGCCGTTTTTCTCTCGTCTATAATCGGTGCCTTCTCGGGGCGCGATAGGACCCTTGAAGATCCGGGGGAGAAAGAAAGGAGAATAAACCGTGGAAACGCCCTTGCTGAAAGAGATGCGACACGAGGCGGAAAAGATTTTTCGGGCCTCCCTTCGGGCCGTGGACCCCTATGAAGCGGTCAAGCGGTTTGTTCGAATCGAGGGAGGGCTGCTCTTCCTGGGACCGGAGAAAGGGGAGTCGGAGACACTGGACCTCTCTCTTTTCGATCGAGTGCTCGTGGTGGGCGGAGGCAAGGCCACGGCGCCGATGGCCCGGGCCGTGGAGGAAATATTCGGGGAGCGCCTCAGCGAGGGGATGATAAACGTCAAGTACGGTTTCACGGAGGATCTGCGCGTGACGCATATCACCGAAGCCGGCCATCCGCTGCCCGATGAGAACGGTGTCATTGGCACGGGCAGGATATTGGAACTGCTGGAGGGGGCGGGTGAACGAGACCTTGTCCTATCCCTGATTTCGGGCGGGGGTTCCGCGTTGCTGCCGAGACCCATCGGGGAAATTACCCTGGCCGAAAAGCAGGCAGTCACCCTGAGCCTCCTGGAGTGCGGGGCGAGTATCGATGAAATCAACGCCGTCCGCAAGCATATATCAGCATCCAAAGGGGGGCAGATGGCCAGGGCCGCCTACCCCTCAACCACGGTCAACCTCATGCTCTCGGACGTGGTGGGCGACAAGATGGACGTCATCGCCTCCGGTCCCTTTGTGCCGGATACGACGACTTTTGAAGACGTGTTGTCGATATTCAAGAAATACGGACTCAAAGACATTCCAGAGAAGGTCCTGTCCCATCTTCGGGCGGGCGCGCAGGGACGCGTACCCGAGACCCCCAAGGCAGGGGATCCCGTGTTTGACAAGGTGCACAATTTCATCATAGGCAGCAACATCCTGGCCTTGGAAGCGGCGGCCGAAGCGGCGCAGAGCATGGGATACCGCAGCCTGATCCTTTCGTCAATGGTAGAAGGGGAAACCCGAGAGGTGGCCCGGGTACACGCGGCCATCGCCAAGGAAATGCTGAGCACCGAAAGACCGCTGGCGCCCCCGGCATGCGTTATCTCAGGGGGGGAGACCACGGTGACCATCCGCGGGGACGGCCTTGGCGGGAGGAACCAGGAGTTTTGCCTGGCCGCGGCCCTGGATCTCCACGGGCTGGACTCCAGGGTGGTGATTCTGAGTGGGGGCACGGACGGAAACGACGGACCCACGGACGCCGCAGGGGCCCTGGTGGACCCCTTCACCGTGGACCGAGGCCGCGACAAGGGAGTGGAGGCCGGGGACCATCTCAAGCGCAACGACGCGTATCACTACTTCGAGAAAACGGGAGACCTGCTCATCACAGGCCCCACGCGTACCAATGTCATGGACGTCCGGCTGATTCTCGTCCGGTAAGGCCTGCCTGGGGTCAGGTCCCTCTCCACCGTTTCAGGAGGTACGGTTTGGCCGCCTCGAAGGTCTCGCAGTCCTCCTCGATGGCCTCCTCGGCCTGTTTGATGGACATGCGACGGGTGCGCCTGACGAAGGACAGAGTCCTGCCGAAGTACAGTGGAATCAGGGCGTCCATCATGCGGTCCCGATCCACCACCTCGTCTCGGTAGGAGACGGCCACGTCGAATAGGAGCCTGGCCCAGAGATCCGTGGGGAAATTGAACTCCGTTTCCTTCATGCCCAGGATCTCCAGGAGTTTCTTGAACACGTCCTCGGAGAGGACTTTCTGCCAGATTTCACCGCATTCCTCGTGTCCCTCGCGGAACTTGTTGAACAGGTTTGCGGTATCCACTTCCACCTTGGGCGGCATTTCGTCCTCTCCCAGGCCGAAGCCGTAGATGGCTGTTGGTCGGCTGTATTTCACCTTGGTCCAGAAGGCCTCAAAGTGGCCCATCATGGCGAAGATGGTACCCACCACCTGCCGGAACATGGGACCCAGATGCGCCCCCGGGTCTTTGGTTCTGTGGATTTTGGGCCGTCCCATGAAGGACTGGCACACCCGCACCCGTTGGCAGATGGCCAGGGTCGTCATCCAGATGTCGATCCCGAAATTGGCCACCGCCTCGTCCCAGAACTTGCTTTCCAGGTAGACCCGGGCCAGCTTTCCGCTGAAGCCGAAGTCTCCGCCGATGGGTTGCCTGACCCTCCGGCCGTAGAGGGCACGGGTCAGGGGGTAAGCGATGCCGTTGGTGATGGTGCCGTCGTATTTGTGCCGAACGTAGAGAGGGGCCACGTAGGAAAATCCATTGAACAAGGGCTCCCCCAGGTGTTTTATCCATTCAGGGGTGATGCTTATGAGATCTGCATCCACCACCACGACGGCCTTGGGCTTGAGCTCTACCACCTTCGCAAAGAGATTCTTGAAGTTGTTACCCTTGCCTTTCACTCCGGGGGGGGTGGACAGATAGATCTTGGGTATGTCCGTGGGTGTGTCCAGGAAGGCCTGTTTCGTGTCGTCCGGCGAGTTGTTGTCGCAATTGATGATCACGGAGGACTTGTTGCCGAAATACTTGGCCAATCCCTTGCTTGCCTGAGTCAGCGGATAGCTTATGGAATCGGCCTCGTTGTAAGAAGGGATGCAGACCACCACCTCGGCCCGGGTTACGTTCCTGGGGTTGACTTCACTTTCGAAGCGATCAACCATGCCTGTCCTCCTCTGAGCTTCCTAGAATTTCCATCACCGCCTCGTTCCATCCCCGAGGGCCTCTCTGCCGGGTTATGGTGAGACGGGAAATCGTGTCCTTGAGACGGCCGTAGCCTTGACCGGGCGCTACGAGGACCGGGTAATCGGCCCGTTCCAGCATGCTGAAATCGTTCGGGCTGTCCCCAAGGGCGATGGAACGCACCGTAAGGCCCTGTTTCCGGTACCAGTCCAGGAGCCGTTCCATGGCCATTCCCTTGTCGTTTTCTCCGTGGAGATGAAAGAATCGCCCTCCACGGCTCAGACGAAGGCCCCGCCCGGCCACGGCCCTCTCCAGCGGGCCCAAGTCCGATGGAGTAGGCTCTATGACGAACGGTTCGTCGAAGTCCCTTTCCGCGGCGAGCCGTGCCGACATGGCGTCAAGACCCGTGAGTCGCGCTATTTCTTCAACCCCCATGTCGGAAAATCCCCGGATCTTCCACCCCAGTTCGGCCCGGATCTCGCGGAGGGCGATGATCAGTTCCCCATAGGGGCGGCCCAAGTCCCATTCCCAGAATCCGTTGCGGAACACGGTGCTTCGGGGCGGCTCCGGGTGGGACTCCCTCGGAAAAAAGATGCCCCCGCCGTTTTCCGTTACAAATGGATCCTCAAGCCCAAGATCGTTCCGGATAAGTTCTATCTCGGCCCGGGTCTTGCTGGAGACCGGGATCAACGGGACCCCCCTCTCTTTGCACAACTCCACGGCCTCCGAGGCGGCGTCCCATCGGTATGTTTCGTGGTCCAGCAGGGTCCCGTCCAGATCCGTGAAGATCACGAAGAACGATTTCCCTGTCAGGGTGGGGGCCGCTTGAGGGGTCATGGTTCGGGAGCTTCTACGCCTCCGCCGGTGTGTCGAAAAAAGTTGCGAGCGCCGACGAGGCAAGGCGAATATGGAGGCTGAAAAGAGCGGTTTGCATAAAGGCAAATGAGCATTTTGAGCCGAATTTTGACTTGAGCATCAGTAATCGCTTTAGTTTTTCAACATCCTTATTAAGTGAATCGCCTCTTTTCTTCCTCCACGACCTCGATCAGATCGTAAAAGATCTTGGGTAGCTTATTGGATACCCGTTCCCAGGAGACCGTCTGGGGCATCTCGAATATCCCGTGCTTGCTCTGTTCCACTTCCAGGATCGCTTCAGCCAGTCCTTTTTCGAGAAACGGCCTGAATGCTTCGTGGCTGTGAACAAATCGGAGGAACCTCTCCGTCACTCGGCTGGGTGCCGAGAGCATGTCCCCCGCCTGGAGGATGGAGTTGCGGAATACCTCCCGGACCAGGTATTCTTCGCCGTCACGATCGTAGTGGAGGTTGTTGAAACTCGAATCATCAGAGTATTTTTTTACTTGCTCTTCGGCAACGGCCTGGTAAGTTATGGCCAGATCTCTGAAAAAGGTATCGGAAATCTCAAAGCCCTCCTCGATGATCAGGGCGTTCATCAATGTGGCCACGATGTCAACGGCCATCCGGTTGAGGCCCTTGCTCCGGTCCCCCACAGAGATTTCCTGGTGTTTGTGATCGAAAGGTTCTTCCGAAAACATGACCTGGGCGGGCGAAGAAGCCTTTCGATAGACTTCTATCAATGTAAAAATTTCCACTCCCCAGTTGGTGGCGAACCGCATTCGCTTCAGCAGGTCCACATGAAAGGCCACCTCACCCGATAGCTGGTAGTTGAAGGCCAAAAGGAATTCGATGAGGTCGAGCATCTTTTCGGCCTTGCTTTCCGCAAATTTCCTTTTCAGGGACAGCAGCAGAGGGTCCAGCAAGAGCCGTTTGACCCGTCCGTACAGAGCCCTGTCCATAATCCTGGCATAATAGGCCTTGGAAAAATCGTAATTGAGGACCACCACGGGATAAAAGAGGCGGTCCAGTTGGACCCGCTTGAACGTCCTGATGTCGGCATCGATCAGACCGATGGATTCGGCCCCCAGTGCGATGGCGATCCCGAAACTCAGGAACATGTTCTTGCCTTTGCCCGGTTCGCTGAAGTCAAAGCCCGCTTCGTTCAACTGCTTGTAAATGCTCTTGAAGCCGGGCCCGTCATTCCACTGGATCAGGCAGTTTCTGAGACCATGGTTGTTGATGAGTTTCCGGAGCCGAAGGGCCTCTTCTTCCGAGGCTTTGTCGAGGCCGAAAATGACCTGGGAAATGTACCTGACGCTTTTCAACTGCTTGAGAATGTTTTCGAAAACCGGATAATTGGCAGAGTCCGTATATTCGCTTGCCAGCAATGGAATGATCAGGACGGTTTTCTTCCACTTGGAGTGGAGCCGCAACTGGGCGTTGAGCTCCCTCCGATCCTGTTTGAGCAGATGAAATGTGGTTACCCTGTGACGGGTTTGAGAAAAGTCGGAAATAGGGAAACCTCCGGAAGTTATTCGATTCAAGATTCAAGGGTCTAAGAAAGTTAGCCCAAACCACCCCCGTTGTCAACATCGGCTCCGTGGGGGGATACTTCGTAGGCTTTTCTCTTGCCAGGGGCCTTCGTGTGTTGATAATTTTAAAAAACCTCCGGACCATTGAAAGGATCGAACGAGAGATGATTCCCAGTGTGGAAACCTGCTTTCAAATGATGGATCGATACGGCATGCTCGAGCATATCAAGGAGCATTCCATTATGGTGGCCGGCGTGGCCGCCCTGATCGCCGACGGTCTCCTGAAGGCAGGGAGCAATATTTGCCTTCGGACCACGGTGGCCGGCGCCCTGATGCACGACATCGGCAAGACCCTGTGCCTGGGAAACGGAAAGGACCACGCGGCGGAAGGAGGCAGAATCTGCAGGAGACACGCCTTTGACGAAATCGAGCCGCTGGTGGCTGAGCATGTAATTCTGCGATCGTTTGATCCGGAGGGGGCATGCACAGAGCGCGAGATCGTTTATTACGCCGACAAGCGGGTGAACCACAACCGGGTGGTGAGCCTCCGGGAACGGCTGGAATATCTGCTGGAGACGTACGGGGGCGGTCTAGAATGGCGGCGGCGGGCTATTCGGAACAACTTCCGACAGTGTGTGGAGGTGGAGCACAAGCTTTTCCGCCGTTTGCCCTTCGGTCCGGAATCCGTTCAGGAGCGTGTGTTCGAAGGCCTTCCCCACAGAATCCCTTTGGATTGGGGAAGCGGGACGCGGAGCGACTCCGGCCGGGCGGGGTAGGGTAGGAGAGACAGACCATGTGGAGAACCTTTGGAATCGTGTTGATCCTTTGGGCGGCCCTGGTGGGTTGCAGGCAACAGGACCTCCATCTTAAGGTCACCTTCGATCGTACAGAAGGGCTTACGGCAGCCGACCCCGTAATATTGAAAGGCCGGACCATCGGCGAGGTGCTGTCGGTGTCCCTTCACAAGGGAGGGTCTTACACGGCGCAGGTGGTGATCGGGGCGGAATGGGCCGAGGCGGCTACGGAAAACGCCCGCTTCTGGATCGTGGACGATCCTGACCGGGAGGGGCGGAAGGCCCTTGAGATGACCGTGGAAAAGGGAGGAGGGAAACCGCTCGAGGATGGAGCCGTTGTGGCGGGTGCCGTGAAGCCTTCGAGGGTCCCGCGGAGCTGGGGAGACCTCGGCGCCCCATTCGAGGGCT
>Ga0180301_10001972_pt1 | contig 16098 bp, 13 predicted proteins | sample GuaBasSediGuay16_FD_121797 | JGI IMG/M metagenome (GOLD analysis project Ga0180301, IMG submission 121797) | Subseafloor sediment microbial communities from Guaymas Basin, Gulf of California, Mexico - Guay16, Core 4569-2, 12-15 cm | ecosystem: Environmental > Aquatic > Marine > Hydrothermal... | reverse complement strand
TGTCGGCTCCAAGCTCGGCGCCTACACGAGCAGCATGTTTGACAACCTCCACATCATAGGGATTTTTAATCTTCTCTCCTCGTGGATAAACCATCGCTAGAAGAGGCATCCCCCACTCATCACAGATCCGTGCTACCGTTCCAAGAACTTTAAGCTGTGCTGGCTCGGTTTTGGATCCAAGATTTATATGGACTGAAACGGCATCTGCTCCCATCCTTATCGCTTCCACAACATCTGCAACTAGAACCTTATCGTTTGGGTCTGGTCCAAGCGCGGTGCTTCCGGAAAGATGCATTATAAGGCCTATATCCTTACCGTAGCCTCTGTATCCTGCTCTTATTATACCCTTATGAAGAAGAACGGCGTTAGCTCCGCCTTCAGCCACCTGATTTACAATGCTCTTCATGTCTTGCAGTCCCTGAATGGGGCCAAGGGTTAATCCATGATCCAGAGGGATTATAACCGTTTTCCTCGTATTCCGGTTCATTATACGATCTATTCGTATCCTCTTCCCTATTTCTGTCAACTCAGACACCATTTTCATGAGTGTTTTGATTGCTCACTGCAACCACGTAACAATAGAATCAAGATTTCAAAATAAAAGATTAATCCTTACCTGAATAGATTAGCCGACTAGAAGCGATCTGGCACTTCGCAAGACTTATATATGAGATATGCATTTCCGGAAATTCGGAGAGCCGCTCAGTTGAAAAACAAGGTTATCCATCGCTGCATGATGAAAAACAAGAGTTTCTTCACTTATTTTAGCGGCTACTATCTGACATTTTAAACGGAAGAGCTGCCGCTTCTCATCTTGAGGCTTCGGCTCTTCCGTTCGGAGGTTTTGAGAATGAATAAACACAAGAAAAGAAAGATCGTCAAACGTCTCGTCGTCAAATTCGGCGGATCAAGCCTATCTGATGGGCTGAGCATATCCAGAGCTATAGATTCTGTAATAAAGAAGGCTAAGGAGGGCGTTCAGATCGTTGTTGTAGTCTCAGCTATGGGTAAAACGACAGACTTACTTATTAAGACTGCTACCCAGGCATGCGAAGGTAAAATCTCTAAAGACCAGCTTGACGATATAATGGCGATGGGGGAGCGGACAAGCGCGAGAATATTCTCGGCAGGATTGAAGGCTCGCGGACAAGAAAGCCTCTATTTGGATCCTTCTAGACTGGACTGGCCCATTTTAACGGATAATGAATTCAGTAATGCAAAGCCTATTCTCCCAGTATGTGAAGAGATGATTCGAAAGACGATTGAGCCTTTAATCAATAATGGATTAATTGTTGTTGTTCCCGGCTTCATCGGCAAAACAGAGAATGGTAAGATCACCACGATGGGCCGGGGGGGAAGCGACATAACGGCTATGGTCATAGCAAAAGCGTTAGATGCGGATCAAATCATACTTGTAACTGATGTTGATGGAATAATGACTGCTGACCCAAAGATAATTAAGAACTCGAAGAAACTTGACGAGATCGGAATAGATGTTCTTGTAGGCCTCGCGGATTCAGGTACAAAGTTTATTCATAAGAAAGCCCTTGGATACAAGAGCCCAAAGATAGACATAAAGGTAATCAACAGCTTATCCGGCGATCTTGACTCTGAAGGAACAATAATTTACGGGAGCCTTCCAAACGAGGTCGTTGTCGATGCTTATCCGGAACCAGCTATGGCAGTTACTATAGTTGGGGAAAGAACATCCGAATCATTTGAGACTTTAGTAAGCGTGCTAGAAGAAGTCAGAAGGACAAAGCTTCCGCTTTTAGGGATGTCAACCAACCATAACTCATTGATATTATATTTACCTACGAAAGAGCCGAATAGACTGCTTGAAGCATTACATTCAATAGTGATTAAAGATGAAAGAGCAATAGCTCTCGCTGTAAGGAAAGATATGGCCTTCATAAGAGTTAAGGGGGCGGGATTAGAAGAGACCCCGGGCGTGATAAGCAAGATAACAGGCATCTTGAACTCGGCTGGCATTAACATTTATGGAATCTTCACGATCACCTCAAGCGTCGAATTATTCGTGGACCTCAAGGACAAGGAAAGAGCCATACAGCTGATTAAAGAAGCTCTAAAAATAAACAACAATAACAGATTATGAAAGGGGATGATTGACTAAAATGAGAGAACTCTGGATAAAGGTTGATCCTTCTCTTTCAATAGAAGAGAAGAAGAACCTCATTAGTAAAACTGCAAAGTTTACATTCACTTTTATGGTTAAGCCGCAAGATATTGAGATCGCGAGGGAAAGCGGTGCAGAAATCATTGTCTCCGCTTCGGATGCCGGAGATATCATGCTTGTAGACTCATTTGAAGCTCTAAAAAAGGCTAAGAAGGAAGGGAAGAAGACATGTTTCACCTTATCTGTCAAGGATAAAGGAGATGAAAAGAAGATCGTGTCCGCTGCTGAGGTCTCGGCTGACTACGTGGCTGTATCTTGTCCAAACTGGAAAATAATCCCATTAGAGAATCTGATCGCAAAAATTCATGGAGAAACTAAACTCATGGCTTTAGCCTCCACAGTAGATGAGGCGAGAATAGCCCTTGGGACTCTGGAGATAGGCGTGGATGGGATAGTCGCCGATCTAACTGATCTAGAGGAGATAAGGAAAATCTACAATACCATAAGAGAAGTGAAGACGAGAACGGATGAGATTAAATCATCCGAGAGAATACAGTTTTTAACGGCTGAGATCTCAGAAATAAAACCGTTAGGTTCAGGTGCAAGGGTATGCATAGATACCTGTGATCTAATGAAGGAAGGCGAAGGACTGCTTGTTGGATGCCAATCGTCAGGACTCTTCTTTTTAGAGGCAGAAGTTCACGAGACTCCATTTGTAGCTCCACGTCCATTTAGAGTGAACGCCGGCTCGATCGCCCTATATGTTCTTGCTCCTGAGGGGAAGACTAGATATCTCTCCGAGCTCAAGGCAGGAGACGAGGTTCTCATAGTGAACCTTAAGGGAGAAAATAGAAGAGTAAACATCTGTCGAGTTAAGATTGAGTGGAGACCTCTACTTCTAATCGAGGCTAAATGCCAGGGCAGGACGATAAAGACTATCCTTCAGAATGCTGAAACGATAAGGTTGATGACTGAGAAGGGAAGCAAATCAGTAAGCGAACTTAAACCTGGAGACAAAGTTCTGGTACATCTCGAAGAAGGGGGAAGACACTTTGGCGCTTTAGTGAAGGAAGAGAGAGTGATAGAGAGATGAAGCCGAGAATCTGCGTCCCCCTCGCAGCTAATGACCCATCAGACATTCTCGCTTTGATACGCATAGCTGAGGAGGCAGAAGCCGATCTGATAGAGATCAGGTTAGATTATTTGACCTTAGACCCATCTTACGCATCGAAGATCCTTGAGGATTTCGTTGAAGAGGCCTCTGTTCCAATGATAGCCACCAATAGGGAATATAGGCAGGGAGGATTAAAGCTGCAGGATGAGAATAAGAGAATTCAGTTGCTAATTCAGGCGGCTGGAGCCGGGTTTCAATACGTCGATATTGAGCTAACAACAGCTGAAGTGAAAGACACGGTTGAAAAGATCAAAAGCTGCGGATCCAAACCGATAGTTTCCTTCCACGATTTTGAGAAGACCCCTTCATTCCAAAAGATGGAGAGCATAGTTAAGTCTGAAATGGAGGTGGGAGCTGAAGTCTGTAAGCTCGTAACTACTGCTCATAACATTGAGGACAGCGTCAAATGTTTAATGCTCGTAAGGAAGATGAGCCGATTAGTAAAGATCGTGTGCTTTGCTATGGGAGGCAAAGGGCTCCTTTCAAGAATGCTCTCACCCGTCTTCGGAGGAGACTTTACATTCGCCTCAATAAGTAGAGCTGCGGAAACTGCTCCAGGACAGCCTTCAATAGAGGATCTGAAATCGCTCTATCTAAAGTTGGGCGTGTATGAATGAAGATCTCTGGGAAAACAAAGGTTTGCGCAGTTATAGGAGACCCCGTAGAGCATTCTCTTAGTCCATGTTTCCAAAACGCCGCTTTCCAGCATTTAGGCTTAGACTTTATCTACGTTGCATTTACAGTTAGGGCTGAAGAACTAGGAAGCGCCATTGAAGGCGTCCGGAGCTTAGGTCTTCACGGATTAAATGTCACTATGCCGCATAAAATCAGCGTCATTCAATATCTAGATGAGCTAGATGAAGAAGCGGAGAGAATAGGCTCAGTCAACACTGTTCTGAATCGAGATGGAAGACTGATCGGATACACGACGGATGGCATAGGCGCCCTTAATGCTCTAAAAAATAACAGTGTTGATCCGTATGGAAAAAAGATATTGATTCTAGGTGCAGGTGGAGCTTCACGGTCAGTCTCATTTGCATTGATAAGAGAAGCAAGAGAACTCGTCATTCTTAATAGGACTGCTAGAAGAGCTGAAGGACTAGTCCGTGATCTACATAGATTAGTCGGGAGAGATGAGAAAGTAAGGTCAGGAAGGCTTACGGAGGAAAATCTTAAAAAGGAGTTGAAAGACGCCGACATCCTCATTAACGCAACGCCGGTAGGGATGGCGCCTAATGAAGATAAGATGCTTGTGAAGGAAGGGCATCTTCATCCAAACCTTGTAGTCTTCGATCTCATTTATAATCCGATCGAAACTAAACTTCTAAGAAAGGCGAAGATGGTCGGCGCCAAGACAATAAATGGGCTGAGCATGCTCATCCATCAGGGAGCAGCCTCATTTGAGATATGGACTGGTCTTAAAGCGCCGATCCATGTAATGATGAAGGCGGCGGAGGAAGAGATAAAAAAGAGAATCTATTGATGAGGGGGGAGATCAATGGATCTCACGGGAAGAGCAGTGGCTCATGGTGCTATAACCGTCATAAACGCCATTTCCTGCGGATTAGGTGCAGCTTTGAGCGTAGAATTAAGAACGGAGGCTTATGTCAAGCTAACTAACCATCCTGGAAGAATCGAAGGGCACATACTATCAGACCCTCGAGAAAGCACGATCTTAATAGAGAAGACTGTCATGCGTGTTTTGAAACATTTCGACTTGGAGAAGGATTATGGAGCATATGTAGAAACCAGATCAAATATACCGATTGCGAGGGGGCTTAAAAGCAGCAGCACAGCTGCAAATGCGATAGCGCTCGCCGTTATTGCTGCTCTGGGAGAAAAGGTTGACGATTTAACCGTTGTCAATCTTGGAGTCGACGCGGCGATTGAGGCGGAAGTTACAATAACAGGAGCGTTCGATGATGCTTCCGCATCGTATTTCGGCAACCTTGTAATAACTGATAATCGTGAGAGAAAAATATTAAAACATGTTCGGCTCAGAGAAGATCATCCAGTTTTGATCCTTGCGCCTTCTGAAAAGGCTTACACTTCTAAGTCTAATGTTGAAAGAATGAAGATTATAGCGAAGGAGGTCGAAGTCCTTCATAAGATGGCGCTTCTAGGGGATTATTGGTCGGCTATGACCCTAAACGGGATAATCTACTCGACAGTTCTAGGCTACGATGCAGAGGTGGCGATTGAAGCATTGGCCGCTGGCGCGTTAGCCGCTGGACTTTCTGGAACGGGCCCCGCGGTGGCTGCTATCGTTCCTGAAGAGAAGATTAGAGAAGTTAAAGAAGCTTGGCAGAAATATGGTGGCGAGATCATCGAGACGCGGATAAATTCTGAGAAAGCCTACATAGTGAGGTGAAGAAGGATTGGTCGATTTGATAGTAAGGGACACCCCGACTCTTAAGGGGACAATAGAGGCACCCCCATCGAAGGCTATCTCTCATAGAGCCTTCATAGCAGCCACATTGTCTCCCGGATTATCAATAATTAGGAAACCACTCATATGTGATGATATTCTTGCTACGATAGATGCTTGTAGAACGCTTGGAGCAAAAATAATAAGGAAAAATAAAGAGGTTTTTGAGGTTCACGGATGCTACAAGATTCTTACTCCCGAGGACGTCGTAAACTGCCGTGACTCAGCCTCAACGATGCGTTTTCTGACGCCCATCTGCGGATTAGCCGATGGAATCTCTGTTCTGACGGGGGATAAAAGTCTCCGTAAGAGACCTATGGGTCCCCTTCTGGATGCCATGAGGCAACTCGGCATTCAATGCTATTCCACCCGTGGAGATGGGCGCCCGCCCATAATAGTCTTTGGAGGAGGAATAGAAGGAGGAGAGACTTGCATACCCGGCGACGTGAGTTCCCAATTCGTTTCTGGATTGCTTTTCGCAGCTCCAATGGCGAGAAATGATGTTGAAATCGAAATGTTGACTCCTCTTGAATCGAAGCCTTACGTAGAAATCACGATCGACGTGCTTTGTAGCCATGGAATACAAGTTGAGGTTAACTCAGAATATAAGAGGTTTCGTGTACCGTGCGGCCAGACATATACTCCATCAAGTCACGTAGTGGAGGGGGATTATTCTTCAGCGGCATTTCTTCTTGCCGCAGCCTCAATAACCGATTCAAAGATAAGAGTGACGAACTTAAGAGAAGATTCTTTACAGGGAGACAGAATAATTGTTGATCTTCTGAGAAAAATTGGTGTTGAGGTTAAAACGGGTAAAAACTTCGTTGAGGTTAATGGGAGAGATGGCTCTCTTCAGCCATTTAATGTGGATTTAAGAGATAATCCGGATCTGGTTCCCGTCTGTACAGCGTTGGCATTCTTTGCTCGTGGAGAATCATTAATCCGTGGGATTAGGCGACTGCGATTCAAGGAGTCGGATCGCATCGCCGCGTTGCTTAGTGAGTTTACAAAGATGAAGGGCAAAATTCATGTTGGCAATGATATGATCAAGCTTGAGGGCGGCGAAAAATTACGTGGAGCAGAACTAAGCTCTCACGGTGACCACAGAATCGCAATGGCTCTTATAATATCAGCGTTAGGGGCTAAAGGAACCAGCATAATCCGAGGAGTTGAATGTATAAATAAGTCTTACCCAAACTTTCTCAATGATATGAAATTTATAGGGGCAAATATTGTTGAACGGAAACTCGATAGGTAAAGCATTGACTCTTACATGTTTTGGGGAAAGCCATGGAGCATGCATAGGGGCGGTTATTGATGGGTGCCCCGCGGGCCTCCCATTAACAGAGAAGGACATACAAGAGGAGCTAGACAAGAGGAGACCGGGATCAACAGAGATCAGCACCTCCAGAAGAGAAGAGGATAAGGTTGAGTTTCTTTCAGGGGTGTACAGGGGATATACAACAGGCGCACCCATCTGCATGATTGTAAGGAATAGAGACGTAAGATCTGAAAGCTATGAAGAGATGAGATTTAAGCCTCGTCCCGGACATGCAGATTTTACGTCTCACATCAAATATGGCGGATATAATGACTATAGAGGCGGAGGCCGCTTTTCAGGCCGCATAACAGCAGCCTACGTGATGGCTGGGGCTATAGCGAAGAAGCTGCTACGCACATTAAATGTGGAGATACTTGCACATACTATCCAGATTGGAAAGGTTAAGGTTCGTAACGATCCCTCATACGATGATATTCGTAAAAATACTTATCGTAACCCTGTTAGATGCGCAGATCTTGAAACCGCATCTTCAATGATGAAAGAGATACTTGAAGCCTCTCGGCATGGAGATAGCGTCGGCGGAATAGTTGAGGGAATCGCGCTGAACGTTCCCATTGGACTCGGCGGACCGATCTTTGACTCTCTAGACGCAGATATCGCAAAGATGATGTTTAATATTCCCGCAGTTAAGGGGGTAGAGTTCGGAGCTGGCTTTAGATCTGCTTCTATGAAAGGATCGCAGAATAATGACGAATATGTTATAAGAAACGGAAAAATCGTGACTTTATCGAATAATTCAGGCGGGGTACTCGGCGGAATCTCAACCGGCATGCCGTTAATAGTTCGCGTCGCCTTTAAGCCTACACCTTCAATCTCAAAGAGGCAGAGAACAGTTGATTTGAAGCGGATGGAGGAAACAGAAATTGAGATTGCTGGAAGACATGATCCCTGCATTGTTCCGAGAGCAGTACCAGTTGTAGAAGCATGCCTAGCCTTTGTCCTAGCGGATCACGCTATTAGATCACAAAAAATTCCCCGCGTCCTATAAAGAGCATCTTTGATAACTCCTTAATTACCACTTCATGTAATTTTCTTTTCGGGGGGAGAAAAGTGAAGGAGCTTTTAGGCGTAATCGCCGATGATCTAACTGGGGCCTGCGATGTCGGCGCGCAATTCAGAAAGCAAGGACTAAATACTATAATCTTAACAGACGGTAGATCCATTACGGATTTAAAGGACCCCTTTGATGTTGTTGTAGTTGATACCGAGACTAGGAATCTTCAATCGCAAGAGGCTTATAAAAGAGTTAGAGAAGTAGCAAGGCTTCTCCGACAGCATAATGTCAGAATCATTTACAAAAAAATCGATTCCACGCTGAGAGGAAATGTGGGAACAGAGATCACTGCTGTCATGGACGAGCTTGACATTGAGGCGGCTATTGTTACTCCAGCTTTTCCATCTCAGAAAAGAACAGTTATAGACGGCAGACTTCTCGTCAACGGGATTCCTATAGAGAAAACAGAGTATGCTTACGATCCCCTCAGCCCAATACATATCTCCCGAGTCTCCGCGTTGATAAAAAGTGAGATTGAAGAAGAGGTTGGGGAGATAACTCTTCATAAAATTAAGAAGAGTGTTGACGCAATTGTCGAAGAAGCTCGAAGGATCATCAAGAAAGGCATTAGGATAATTGTTGCCGATGCTGAGATTCAGAGCGACTTAGAAAGAATCGCCAAGGCATCAGCATTTTTGGATATTTTATTATGTGGCTCCGCTGGCTTAGCATCTGCATACGCCTACCAGCTGGCTCTCCAACCTAGAATATTGATTGTCTCTGGAAGCGTAAATAGAGTTACGTTAGATCAGATCGAAACAGCGATTAAAAAAATTGAAAATGTTGGAGTAATTGAGCTGAATCTTCACGAAATCATGAAGAATGTGGAGAATATCGATAGCGCCTTAAATGATCTTGCAGAGCAGGCGAGAAAGCTCATCAATGAAGAAAGAGACGTCATAATAATTAGGCTAGCTAGATCAAAATCCTCACTTTTGGAGATTCAAAGAGTAGGGCGTAATCTTGGGATGAATAAATTAGAAGTCGCTAATCTTCTTCTATCTGTCCTGGGTAAAGCTGTTAAGAAGATTCTCAGTATGTACGACTTCGACAAGCTTGTACTGATCGGAGGCGACACCTCAATCAAGGTTCTTAACGCTCTTGGAGCTAAAGGAGTTTTGATTGAAGGCGAAGTGATGCCTGGAATTCCAATAGGCAGAATAATTGAAGGAGAATGGAATGAAATGAGAATAATCACCAAAGCCGGCGGTTTCGGCGACAGCTATACTCTTGCAAAAATAATAAAGTTCGCAAGAAAAGAGAGACTCTTTTAGATGAGAAAAATGCTGACTGAAATTAGGCTCCCTTAATGTACTTGATTGCTTCCCTTACAGTATTGAATCCATACTCTATCCCTGGAAATTCCTTTCTTAATGCTAAAACGTCCTCTTTCACTTCTGAGGGGGCACGCTTGCCCTTTATAACCTGCATCATCAGGTCACATAGATATTTTATGTCCTCCTCCTCGAATCCTCTGCGTGTCACATCTTGAAAGCCTATTCTGATGCCTGAGGGGTTCTCACGATTACTTTGATCGTCATACGGCAATATATTTCGATTAAGAATGATGTTTGCTTCTTCAAGTTTCTCCGCGACTACCTTGCCCCCACCATACTCACGGACATCGACGGCTATCTGATGAGATTCCGTGAATCCTTTGGATTCACCCAACACCTTTAAGTCGTTTTCGTAAAGGTATTGACCAGCTGTTTTTGCATTCTTAACCGTCTGTCTTGCAAGAGTCTCCCCGAAGACATGCATCTCCAGAGCCGCGATGCCTAAAGCTGGCAACCTAGCTAAATGAGTGTTCGATGTGCTTAATGGAAAGATCGCATACTGAATTTTTTCTATAGCTTCCTTCATTTGTTCATTCTTAAGATCCCCAAGGATCACACCTCCCTGAGGCCCGGGAAAAGTCTTATGCGTTGAAGACGTCATGAAATCTGCGCCTTCTCTAAGCGGATCTTGAAACATGCCGCCAGCTATTAGGCCTAGAACATGAGCGGCATCGTAAACTATGTAGGCGCCTACTTCCTCCGCTACGCTTCTAAGCTCTTTCACTGGATGCGGAAAAAGGAAAAGACTGCCGCCGAAGGTGATTATTCCCGGCTTTGCGGCTCTTATGATTTTGGCGGATCCATCAGGATCTATAGTCATCTCATCCACGTCGTAGGCATGATCTATATTTACAAGTCCAAGCACCCTACCTGCTAATCCAGTATAGTCATGAGATATATGCGCTCCACAACTTAGAGGTGTAACAACCATTTTGTTATTCCTCGTTGCTATGGATAGACCTTTAAAAGCTGCAAGGTTCGCATGTGTACCTGAAACTAAACGTACATCCGCCCAGCTACATTTGAAAAGCATTTTCATAAGGTCAGTGACGCAGTTCTCAATTATGGTTATATATCTTTGGCCTTGATAGTATCTTCTTTTTACATGTCCTTCAAGGTCATTCTCCCCCTCAGCATATCTACTTTCGAGATCCATAGAGATAGCAAGCATTTCTTTAACTGCAGGCGACTTCAAACCTTCACTCGCAATAAGATTTATACATTCTTTATCTCTGTAACGCTCATGTTTCTCGCTTGCTTCTATAAGATTAGAGACTAGATTGAAGAATTCATTCACATCTCATCAGCCCTAAACTTATCCACTAGTCAACTGAGTAAGGATTATTTATTTCTTACGTTTCAGTTAACCAGCATTAGGCTACTCTATAACATGTGGAGTAAACTCAGCTTATCTGTGGAGTTTAAGAAAAAAATATATGGAAGTGAATAAGAATTAATGTAAATATATAAAAGAATATATGGAGGAATCAGACTCATAGTTCTTGCTCTTCAACCAGAAAGCCCCGAAGGAACGGTTGCTTCGAAGGCAAAATTATAGGAGACAATATGTTATGACGGAGTCTGTAGAGAAGATTAGGTCAATAGAAGAAATAAATGAGAAGATAAAACACGGAGATGCTGTTGTGCTTACAGCCGAGGAGATGATAAAGCTAGCTGAAAGCAGCGGAATTGAAGTAGCAGCAAAAGAAGTAGATATTGTCACCGCAGGAACCTTTGGAGCTATGTGCAGCTCTGGAGTCTTTCTGAATTTTGGACATTCTGATCCGCCTATAAAAATGACTAAGTGCTGGCTGAATGACGTGCCGGTTTATAAAGGTCTCGCCGCTGTTGATGGATATCTCGGTGCAACAGCGTTAAGTGAAACTCGGGGATTCGAGTATGGCGGCGGCCACGTTATTGAAGATCTAGTCTCAGGTAAAGAGATCGAGTTAAGGGCGGAGTCATACGGTACAGACTGCTATCCTCGTAGACATATTGAGACCGTGATAACAATTGATGATTTGAATCAAGCAATTCTAGTTAATCCAAGAAACTGTTATCAAAAATATGATGCTGCAACGAACAGCACTGACCGCGTTTTATACACGTATATGGGTACGCTTCTCCCCAACTATGGAAATGTAACATTCGCAGGAGCTGGACAGCTAAATCCCCTCTGTAAAGATTGGAATTATGAAACTATAGGGATAGGTACAAGAATCTTTCTTGGAGGAGGAATCGGCTACATAATCGGTGAGGGAACCCAGCATAGTCCGCAGAGCGGTTTCGGCACGTTGATGGTTCGCGGAGACCTTAAGCAAATGAATAGCAGATATCTAAGAGGCGCCTCATTCTATAGGTATGGCGTTACACTTTATGTTGGTGTAGGTATACCGATACCGATTATAAATGAGCGTGTTGCTTATACCGCGTCTCTCCGAGATGATCAGATCCCTGTTAACATACGGGATTACGGAGTACCTTCTAGACCGGACTTGAGACCCATCGTTAAACAAGTTACTTATGCAGAATTGAGAAGTGGAAAAGTTACGATAGGGGAAAAGGAGGTTCCATCATCTTCTCTTTCAAGCTACAAAATGGCTCGTGAAATATCTGAGGTTCTCAAAAAATGGATTCTTGAAGGAATATTTTTCTTAACAAAACCTGTGGAGCCTCTTCCAAGGAAGAGAGAATTTAAGCCTCTTAAAGTCAGGAGGAAAGAGTTGAGAGTCCGCGACGCTATGAGGAGAGAGGTCGTCACGGCGAAGCCGGATGATGAGGTTAAGGAAGCCGCGAAAAGGATTGTTGCGAAGGGAATAGATCATTTACCTGTCATAAACACTGATGATAAACTAATAGGCATTGTGACTTCATGGGATCTAGCGAGAGCTATAGCGAATAATAAGAAGTATCTCTCAGAGATCATGACGAGAAGGGTTATTACTGCTCGGGAGAACGAGTCGATCGACGTTGTTGCACGTAGAATGGCACAGTACAACATCTCTGGGATACCCGTCATAGACGATAATTATCGAGTCACTGGAATATTAACAACTGACGATATCTCCAGGAAGATCGTTGGCAGGAGGACTACAATATGAGGGTTAGGTTGATCTATTCTCCAGACGTAGTCGAGAAGCCCATACTGGCTGAGGCCGTCTTGAAGACTGGTCTCCCTATCAATATTCTGGAAGCTAAGGTTAACGCCCAGAAAGGAGAACTCGTAGTGTCCATACCATCTACAGGTAAAAAACTCGAGGAAGTCTTGAAGATATTTAAAGAAGCCGGCGTTCAAATTCAAAAATTCACAGAGATCCTTCAGATAGATTATGAGAGATGTACTTCATGCGGCGCATGCATTTCACCATGTCCCACACAGGCTCTTAAATTTGGACCAGACTGGACCTTAGAATTCGATGAAGAAAAATGCGTTGCATGCAGAACATGTGTAAATGCATGTCCAGTGAAAGCTATGAGTCTTCCATAGCCTTGGTGAGGAACAGTGGCGGAAGACCTATATGAATATAGCTTTATAATTAAAGAATCTAAAATTCACATGAAATCTGATAGTAGAGAAGCAATAAAGGCAGCTGTAAATGAGATTAGACGAAACAGAAAGGATTTAGAAGAGTTCGTCAGTGACCATTCAGACTTTCTTTATAGATTGAGACCGATCAATATAACTCCCGACATAAAAACACCTAAGATAATCAAACTTATGATGGAATCTTCGAAGATAGCTAATGTAGGACCGATGGCCTCAGTCGCTGGCGCACTGGCAGACATCGGATTAGAAGCGATGCTAAGAGAACAAGCTAACGTTGCTGTTGTTGAGAACGGGGGAGAAATAGCCGCATTCACTGATAGACCAATCATCATATCAATCTTCTCAAACAATCCAAATCTCCAAAACAGGATCGGCTTTCTTTTACAGAGTAAAGACTGCCCAATAGGTGTAGCCACCAGCTCAAGTAAAACTCTTCATGCCTTGAGCTTTGGAAACGCAGATTCAGTGACTGTGGCGGCAGTTAACGCCTCCGTGGCCGACGCGGCCGCGACGGCTATCTGCAATTCGGTTGTAGGGGAGGATGCGGAAAGAGCTGTTCAGCGGGGATTAGAAAAAGCGAAAAGGATAGAAGGTGTACGAGGCGTTTTAATAGTTCTTGGGGATAAGTTGGGAATCTGGGGTGAACTACCCAAGATTGTGAAGATCGAAAAGGCTTTTGGGTCATATTACAACCGAAGCTTCAGATAGCTCTCTAGCTTTTGGATAAGAGCCTAACACCTTCACAAAGACGGCTTTCCTTCGCAAGCCCTCCAGGGCCTCAGCGCATCTCTTTTCGTTTCTGTGTCCTTCGAAGTCTAAATAAAAGTTGTATTCCCAGGGTCGCCTCTTTGTAGGTCTAGACTCAATCTTGGTCAGATTGATGTTTCTAGATGCGAATTCCCCTAAAGCCTGATATAGGGCGCCGGGAACATGTCTCGTTGAGAAGATCACTGATGTTTTATCATTGCCGGATGAGGGAGCATCGCTTTTAGAAAGTACAAAGAAACGCGTATAATTGTTAGGATTATCCGCTATATCTCGGGCTAAGATATTCATGCCGTAAATCTTAGCTGCTCTTTCTCCTGCTATTGCGCCGGCATTAGTTTGCTTCTGCTCCTTTATCATCTTCACGCTTCCAGCAGTATCATACGTGGAGATCAATTCGCATCCTAATCTTTCCAAGAACGCCCTGCATTGCCCCAATGCTTGTGGATGAGAATATATCACTTTTATATCCTCCATCTTTGTCTCCGGATTAGCGATTAAGCAGTGGGTTATCCTAAGGACGATCTCGCCACAGACTTTCGGGTCGTATTTTAAGAAAAGATCATAAACAGCATTCACGCTTCCTTCAATGGAGTTTTCTATGGGAACTATTCCATATTCTGTTCTATTTGTTTCAACGCTTCTGAATACGTCAGAGAAATTTTTGCAGGGTATGGGTTGAGCTAAGGATCCGAAGTATGAATAAACCGCGCTTTCGCTGTAGGCTCCCGGCTCGCCTTGATAGGCAACCTTAATCTTTCCTTCGCTTTTCATCACAGTATTCCTCAACGATTTGCTTCTCTTTAATTTTACGTCTCTTTCCTTTTGCATAATTTGAATTAAAATACCTTTTGGTATCTCTTTCTTAACGATGGATGATTGTTCTCTGATTACTTTCAAAAATGTAGAGAACTGAACCTTACCAAATAAATATCACAGCTGATGCACAGAAGATTCGAAACGTCTCTAGATATACATATTCTCTATATGTGCCTGTTCTATGTCTTACGTTCCCGTAGCGGCATATATAAATGTCAGAATCCTCCGGGATCGGCGACCCGATAACGGCATCTATGTGCAATACTCGTACATCTCTTTGAAACTTCTAACAGCAAGATGCTTCATAAGCTTCTCTGTTACTTCCGGAGTAGCCCAATAATCCATAGGAACACGATCGGGCTTCCGCCTTTGGAGACCGCCAACCACCGCTCTTTCGGAGTCATGCTTTTTTCAGACCTTCCGCATTTCTTCTCAGTAAAACCACTATTTAGGCATAACATATAGAGATATCTCGAAACCCGAATTTTTCCACTGGAAAGAAAAGATAAAAAAGTCCGTTGCTGAAAATCAATCATCTTAGATTTAGTCATCGAGGTGATCTATTTGGAGCTAAGGTGGGATCCGATAATGAGGCAGTGGATCATAGTCTCAGGTGAAAGAGGCAAACGTCCTTTGCTGCCCGAGAATTACTGTCCGTTCTGTCCCGGTTCTGAGGAGATGCCAGAAGGAGACTGGACGGTGCTGAGCTTATCAAATAAGTTTCCAGCTTTAAAGCCGGAGCCCCCGCCTCCCAGCATAAAGTCTGATAGGCTATACAGGGTTCGTCCAGCTAAGGGCGTTTGTGAGGTTGTAGTTTACACTCCTAAGCATGACGCTACTTTAGCGGATTTAAGTGTAGAAAACATCAAAAACGTGATTGATTTATGGACGCAGAGATTTATAGAGCTTGGAAGTCTAGACTACGTCAAGTACGTATTCATCTTTGAGAATAAGGGGCGGATAATTGGAGTTACGCTTGAGCATCCGCATGGACAGATATATGCTTTTCCTTTCATCCCGCCGATTATAAATAGAGAATTGACGTCGAGCAGGAGATATTGGAGACGTACTGGAAACTGCCTGTTTTGCCACATTATTGAAAAAGAAAGGACTTCCGGCGAGCGGGTTGTATGTGAGAATGAGGATTTCATATGCTTTCTTCCATTCTTCGCTCATTGGCCATACGGGGTACAGATATATCCAAAAAGGCATGCAGGAGCTTTGCCCGATCTAAACGAAGAAGAAAAAACTATGCTTGCATCCATTCTCAAAAGAACCCTTCGAAAGTTCGATAATCTTTTCCAGATGAAGTTTCCATACATGATGGTTCTTCATCAAGAGCCAACTGATGGGAGAGAATATCCTTATTATCACTTCCACATCGAATTTTATCCGCCCTACAGAGAGAAAAATAAGATAAAGTTCTTTGCGAGTGTGGAGACGGGAGCCGGAACAGTAACCTTCGACTATACTCCTGAGATGAAGGCTAAAGAGC
>Ga0180301_10001971_pt1 | contig 16103 bp, 13 predicted proteins | sample GuaBasSediGuay16_FD_121797 | JGI IMG/M metagenome (GOLD analysis project Ga0180301, IMG submission 121797) | Subseafloor sediment microbial communities from Guaymas Basin, Gulf of California, Mexico - Guay16, Core 4569-2, 12-15 cm | ecosystem: Environmental > Aquatic > Marine > Hydrothermal... | reverse complement strand
TCCTCATGGTTGCGAAGCTCAAAGAGTTCCTTTATGTGAATTGCACCGGGTGGACAAAGAACTACTGGTGGGTTCCGGCGATTACCTGCGGGATCGTAAGGGTCTACCCTGCCGTCCACATCATCCTCGTGATAACCATAGGTATCGAATCATCCATTACAGACTTTCTGAACTTCATAGATAAAGCGGTGTAGGGGAGAAAAAGTTTAGGTTCTAGTATTAGAGTCGCTTCTGCGTTGATGTGTAGTTGTAAAACTTAAATTAACTTCTGGCTCTATATGTATTATTAAGGGATGAAGCCTAATATTTTAGGGGCAGTCATCACATGAATAGGAAGAGGGCTTTACTGATAGCCGCATCTTTGTTCGTAGCCCTCGCTACATCACTCACTCTGCTTTGGTATACAAATCAAATGCAGGAGAAGTCGTCAACTGTTCCTGAATGCATTGTCATCAAGTCGGCTGAGCTTACCTATGAAGGTGGCAAGCCCATTCTTTATTTACGCGTAGCTAACGTTGGGGAAGCACCTGTTAAGATAGTAATGGTATATCTCTACTATGAAGTTTCAGAATTAAGTCACCTTGTGGGGTCTTCAGCATATGTTGGAGTAACCGAGTACAAGGTTGACAATCCTCTTATCGTGCTCTACGGCTCTAACCCCATACCTCCAAACCAAGAAACACAGTTCAAAGCAGTACTTGGCATAACCGCTAAGTATCTCGATGAGTACGGACATCTAAAACCCGGTAACTATTTAGTTAGAGCTGTGTCAGAAAAAGACACCGAAGCCTTTTACACAATTAAGATTTCAGGGGTGAATGTAAAAACATCACTTCAAAACTATCTCTACAGAGGCAACGACCTTGTTGTTTACTTGAAGGTGAAGAACATAGGCGATACGCCATTTATACCGAGCAGAGATATTAAAGTGTACGTGAACGGAAAGCCGTGGAAAGTATTTTACGACGAAAATTACGTTGTAGCGTCCGAGGAGGAGAAGCTGATTGAAATAATCATTCCATTGCTATTTGTGCCTTACAATAATGTAACTCGAGAAGCATATCCATATGTCGACTTAGAGAAGCATACCATAGTCAATTTAGCGCCAAATCCAGAATTTACTGTTTCAATGCTTATGGAACATGGTATTGTAATTGACGTTCTAGGCACAAAATTTGAGATAAGGGTTCCTCCGATTAATATGAGTTGCAAAATTTTGAATGTTGAAAAAACGGTAGAAAAGGATGCAAGAGGGCAATCATGGTGTCGCGTAACAAGTGTCACAATGGAAGTCATCTCGCAATGGTTAACCCGGCCTGATCTAGGATGGTTTAACAAGATTGAAATATGTAGTGAGAACAATCTATGTGAAGACTTTATAGTATACGATGTGGAATTCACGCAGAAGAGTTCAGAGACGTATATAGTGACAATCTATCCCTCTCTAGCTCTCTATCCTGTAAGCGAGAAGAAGTTTGTACTACATATTTACTATGGCGAACTAAAAGTTGCATCAATAAACCTTAGTTGAGAAATAAGGATGAGTGAAAGTTGTAGTTTCTTTTTGTTCAGGGGCCTTGAGGCCCCCACATTTTCCGTTTCCGCATGGCCTTTGGCGTGCGGAAACGGATTTTAGTTCAGTTGCTTGTTGTAGTTTGTTTTACCTCCACTATATATAGGGTTCCCCGGGGTTTAAAAAGGGTCTCCATGCCCCTAGCTGGGGTCGCTTGCAAAAGGGAGCCGATCCTCGGGAAAACTTAAACGGGACTCGAAATATGCCACCGCCCAGTTTCTGGGACAACCACCCGCTGAAAGCCATTTCCAGTAGCCGGCTGTAATTGGGACAATTAACCTTAAGTTTTCATGACTCTCGGCTATACACGCTTACTTGACTCTTATCGGTATTCCCATGGATAACATGTAGGATAGTATATCGGCCATCTTTACCGGTAGTGCTAATCTTGATGCTCCTGTTCTAAGGTTCCAGTAGTTGAGTCTTGTGAGTGCAAGATACTCCTCCGCAATTTTCTTCGCTTCAATCATGCTATACGCTTTTCCGAGCTCATAGATTCTTAGAATTACCGGCCTAGCAGTTCCTCCTGTTTCTTCCTCACTTTCTTCGGGTTTAGAGGCAACTACTAAGATCTCATGGGCATCGTAACCGAGATGCTTCAACTTATACAGGTATATGTAGGTTCCTTGAATAGGATTAGCTTTAGTTCCTTTATTACTAGCGAAAACCCTAACGTTGGTGTTCTTGATTACTGCAACATAGTCTAGTGCAACCCCGTATTCTAACTCTTTTGTAACTTTATCGTATGCTTTAGAGCAATCTTCGAGTTCTAAAGGAGTTCTTGGGACTCCATCTCTTAGTATGACTATCCTCTTTAACTTTTGTTCTCTAGCCTTAGAAACCATGTACCTTAGGATATCGTAGTAATCCTGATACCTGAGAACCTCAGATTTTAGCTGAATTATTCTAGCATCGATTAACTGCCCGTAAGGATCTAATAATATGAACGCAGCTCCCGTTACTCCTCTCTTGGTAGAAACATCCAAGCCTACGTACATGCTCTGGCCACTCTTATCAGCAGGGTTAGCTAGAATCCAAGTAAGTGGGCCTGAGATTTTACCTTTAGCTACACTTTTCTGGATTAGGAATTCAGCATATATCCCTCCGCACACGTTAATGATGAGCGATCTTAGGGCTTCCTCCACTCTTTTTCTAATCTCTTGTGGCGTGCTGCGATTTTCTATTTTGGAGATATACTCTATGACTCTATTAAATGTCTCCAGCCTTACTAGTTGGCTGTGGAACCCATTATTGCTTGCAACTTCTTTAGATAACTTATAGAAGGCCTCATTATCGGGGATTACTATTAGTGGTAAATGCTCAAGACTTGTATGTGATGGAAGAGCCTTCTGTAGGGTTTCTTCAAGTGAGGTTAAACTCTCGGATAAGTTCATTGGAGCATAATCATAGCTATAGTACTTGTAGCTTTTTATACTACCGAAGTTTAGCTCTTCAAACAATGATAATAGGAGGTCTGTAAACTTTCTTAGCTCTACATCATTAATTATCGAGGGATATACCATCAGTAATTTCAACTCTTGCCTACCAGCGTAGGGCATACCTCCTTTGCTGAATACGTAAACAGGTGATGCTAGAGAACGTTTCTCTTTACCTTTGATATCTTTGTATTTCAGCCTTACCGTGTATTCTCGGAATGGTTTTTCAGTATCTGATCCTGTATAGAAGTTGGGTTTTATCCCGACATGCTCTGAATCAATAGCATACTTAATATATCTGAATTCGAGCTGCTTGCCGGTTAAGTCTCTATAAATTTTCTTCATGCTATCCTCAGCTATCCTCATTATCCTCCTTATATCATCCCACCTAGTTGTTGGTTCCGGTCTCTCTACAGCTTCAAACAGTCTCAACATTGATGGAGGATAAGTAAGTTCTTCTCTATACCCCTTCACTCTGACTTTAAATAGTGGAAATTCCCACTTACTTGGCTCGGTTTCAGCGAATAACTTAACTTCTTCATCCTCTTTAAACCTCTTAATCCAAATATCATAGATGGTCTGCCCATTAGGTAACTTCTTTTCATAAGAAAATACTGGTTCTATGCCCGTAATCTCTCCATATACATATTCGTAGCCACCCCTTCGCTTAACTATGGTTAGAACGGATTTCCCTATGTAGGAGCTGGCCAGTTCGATTGATTTATCTCTGAGTTTGCCGTTCTCCTTTAATGCTATAAAGTCGTCTATTTCCAGTTCTTCTAAGAGTTTTTCAGTCAAGGAGCTCCGACTGATCATGCCGTAATCGATGAATAAAATTCCATAGTATTTTTCATTACCAGAATTATCGCGTTTTACTTCTATTATTGTACGCTTCCTTACATATTTTCTATTGTCACTAGGATCAAGGACTTTTCCTTTACCTTTAATGTATTTGAAACTAGATTTCTTAAAAGCCACATCAACGAGTAAGTCAAAGAAGACCTCAGTAGCCAAGTAAGATGGATGTTTTTCCCCAATGCTAGTGAAATCTTTATCTAGAATCTCGGCCAGTTTATCTCTTACTTTCTTAATAAAGCCATCATTTTTAGCATAGATTCGAACTAGGCATTTTTCCTTTGTTTTCTCTATAAGTTCATATGTAGCAAGTTCACCGCCTAAGAGAATATCGATAAATGTACCATGAAGATGGCGCTTACACGCGCTATAGTCACATTTTAATAATGCTTCAAAGCACTTCAGTAGACCGATGTTTATAGGTTTTACAGTACGTATACCATTCAATATAAGACCTATATACATATAATTCCCCTCAGTCTCTTCTGGTCTCAATAAATATTTTGTAGCATATAAATAACAACCCATCGGGAATTGAACCCGGAACCGCCAGCCAACTCCGGCAACCGGTTGTCAGTCGCTGGGTTGTAGCGCCCAGGAGAAGCATCTGGGCCGGGTCTGTGTAGGAGTGTATAAGTATGTGGGGGGAAGCGCCTTGGTTCTACTGATTACGTGCATCTCACAATCATTTTACATATTCTTAAACACATTACGCGTCCATTTAGTAGAGGTGCAGAACATGGGGAAGAAAAAGAAGCGCAGGAGGGAGCCGTACGAGCCAAGCCTAGTCGCTAAAAGGGTTTTGGGAGATGCTTTTCTGCGGACGCTCACACACCTAGTGTATTCAGCGAAGATCCCTGTTTCAGCTGGCAAGCTTGCAAGGCAGATAAGCATGTTGCTTGGAAGACACTACAGCCCGGCCTACGTTTCGGTGTATTTGCGGAAGTTGGAGAAATGGGGGGTCGTGAAAGCGTATAAAGATCCGGCGAGTGGGCACCTGGTATGGTGGAAGGCCGACACTAAAGCTAGGGAGTTAATCGAGGGGGAGCTGGTGAAGGAGGAGTACATGAAGGTGATGAGGCTTGCCGGTGAAGACCTCTGAGAAGAGGAAGGTCGAGGAGAGTCAGTCACGGCTTGTAGAGCTCCTAAAGAAGCTCGCGAGGAAGCACACGATCCAGTATGCGTTGCTACTCTACATAGCGGCGAGGCGACCGGATTTCAATGAGCTGTTCAGAGTATACAAGGAGATTTGTGACAAGGGTGTAAAGAGGCAGACGGTCTACAAACAGCTGAAGAAGCTTGAGGAGAAGAGGTTCATCAAGAAGAAGGGCGGTAGATACGTTGCGATAGTTGATCCTACTGCGAGGGAGATCGCAGAGTCATTCAACAAGAGCCACAGTAGAGTAGGCAAGCTGGGAGCTACAATAAGGCACATGGGGCTCAAGGTAAAGAGCACGAAGATATCACCGGGCTTTGTGCATTACTTGAAGGTAATTGTGGAGAAGGCGCGAAAGCTCATTAGGGAAGGGAAGAGGGAGGTTGCACTCAATCTCTTAATACATACTCTCCTTCCGCTACGCAAATCCGATGTTCTGTGGCTATGGCACGGAAATACCTTTGTCTACTACTCTAGGAAGGTGAGGAGCTTCAGATCTGTCCGCTCTGAGAAAGTTGCCCAGGTTCTCAGAGAGCTCGGGTTCAGGGAGGGGATAATGATCCACCATGTAAAGGGTTTGGAGGAGTCGGGCAAGATAATCAAGAGGATCTTCAGCCGCGGTAGCTACAGCTGGACATGGGCACGTAGCATAGCCTACCAGCTGAAGAAACTAGGCTTCCTCGAAGATGGGTGGAACTACAGAATACAGCTGAGGAGGGAAGGCGATGAGATAGAGCTGATGCTCTGGAACCTCTACACAAAGGAGCTGGTATGTCACTACAGCATAAGGTTTGAGGAGGAAGAGACACCTGAACCGTTGAAGAACAAGCCATATCACGTTGCCGTGGTGATCGGCAGGGCACATATCAGGAAGGAGGTAGAGGAGAACTCGTATAGCTCGAAATGGTATATGTGATCGCTCCGGCAGAAGCTTTTAAAAGAAAGTGACAGGAACCTTATAAGCTCCTGCCACAGTCCATTGAGGACAGCGTCTATAACCAAGTGTTTCTAAGATGGTAGAATCTCCTTGGAAGTTTTCTCCTGCTCCATACCTTAGCGGCTTCAACTATTTCTTTCAGGAGCTGGTCTACTATAACAGGCTTGGCTACTTCTAGTCCGCAGGGAATGCTATGTTGCTGACACTTGAAGTAGAGCGACAATGCAAATGCTAACTCCAAGGCTCTATCTGGAAAGATGAAAAACACATGACCTCTAGAGTAGGCGATCTCCCCCTCTAACCCAATATGCTTATGCCTCTGGTTACGCCTGAACTTCTTTACCTGATTGAGTATGAACTCCCTCAGATTCCTGTCTTCAATCCTCTTCGGAATCTTCAGGATTATCATTTTACCCAACCTAGATTTATACTGATAAGATCGGTATATAAATATGTACCTATGCTGTTGGTACATATTTATAAATAGATTTCCTCCTCAGTTCTGTGGGATGAGACTGTGAAGGAATTTCAAATCTCTTAGGGTTACTAATAGCTGTATGCCTAGTCATCGGCGTAAGTATTGCCGTTGCTACACATCTTTCTGGCTCGCTTAGAAGAACACACCTAAGGGATGGTCGATCATCATTATCAAGGCTGAGGTCAACAGCTACGATCCCGCGCCTTGGAAGCATGATCGCCAGCCTGAGTACATGGTGGAGCTCTTCATCTAAGGACTTTACCAAGGATCAGATACCATCGAGATCAGGAAGGCCTACACGAAATACCCGGAAATTGAGATATTCGGGCTGTGGTTCTCGGAGGAAAACGTACGAATGGCCTCTTGGTAGAATTCAGAGAGTCATAAATCCCAACAACTATTTCAAGGTCTACAGCAACATTAAAGCCTCCATACCTTCGAAGGAAAAACCTCTGGAGGTACACATCGTGTACTGCTTCGCTCCAGGAACTTGTACCGAGAAGATAGTCCTAGTGAAGGTCAATCACTATTTCGAGCCCCGCGAGCCTGTTGGCGAAGCAGGCTAAATAGTATTTCTACCTATCTGGTAGGTATATATTTATATACTCTTAAGCCTATCTATATTATATGGGGGTGAGAATAGCATGTGTGGATATGAGTGGGATCCGTACAGGAGGTGCGAGAAGGAAAGAGAGAGGCGCATGTGGGATCCGCTCTATCGGTATGAATATGAGCGGGAAAGGTATCTGACAGACCCGCTGTACAGGATGGAGAAGGACATAGAGAGGATGCAGACCGACCCTCTCTACCGCTTCGAGAAGGAGAAGGAGCGCAGGCTGTTCGATCCAGGGTACAGGCATGAGAGGGAGCAACAAAGGCTAATGGAAGACCCGTGGTACCGCCTGATCCACAGGATGGAGCATGGGCTGAGACCCGACCAATATCCAGATCCGATGTACGTTAGGGAGAAGGAGGAGGGTCTAGGCACCCGTGTTCAGGACTATTATAATCCAGACTACCGCGTGGAGATGGACTCTATAAAGAGGCGTGAAGAGGAGATTGAGAGGAGAATCGAGGAGACTGGTGAGTTCTTCAGGAGGTTCTTCGACTCTAACTGGTTAAGCAAGGAAGAGATCGATAGGCAACTAAGAGGATTAGAGAAGAAGAGGAAGAGAGACGAAGAGACTAGAAAGGTGTCTGAGAGAAAGAGTGGAGGACTCTTCGGTCTGATTAAAAAGATCTTCAGACTCGGAAACGACGAGCTTCCCGTGTGGTAGCTTCAGCTGGCTACTTGACGCCTCCTCGTTTCCTCTATTATTCGCTTCTGCAGAACATCAGATATCGCGGTATATTGATCTCCCATAATCATCCTTAAGTCAATGGGCATGTAGGCGGAATTTTCTATCCTTGCGCTTAGACTCTCCCCAAGCTCTGAGACCGCCTCGGCTACCTCAACGTTTGTAGCGCCTATCCCGCCTACGATCGGGATCATCCTATATGCTGAGGCGAGAAGTCTTGACATCACCGTTAGGAGCTTCCTCGGCAACAATGTAATAGTTTTCTCAACGGCGCTAGCCACGGTGCTCATGTTGTACATCCCCACCAAGAACGAGAAGGCGCCTTTGAATTCAGCGTCCCTGAAGACTGAATCAGCGACTTTTTCCTTCTCGTAGAGCTCGAGGAACTTTGTTACGGCGTTCTCAGGCGATTTGGAAGATTGAAGTGCTTGTACCATAAGCCTAGCAACCTTTAATTCGTAGTAATCTTTCTTTGTCTTTCTGATTCCAGCGAGCTCCATTCCCTTCTCTACGGGAGCGTTTGCGAAGTTTATAGGCTTATCCTTAGATCTATAGAAAGTCCTACCGTCAATAAAGTCTAGCACTCCCTTCTTACCTAGCTCCGCCATGTTGATGCGTATCATCAGCTCCTTGTCGATCTTGTAGGCAGTTTTCGAGTCGAAGTACTTGTGAACGATCTCGCGCACCCTCTGCACATACTCGATGCCCTTAATGTTGCCGTCTCTGTAGAGGTTTTTCAGCTCCCGCCTAAGCATCTTCAGCTTGTGATTCACTGTCGCCCCGATTTCCAGCCTTCCTAACTCAGGTATTTCGAGCACTGTCCTCCTCTGCTCTCCTGCGTACCTCTTAGCAATACTAATTACAATGTTGTTTATGTATGAGCGCCCTATCATTGAAGACCCGAGCTTCCTAACCTTCCTGGTGATCATAATCTTCCTAGTCATAAGGGCTACTTTATCTTTAACCTCCTGAGCTAGTAGTCCGCGCACAACGGAGGGATTGAGGTACGTTAGAGACCTTAGGGCAAGCTCCTTCCTTATGCTCCTGACAATCCTATCGATCTCAACAGCTTCTGACCCGACCTTAATCTTCTTTATTAAGGGCATGTGCTCTACACCTCTAGTGGAAGAGGGCTAAAATCTCTTTAAAAATATGGAAACCCCGAAACGCCAAAGCCGTCGTGGGGGGAAAACATAGGTCTGCAATCACATATTTTTATTGATTTCAACTCTGCTTTTGACCGGTGGAAAAGTGTACGGGATTTTTACGTTTGAAGATCTTGTAAACTATCTTAAAGCAACGTATAGTGAGGAAATATTGGATCAGATAGCTGGCGAGCTCAGAAAATACGTCAAGAACATTATTGAGGGGAAGAGGTGGAGATATCTGCTGTTCTCTCCGCCTTATGAAGGCGGAGGGCAGACTGGAATTTCAAGGTTCGACGACCTTGTATGGGAGCTCAGGAGCAAGTACAGCAAGCAAGTCCTAGATGAGAAGGCTAGTGAACTCTGGGAATGCGTAGAGACCTTAATTCTTTACAGGTACTGGGACATGGTCATCGACTGCTACATGGAGAAGATCCCCAAAGAACTGGGAGTGATCATCAATCACAGGAAGCTTCTCGAGATGTGTAAGGAAGAGATTAAGCACAGGATAAGCAAGATTACCTAGCCCTCCTATACCTACATAGCTTTATTATAACAGGAAGCACCTACGTACTACTTCTCACCAAGATTGCCTCAGGCATTGAGAATGATTAATTTTCAGCGGTTATATTAGCATAAAAGTTTATATACTTCTGTTACAGAAATTCTGTAACGGAATAGGTGAACCGAGATGTACGCGCCTAACACAGGTCTAAAGGAGGAATCAGGTCTAAAGAAAAAGATTCTAGAGGAGTATCGGGAAGAGTTAGGGAGACGTATTATACCAAGGATTAGCTGGGGAGAAGTGGTAAGAAATGGAAGGATAGCTGAGGTCAAGTCTAGGAAGAAGCTGAAATCTGGTAAAGTAAAGGAGTACGTTTCGTATAGAGTTTATGCGGATATAGGGCAAGACGAAGCTGATAAAAAGTTCGTCATTATACCCAAGGCCGTCCACGAGATACTTAGGAGGATCTACGAGGGAAGACACGAGGATCTGATAGAGATCGTAGAACTTAACGAGAAGCACAACTGGGTGCTGAACTACGTACCGTTCGTTGTTGACAGGGCTATATTCACAATGAACCCCGACCTCGAGCCAGAGCATTACAGATTCGATATCAAGAAGTACCATGAGGAAGGACTGGAAATACTAGATGAAAAAGTTTATCCAGCAATGATAAGTATATGTGAAAGGTTCTGCGAGAGCGTAGAAGGCACTGATGCTCCGGAAGTTTTAGAATGCGATGGGGTACGGCTGGAATTCGGAGTATATCCGATAAGACTAGAGAACGGGAAACCGGGACTTATAGTCTACATAAAGGAGGTTTCCTGATAGAGTAGCCTAAACCAACACAATTTTTCATTACACATTTTACCAATTTCTACCCTTTTATCGAGAAGTCATTATTTAGTTAACCCTAGAGTGCTGATGCTCTCAAAAGAAGTACCGTGTTTCTGTAAAATTCAAAACAAACCTTTTTCTCTGATTTTCGATCTTAAGATAAATAGGGTAAGTGTTTATAATTATCTTGGTGCAACACGAGGTTATACTATGAATACTTGGGTATATGTGCTTGATGAGTTCAAGCAATTGGATATTGATGAGGGTAGGTTGTTTGAGCTTGCTGGGAACGATCCTTTGAAGCTTTTTGAGATCGTTAGGAAGGTCCTAGATATAGAGGATATAAGTGGTGTAAGAGTATATAATACTTATTTCGACCCTCGTAGCCTTGAGCTCCTCATAGAGTATCTAGTCACATGCAAACTAGGAGAGGTATCAGTTAAGGTGATCCATTCACAAGATCCTATAGCAACGCTCAAGAAGTACTACGAGTATGAGAAGACGAAAAGATGATCTAGAGGTCAGAACCTAGAGGTCTTCGAACGTGTTTTCTATAATCTTAATGGTAATTGAAGTTAGAGGCTATGGAATAAAGTAGTAATGAACTCAGGATACCTGGTATGTATGGGTATTATTCTTTTAGGTTTAAGCATTTTTAATATCTTGGCTAACTCATGTGGATAATAATGGCCTGAAACTCTCAGCCTATAAGGCTGTATTCTAGCTAGTCTAAACCATTCTAGCTGTTTCTTCATTTCAATACTATATTCTTCCGTAGCAGGTTCTGATGACACAATGATTGCTGCAACAGGTTTAGGTATATTATATCTCAGCATTAGCCTGGCTATGTCTATGGTTTCATAATCTGTTATAATGATGCCCTTATGGTCTATCATCTCTTTTAGTGCTTCATTTAGTGGCAGGAAATCAATGTCTATTGTAGGTAGGGGCTTCTTCCCTGTATAATGCATGTTTAGCTCATGTAAAATTCTTGAATCCACAGCATATGCGATAAATCTCGCTAGGCGAGGGCTATATAGTATTGTCGAGAATCCATTTTTATAAGCGTTCAATGCTATAGCTAGAAGAGATTCGAGATCCAGTACATGTAGCGAGACTATAGAGGGCATTTTTGTTATTATCTTATTAACGAGGCTCATAAACTCCTTCGGCTCTAAAGGTGTCAGTATTCTACCGAAATTCGTTCCCTCAATGATGAGAACATCAATACTGTTGGCATTATGTGCTATGACTTCTAGAGCATCATAATCTATATTTCCATATAATGTACTATATATCTCCTCTGCTAATGGTTCGTCATGCAGGTTTCTCAAAAGAGAGTTTGTACGTAGATCTCCTGTGTAGACTATTGTTCCTTCATAGCTTTCGACTATGTATGAATAGCTTGGATATGCTGAATGATACGTTTTAACCGGCTTAATGTATTCAAGGGCATTTCTCTCCACATCAATTAACATATTCTTGGAGTAACTTGTATGAGGTATGAGAACGGATTTCCAACTATATCTCCAATATTCTGAGAGAACTTCTTTATAGTAATCCTTAAAGGGAATGTACACGTTTACGTTGTTACCCTCTTTTAGGTCTAGATAGTCTAGTGAACCTAAATGATCAAGATGTAAATGCGATATAAATACAGCTTTCGCGTTTAGCACCACATCTGCTGGGGGTAAAGCTCCTAGAGATCTTAATTCTTGTGCATCAAGCGGTTGAGTATGTACCCCATAAAACCTTCGAAATATGTTAAACTTAAGGCCATGATCAAGCACTATGTATTCATCCTTATTTACATACACAACAACACAATTTCCACCTATAGTTCTCGAACCAGCAATTACTTTAATCATTCTTGCTCTTCACCAAGATTATATAGATACTTAAATGCTTTCTCTATGTAGACTTTAATTCTCCGCAATTCTTTGTAGTTCTTGCACAGAATCTTTGGACTGGTCAGTACATTTGTAACAACACATACTATGTATTTATCCGGATTTCTTCTGGCGAATTCTTCTTCATTTTGACTAAGCTCGGCTACAGGTTCACCGGTTTCATGCCCCTTAACTTCGATATAACCTATAAGATTATCCTTCTTGTCGTAAAGTTCGAAGTCGTATGGAGTATATTCGCTTATTCTAACTACCCTGTACCCTAGATTCTCAAAGTACGCTTTTACGAGGTTTTCAGAAATCACTTTTACTCTCTCTTTCTTTTCTGGTGAAACTGCTCGTGTTGAAGTTAAAATAGGTGCTTGTTCTTCTCCTATTCCTGCTTGTAATTGAGGCGTAATATAGGGAGAGGATACAAACACCACTAATGGCTTCTCAACTAACCTTATTTGTGGTTCTATGCCATTAGGTATTAAGCTAGACCTCTTCAGCCTAAACTCTGAAAGTTCCTTTGAACGTATATACCGCATCGGTCTTTCATGTAATACTCTAGTGACTTCCATCAGTAACTGGGTTAATGACCTTGCAACAGCTGTATACTTACTTAAAATGGCCTTGAAAGTAGCATTATCTATAGTTGATAAAGTAGCATTAGAAAGCATGTTATAAAGCTTAATTATGAGTTCTGGGCCACGAAGAACTTTGGCATATCCTTTACTATCAACTATTAATAGGGGCTCCACATACAATAGCTTGCTACCACTCTCCCTCCTAGATTTAGATTCTGCTACAATGAATGTTAGAAAAGCGTTCTCAAAATCGTTTGTACCTCTAATGAGCATAAGTATGGGCTTGTCTATTCCATTTATATCAATTGGTTTATTTAGATAGTCGCCAATTATTCTCGAAAGAATATCAACTAAGTCGCGTAGTGAATGCTTATTTACTCTTTGACCATTAACGTACATTATATGTCCTAGGTCTTGAACTTTTGCTAAGCCTAGCTCAGATAAAAGCTTCAGTAAGTAAATTGTCGCCTTTAAAGCATCATTCTCATTTTCAAATCCTAATAGGAATTTTACCTCTTTTTGCACTTTATCGGGATTTGCACGGAATCTAGATAATGCCTCTAATTCTCTCCTCAATTGTCTTGTAAACCTTATTATATCGATCGCTAGTCTTGATAATTCTTCTCCTAATATTTTCTCATCTAAGCCTTTAGGTAGGAAAGCCCTCTTTAAAGCAGTTGCTACATTTCCGAGTACGGCGCTTTCGCTGAACTTCTCTAATTCCACAACACGAAGTGCATAGCTCTCCTCTTCGCTTGCTATGGCATAGGGTATGTAAAATGCTATCCCTTTATATTGAAGAGTTGTATAGCCTGTTTCTTCAGCTATGGTAATTATCTTTATAGTAAAGTTCTCAAGTATGGATCTCTCAAAATCTGTACCCATGTGGAAATCAAATATGTAAACATCCCTTTTCTGGCCAAGCCTCCATACACGCCCTATTCTTTGATCTCTCTTCATAGGGCTCCATGTGATCTCATAGTTAATGACTATGTTAGCTGCCTGCATATTAAGACCTTCAGCAGCGACATCCGTTGATACAAGGATAACAGTTGCGAACCGCTGATCTTCCAACATACGCTGAAATACTTGCAAATACTTCTTAGATTCAGAGGTCAGCAGGGCAAAGCCTATGAAGTTTCCATTGGGAGTTGGAATAATTCTCAAATATCTAAGGATTTCAGCGGACGACTTAGTTGAAGTTAGATATTCCCTTTTCATTTCATCGGCTCTTCTAATAAGCCTAATGGGAACATTCCCTATCCTTTTCTCTAACACTCTTTGAAGTTGAGTAAATATCTGATGTGCGGTATCCTTGAACTCCGTAAATACAATTATCCTCCCACCTACAATGTCCTTAAACGTTTCCTTAAGATCCTCTGGTACGTCTTTACCTAATGCTAGCTCAACTATATCAGCTAAAGCACTTATCTTAGGACTCCTGCCTTCATCAATTATCCTCTTAACCTCTCTTATGATATCCTCGATTTCCTTACGCAATTTTTCAGCTCTTAATGGATCAACAAAAGATGAAACTGCCTCTACAAATCTTTCAATTTCTATATCAATCTCGGTCTCCGATTCCTCGCCAGAGATGTATTCCTCAAGTTTACCGCTAAGTCTTTGCAATTCCTCCTCAGTTATACCTCCCCGTCTAGCTCCTATCCTCATGAACGTGTTCAATAATGCTACTTCACTAGACATCGCCCTCTTTATTATGAGCTTACGTAGTAACTCACGAACTCCCCGAAGCTTAGGATCAACATAATATCTATCTAAACCTAAAGTCACGAAATCAAGTATTCTCAGATGAAGCCTCCTAATTTCTTCAGGTACATGAATTAAAACAGGATATTGATGAGCAGGTTTGAAGACTTCTTTATCCTCAAGCTTATTAATGTCTTCCTTCACTCTTCTGAAAAATATTACATCGGTTATTAACTGGAATAAGGCTGTCCTTAGCCCTAATGTTTCAACCTTTCTACTTAGCTCAGATGGGCGAGGAATGAATGATTTATCTAAGAGAATGAGCCTAGATAGAAAGTCCTCCGTTCTCCCACGATGAGGGGTAGCCGTTAGAAGTACACAGTGTTCGGCATTATTCCTACATATGATTGACCCTAGTCGTTCATATCTTAAGCTTGGCGTGGTTCCTATATATGATAGTTTATGTGCTTCATCGATAATAACTAAGTCCCAATGCACACTGTTTATGAATTCGAAATAGGGGTATCGAGTAGTTTCAACTTCATCATTTGTTGATAATTTAAGCTTATCCATGCTTCCTATGAAAATTCCTTCATCTATAAGTCCTTGCTTAGCCTTCTCGTATAATTCTTGGATATTATCTCTGTCTATAACCGTAGGTCTTATACCAAGATTCTTAAGATCCTTTTCAATCCATTGATCAAGCAATATTGGTGGAACTATTACCAAGACCTTCTTTATCTGATCAACAAGCTTAAGATGCTTAAGAATTCTTATAGCTTCAACAGTTTTACCTAGACCTATTTCATCAGCTACCATAACTCTTATAGGTCGTTGAAAGGCAAGTCTCGCCATGAGATATATTTGATGAATATAATTGCGGTAAAATGAAGCTCTAGGATTAGTACCTATAAACACATTAAAGAAGGGGTTGTACTTCAAATAAGCTGCAGTAATAACGCTAACTATATCACTCTTGGATTTAAGGTGTAGGTTCATGATGTCCCTCCGACGGCGTTTCTTTCGTATAGAGTTCTCATAGCTTTTGCTACACGAAGTAGACGAAATCTTCTTGATAAATCATTCTTGGCTACGATGAACCTATCATAAGCAGTATTAAGCCAGAAATCAATGGCTTCAGGACTAAGCTTCCTCACCACCTGTATCATTTTACTGATCCAGCCAGGCCTATTTTCAACACCAAGTATTGATAATGTGAATACTGTTACTCGTCTAGCACATTCGGGATTGTGGAATACGACTTCTATCAGGTCCACTTTACCTGCTTTTGTATGTCTTCTATCCTTGACTATGACGTAATCTCTATCACGAATATACCTGTCATCTGATGATAGATAATCTATTATGGGATACCAGTTTCTTAGACTCATAACTAAAAAACATTTGTTGGAACGTGCATCCTGTATATGTAAAGTGTATGATATTTTGTATTCCCCTTTCACTCTACGAGTTTTAACTCTGAATTTGTAGATGTATTTAGGTTTAGTTTGTTTCTGATTTTCATATACAGCTATTTGCTGATCTGTAGCTATAGCCATCGCCTTCACCCTATCCTCTTGAAAGCATGGACGTGGTACCTAGCGTCCTCAATGCCAATTCTTTCAATTATATTTATCAATTTGAATATTACATCCCTAACATCCATACCTTCAAAAGCTATTCTGATAACCCCAGATTCG
>Ga0180301_10001970_pt1 | contig 16110 bp, 12 predicted proteins | sample GuaBasSediGuay16_FD_121797 | JGI IMG/M metagenome (GOLD analysis project Ga0180301, IMG submission 121797) | Subseafloor sediment microbial communities from Guaymas Basin, Gulf of California, Mexico - Guay16, Core 4569-2, 12-15 cm | ecosystem: Environmental > Aquatic > Marine > Hydrothermal... | reverse complement strand
GGAGCAGCTTATAGTCAAGTATAATCAACACCTTATCCTAGTTTTTTTAGAGTTTTTTCTCTATGGAAAGAAAAAAACAACTATCTGATGAGAAATTTATCGGGAGTTATGCAAAGCTCTCACAAGCAAAAGACGATAAGTCATGTGCTTAGCGACGGTTTTAATGCCTGTTTACAATGGTGAGTGCTTTCTTTGCCAAGCCATTCAAAGCATTTTGAATCAGACATTTACGGACTTTACGTTTCTCATAATCGACGATGGTAGCCAGGACAGGTCTTCAGAAATTATAGCGTCATTTCGGGATCAAAGGATAGAATATATTCAAAATGGAGAGAATTTGGGACAGACAAAGACCCTCAATAAAGGTTTGGGTCTCATCAATACAAAATACGTGGTTCGGATAGATCAAGATGATATATCTGCTCCCGACCGCCTCGAATGCCAAGTACGCTACTTAGAATCAAATGCCGATGTGGCAATAGTTGGCTCATGGTTCCATGTCATAAATGATGCGAATAACATCTTGTTTGATTTTTGTCCTCCGACCTCACAAAGAGATATCGTCAATTGTTTTTTGACATATAATCCATTTGCTCACTCATCCCTGTGTATGCGGACCGAAGTTGTTAAAGCATATGGGGGTTATCCGGAAGATTATAAGTATGGACAGGATTTCGCACTTCTCATTAAGATCGCCCGGCACAACAAGATTGCCATCTTAGACAAGCCACTGGTTTCTATCCGTTGGCATGACCAGCAGACGATTCACAGCATATCGTCACAATTACAAAAGAGCAGGGAGATGATTTGGTCCACGAGGTCGGCTTTGAAGTCCTTTGAATATGATGCCGTTCACACCCTGAGGGGCTATTTGACCATTCTGCTGTATCGAACTCAAATCTTGGCTATAAGACTTCAGCTGTTTCCGGCTTTTCATTGGATTATGAATGGAATCAAGCGTTACCTGCTTCACACCAAGCGACCACCCCTGAAAATTGTCAAGCCGTGGCGCAATATGAGAGGTTGAAAAAAGTGAACTTAGGGATCCACCCAAATTGGAATACTGAGATAATGAAGAGATGGAATAATGGGCCTAAGTAGCTGAAAGTTGAACTGCAAAAGTGAACGCATCCCCTGCAGGTTCTTCCTGACGGCAGTGCTTTGCGGGCTGCAGGGAGCTTCAAAGCTCAAGGCTCAAAGGTAAAAAAAGAAATAATCTTCAGCTTTGAGCTCATGAACCGCCACAACAACTGCGGCCAGAAACCAAAAAAGCATGGCTGTATCGTCAACAAAGAAGTCATCAAACATGTTTCTGAAAACGACTGCCACGATCATCAATAGCATGGCGCCGGCCAGAAAATGCGGGAGCCCCCCTGGTGGTGACCGCTGGTAGCTGCGCCAGCCCAGCCACAGCAGGCGAGCCAAGAAAAAAATGAAGGCCAAGAGTCCAGGAAGGCCCAATTCCAGACCCAAGTTCAAGAACATGTTGTGTGCATGCCAGTATAGGCCACTCTCTTTGCGTTTATAATAATCGTATTTTTTGTACGGGCTGCGCCTGCCGAAACCAGCCCCCTTGAAAGGGTTGTCCACAAGGTATTCCAGGGAGACACGCCAGGTGGTAAAACGCCCACCAATGCTTTTCTCAGGTTCCATGATTAATTGGTCAAGACTCTGTACTTTTTCTTCGTGGATAAGGGTTTGGGTAGGGGCCAGGCAAAGCCCACTTCCTATACTAACCAGAAAAACAGTCAGGCAGGTAGCCTTTATCCATTTTTTCCCAGGGATCAAGAAGATGGCGGCAGCGACCATCATCAGAAATCCCACCCATGCCCCTCGCTGAAAGGTAATGTAAAGAGAGAATACATTAGCTGCTGCCAACGTGATGGCCAACGCCTGCGCCCACCATTTTTTCCAAACCACCATTAGCCACAGCAAAAAAGGGAAGACAGTGATCAAGTAGGTCGAATAGGTACCACCCCCCGAATGGAGTGAACCCCATCCAGATGCAAATCCCTTAACTTGAAGCCTTGTGATTAGACTGCCGCCTTGGCTAAAAAACTCGGCGATTCCCACCGAAACCATGATCAGGTTGCCCGCCGTAATGCCCAAGAGTACTGCCTTGGCCCGTTTTTCTGTGGTGACAAACTGGACGACGAGCATGAACAGCAAAAAATTTTTGAGATACTCCCCGCGGAATTCATTCAGTGAGTAGCGAGGATCGACCGCCGTGAACAGGGAGAGAACAACAAAGGCCCCATAAATAATCCAGGCAGCTTCAAGCCGTGTGGGCCTTGGACGCCAATGGTGGATCAAAATTCCTTTGCTCAGCCAACATAGAAAAACAAATCCTAAACTGATATCCCTGATAGACGAGATGCTTGCTATTGGCAGGGATACCACCAGGATGATCAAGAATCCCAGAGCGATCTGATCCAATCGAAAGGCCCAGCAGGATGTTCGTTGTCCGTTGTCCGTTGTCCGTTGTTGATTCAATAAACCGCAATCCGTAATCACTTGGTCCGTATCCGTACCCGTGGTTTGTCTTCATTGTTCCGCAAGAAAACGCTAACTACAAGAATTACGCTGATTACGCCGATTTAATCTGCGTTTCCCCGCAATCCAAAATACTATACCTTCCCCTGCACATACCTTTCCGCTAATTCCACATCCTGCTTACTCCCGATAAAAAGCGGCACCCTCTGGTGGAGCTCATCAGGTTCTATCTCAAGGATCGGTTTTTCTCCTGTGCTGGCATAGCCACCTGCCTCCTTTACCACAAAAGCCAGAGGATTGGCTTCGCACATCAGGCGCAGTTTTCCGTGGGGCTTTTTGGGGTCTTTGGTATCTGCCGGATACATGAAGATGCCACCCTTCAAAAGATTTCTGTGAAAGTCAGAGACCAAAGAGCCGATATACCGGGCTGTATAGGCGGGCTTTGTGTCAGGAGACTTGAAATAGTCCACCAGACGCCTGACGCCGTCACTCCAGTAGTTGTAATAGCTTTCATTTACACTGAAGATCTTGCCGCGCTCCGGAATTCGAATGTTTTCGTGGGAAAGCAAGAATTCTCCTATGCCCGGAAAGAGCGTAAAGCCATGAACCCCCTGTCCGGTGGTGTAAACCATCATGGTGCTGGATCCATAGACGAAATAGCCTGCGGCTACCTGCTTGTATCCCGGTTGTAAGACATCGCTTAAGGTGCCATCTTCATCGGAGCTTATCTTTCTGTGTATGGAAAATATGGTCCCGATGCTTACATTGACATCGATATTTGAGGAGCCATCCAGGGGGTCGACGATAAGGACATATTTGCCCCTTGGGTACTTAGGAGGAATTTGAATAATATCTGCATTTTCCTCAGACGCCATGACGCAAAGTTGGCCAATATGGCTCATTCTTGTGATGATCGTGTGATTAGCGAACTCATCAAGTTTTTGAACCTCTTCTTCTTGAATATTTTTATGACCAGCATAGCCCAGGATATCTGCGATCCCAGCCTTGTTGACTTCCCTTGAGATGATTTTTGCAGCCACGATTAGCTCAGAAAGGAGTCGGGTGAAAGCACCTGTGGCCTCGGGGTTTTCACGCTGTTTTTCCAGAATGTGTTCAGTCACCGTCATGCCTATGGCTGATTTCATGGCTACTTCCCTCCTATTAGGTCTTTATTCTGACAAAAAATCAGTGTATTAAGAATATTAAGAACGGCTCCATATTGTCAAGGACAAACCAGGCCGTGCAAACCATACTAACACTGCTGAAACCCCGCATCTGGGCCTTTAAGCACCGGCTCCAGGGACCCCTTGAGGGCAGGGCATGGGTGAGGATTCTGCTTGCTTTGATCAGCTTTCTGTTCTGGGCAGGAATCTTTGCCGTGTTTTATCGTGTGCTGCATTACTTCCAGGGTGTTGAAGGATTCGGTGATATCTTGGCCCGAAAGCTCCTATCCATGGTGCTTCTAACCTTCTTTTCTGTCCTCATATTCAGCAGTATCCTTACGGCCCTTTCCACACTCTATCTTTCAAAGGATCTGCCATTAATTCACGCGGCTCCGGTCGCGGTTGAAAAGGTATTTCTGGCTCGGTGGCTTGAGAGCACCTTTGACAGTTCATGGATGTTATTCTTGTTCGGCCTGCCCGTATTTTTTGCCTATGCTCTGGTTTATAATGCGGGCCCATATTTTTATTTGGTCCTGGCTGGCTCGCTCTTTCCATTTTCTGTGCTTGCCTCTGCCATCGGCACACTGATCGTTTTGTTTCTGGTGGTATGTTTTCCGGCTAACCGGATGCGGGACATCTTTGTCCTCCTTTCCATGGTTCTGGTCATCCTTTTATATTTTTTGTTTCGGTTTATGAGGCCAGAAAGGTTGGTGGACCCGGCTGCCTTGGGGACGGTGGCGATTTATCTTAAATCTCTCGAAGCCCCTGATTCTCCACTTTTGCCTTCCACATGGATGCTGGAGGCCTTGTGGCCAGTCTTGACAGGCAAAAGGGGTATGGTCCTGTTTTATCTGGTCCTTTTGACAACGGGCGCCCTGTCCATGATTTTCATCCAGACCAGGCTCGCTCGTATCTTTTATTTCAAGGGCGTTTCAAAGGCCCAAGTGGCCCGCCGAGCACTACGAGGCAGAAAGAGGGCATTTCGCAAGGATTGGACGCGCTTTCTTCCGGTTTCGAGGCAGATCAGTGCACTCCTTTCAAAAGATATCAAGACCTTCTTTCGTGATAATACCCAGTGGTCTCAACTCTTTCTCCTGGGGGCTCTTATTGTCATCTATCTGTATAACTTCAAGGTACTTCCCCTCGACAAGGCCCCGATTAAGACTTTCTATCTTCAGAATATCCTGTCGTTTTTGAACATGGGCCTGGCCGGTTTTGTGCTTGCTGCCTTAGCGGTTCGGTTTGTATTTCCTGCTGTGAGTATCGAAGGAGAAGCCTTTTGGGTCGTAAGATCGGCACCCATCCCGTTGAAGACCTTCCTCTGGGCAAAGTTCTGGACATACTTGGGGCCTCTGCTTATCTTGTCTGAATTACTCATCGTGCTTTCAAACAAATTGCTTTCAGTGACCCCTTTTATGATGGCACTTTCTACAATCACGGTCTTTTTCATGGTATTTGGTATCACGGCCATGGGTGTGGGGCTGGGTGCTATCTATCCTCATTTTGATATTGAGAACATGGCCCAGGTGGCTACCGGGTTTGGCGGCATGCTCTTTATGCTCCTGTGCGTGGGTTTCATCGGATCGGTCATTATGCTGGAGGCAGGGCCTGTGTACACTATTTTTCTGGCCAGACTTCGCGGGGAGGCTCTGCCCATGGCCCACTGGATCTGGATCATCCTTTCCTTTGCATCGGTGGCAGCCATTAATGTGGTTGCCGTCTTGTGGCCGATGCGGGTGGGGGTGGCGAGGCTCTCTCATCTGGAAAAATAAGGGATAGGGAGTTGCCGATATACAGGATGAGGTGCTTGACTATATTTCTTGACCTTGATAAAAGGAATTTTAACTTGCGAATTGGGGTAATGGAGTCGTGAAGAAATGAAAAACACACACGCCAATGCTCCGAGAATCGAATACGGCAAGAATACTGAAAGCATAGGAGGGATGGTGATGGCCAATTTGAGACGATGCAGGATTTTGGTGGGGATTTCAGCTGTATTACTTGTCTTTATTTTCTTTTTAGGGTGTACTCGTTTGAAAACAAGCACCAAAAGCTCGGAAAGACCGGAACCTGTTGCAAAAAGGCATGATAAAACCCCAGCGCCTCTTTACTATGACTTTGAAGATGTGCTGGTCCCTTCAGAACTCAAGGTGGATAAAAAGAAGTCTTTTGTTTATCATGCCCCTGATTTTTCCGCTGGTGTCTTGGTATTGAAAGGACGCGTGGAGGTCAATTCTCTGGTCAGGTTTTTTGATAATAACATGGCGAAAGATAACTGGCGCCTGGTGAGTTCTTTCAAGTCACCCCGGACGATCATGTTTTTCAACAAGCCGAATCGGGGCTGTATCATCAACATTACTGAAAAACAATTTACGACCGAAGTTGAAATTTGGGTCGCCCCTACTATGGTAACTGGAGAAGAAGGTCTATTGAAATAACGAACATGGCAGATCCACTCAAGGATAAGCAGATCGTATTGGGTGTGTGTGGGGGGATTGCTGCATACAAGGCGGTAGATTTCCTCAGGGTCCTTGTTAAGTGTGGCGCCCATGTCCGGGTCATTATGACCGAGAGCGCCCAGGCGTTTGTTGGCCCTCTTACCTTTGAGGCCCTTTCAGGAAACCCGGTATGGACCCATATGTTCGGGCGGTCAGAAGATACGCCTATTCGACACATTGCATGGGCAGAAGAGGCGGATGCCGTCGTCATCGTCCCGGCCACGGCGAATATCATTGGCAAGGTGGCCCATGGGATTGCAGACGATCCCCTTGCGACGTTTTTTTTAGCTGTTCGGGCGCCAATTTTGATTTGTCCATCCATGAACGTTCGGATGTATGAAAATCGTGCAGTCCAGGACAACATAACAAGGCTTGAGCGGGCCGGCATCAATGTGCTGAGTCCTGAGACCGGGTCACTGGCTTGTGGCCACGAGGGGGCAGGCCGACTTCCAGATGTCCAGGTGATTGCAGAACAGCTTCGTTGGCTGTTGTGCCCGCAGGATCTGTCCGGAGAGCGGATACTGATAACAGCAGGACCAACGCGGGAACCGATTGATCCCGTAAGGTTTATAAGCAACCCTTCCACAGGCAAGATGGGATATGCTCTTGCGCGTACTGCCCGCAGGCGAGGGGCACAAGTCCTGCTGATTAGTGGGCCCACTGAGCTTCCTGACCCACAGGGTGTGAGGGTGATCCGGGTCAGGACTGCTGAAGAGATGTTTCATGCCGTGATGGAGCATGTGGAGCAGACCACGATTGTCATAAAGGCTGCTGCGGTATCTGACTGGAGGCCAGCCAGTCTTTTTGAACATAAAGTAAAAAAGGACGCGATGGCGCAGCATTTACCCCTTAAACAGACCTCCGATATCTTGAAGGCACTGGGAGAAAACAAGAAAGATCAGATTTTGGTTGGTTTTGCAGCAGAGACTGAAAACCTACGGGAAAATGCCTGTGCCAAGCTGGCCGCAAAGAACCTAGACCTTATTGTGGCCAATCTTGTTGGACAGGATGATTCGGGGTTTGGTTCGGACACCAACCAGGTCAGCCTTTTTTACAGAGACGGTGGCAACGAAGACCTGCCGCTGATGGACAAGGGGGCGGTTGCCGACATATTATTCGATAGGGTGTTGCAAATTAAAAGAAATCGCCTGATGCCTGATGCCTGATGTAAACCTGGTTTGGGCGAGCAATCCGTGCAGGCAGCCTGGGGGCTACCCACAATGCAATCCAGCAAACTGACTGGTTTTCGGACATCCGATATCCTCTATTACATATCAGTACCCATGACCGAATCCGTTCGAACCTTTCATGATGGCTTTTCCCAGAATTTCCTTGAGATTACTGAAGATTTCAAGGGCTATTTACAATATATGAAGGGGTTAAGGTATGAGGGCGTCGCCTTGTCTGCGGAGGCCCTCAGCATTTTAGGCGACTGGGACAGATGGGCCATGGGAGAAACTCTGGACATGATCCAAAAGGATCTTGGCAACTGCCAGAGGTGCAAACTTCACAAGAGGCGGAAACATATCGTTTTTGGAGCCGGAAATCCCCGGGCAAAACTGGTCTTGGTGGGTGAAGCCCCAGGCCACGAAGAAGACATACAGGGCCAGCCATTTGTGGGTGAGGCTGGTCAGTTGCTTACCAAGGTACTCCGGGCCATTGGATTGACCCGGGAAGATGTCTATATTTGCAATGTCATAAAGTGCCGCCCTCCGGGAAATCGAAATCCTGAACCAGACGAGATCGCTACGTGCATCCCGTTTCTGCGCAGACAACTGAGGGCCATAAGACCTAAACTAATATGTGCTCTGGGCACCTTTGCAGCGCAAACGCTCCTTGGAACCAACATACCGATTTCTCGATTACGGGGTCACTTCCACACCTATGAAGGTATCCGTCTTCTCCCCACATATCATCCAGCTTTTCTCCTGCGAAATCCTTCCAAGAAACGCGATGTTTGGGAGGACATGCAAAAGCTTCAGAAGGCCTATGAAAGGGTTTAGAAACATCCTAACAGCTCAGAGGGCAAGGAACACCCCCTCACTTCGGCCTTCAATGCCTTTACCAGGCATGCCGTTATCCTCGGTGGAAATGGCTGGATGCCTACGTTCAGGGATTCCCCTTGCCCCATATGCTGAACTGTTGCGAAATGTCGTCATTGTGGTGCTGTTTGTGACGCTGCTCTTTGGAGCTTTTCTACCCGGGGCCCATGCGGCTACAGGACAGGTGTATGCGGTCAGAGTTGCAGGCACGATCAACCCGGGGGTGGCAGAATTCATCATAAGAAATATAGAAAAGGCTTCCATGGAAGGGGCTGCCTGTCTTGTGATTCAGCTTGATACGCCCGGGGGGTTGGCCCTTTCTATGCGTTCGATCGTTATGGCCATGCTGGCCTCTGAGATACCTGTGATTGTCTTTGTCTCTCCCAGCGGAGCGCGGGCGGCCTCTGCTGGCGTGATGATTACCTTGGCGGCAGACATCGCAGCCATGGCACCTGGTACCAATATTGGTGCGGCACATCCAGTAAACCTCGGTCAAAAGAAGATGGACAAGACAATGGCCGACAAGGTCGTCAATGACATGGTGGCCTATACCAGGAGTATTGCAGAAAAACGAGGTCGCAACAGCCAGTGGGCTGAAAAAGCGATTCGTGAAAGTGCCTCTGTGACCGAGAAGGAGGCCTTAGAGCTCAAGATCATTGACCTGATTGCGCAGGATCTGAACGATCTCCTTGAAAAGATTGATGGCCGACAACTAAAAGACAAAGGCATTTTGCACACTAAAGGGCTGAAAACGGTATTCCTGAGAGAAAGCTTCAGGGACAAGATTCTTAAGACCTTGAGTGATCCCAACATTGCCTATCTGCTCATGATGATCGGTATGGCCGGCCTGTATTTTGAATTTTCTCATCCTGGCGCTATCTTCCCGGGCGTTATTGGGGCCATCTCCCTTATTTTGGCCTTTTTTGCCTTTCAGACACTTCCGGTCAACTATGCAGGGATCTTGCTCATTGCCCTTGCTATTGTCATGTTTATTCTCGAGATGAAGGTGGCCAGCTATGGTCTTCTGAGCCTGGGTGGCGTCATCTCGCTCTTTTTGGGGTCCCTGATGCTGTTCGAGGGGACCGCACCCGAATTACGTCTATCGTGGCGCGTGTTGATTCCAACGGTCATCATGGTTTCGGGCTTTTTTGTGGCCGTGGCCGGCTTGGTGTTTCGCTCTCAGATATCTAGGCCCAGAACTGGCGACAAGGGGCTGATCGGGGAGGTCGGGGTGGTCAAGGAAAGACTTGCGCCAGGAGGCAAAGTCTTTGTCCACGGAGAGCTTTGGAATGCTGAGGCATCAGAACCCATTGAAGCAGGCGTCAAGGTTTGTGTGGTGGGGATGGATCACCTCGTTTTAAAGGTCGAGCCGATTGAATAGATTCTGGGTCCTTTGCCTTAAAGATTGACAACATTGTGAGGGTGTCATAAACTATAGAATGTTACTCAACGCCAAATAAAAAGCCCAAGATGAAAGAAGGAATCCTTCAATTATGGCTTTTGATCAACGTAACTTAGCGCAGAGTATATGGGGTATTCTTTTGATCGCAATGGGTGTGCTCCTTTTCGTTAAAAAGCCATATGCGCTTCGTTTATCACCGGAGTCTGCCTTTTTAACCTTTGCGCGGTACTTTATTGCTGTATTCCTGATAGGTGGTGGCGCCAAGAAATTATACGGGTTGTACTTTTGTAAACGCAAAGCTCCCCCTTCAGAGGAGTAGTCCCGTTTCCATATAGATTTCCAAAAAATGCTTTTTATTATATGGAGATTTGATTTGTCATGGTCGTATTAGATATGTCAAAAAAACAGGCGGCCGGCAATAGAGTCGACAATGGCTCCGCCATGAAACAAGGCCGGGGATATGGCGAAAGGCTTTTAGACATTACAAACCGTATCCACTCTGCAAACAACATCGATGAAATTCTGATCGATTTAAAGGATGACATCGTCAAATTATTCGAGGCCGAACGGCTCACAGTTTACATCGTGGACGGCATCAAGAAGGAGCTGGTGTCCAGGATCAAATCAGGAAATGAGATCAGCGAGATACGTGTACCCATCTCCACCGCCAGTCTTTCAGGCTACGCAGCGTTCAAGGGACAGTTGATCAACATCAAGAACGTATATGATGATAAGGAGTTGACCGCTATTGATCCGAATCTGAAGTTCGATAAAAGTTGGGACCAAAAGAGCGGATTTCGAACACGACAGGTGCTTGTGGCGCCCATAAGCTTCCAGAAGTATTTACTGGGTGCCATTCAAATTATCAATCGAAAAGACGGGACGGCCTTTACTCAGCAGGACGAAGCAGCGGTCCGGGAGCTGGCCAAGACCCTTGGGATTGCCCTATACAATCAGAAGAGGATGGCAAAGGCCCGTCCGGGCAAATTCGATTATCTGCTAGAAAACGGGCTATTGACCCAAAAGGAACTTGACAGGGCAGTACAGGAGGCGCGGAAGACCAGGCAGGAGCTTGAATCCCTCCTGATGAAAAACTATAAGATTTCCAAGCAGGATATGGGAAAGGCCCTGAGCCACTATTATAAGGCACCGTTTGTTGTGTATAATGAACGGACGCCAATTCCAGGTGAACTTTTGGGCGGCCTGAAAGTGTCTTTCATGAAGAAGAATTACTGGGTTCCGATTGGAAAAGACGGTGAAAAGATTATTATTGCCATTGATAATCCATATCATCTTCAAAAAATAGATATGATCAAACCCCTTTTTCCTGGGAAGCAGCTCGTGTTTCATGTCGCACTTAGAGAGGATATCCTGAAATATATCACTCTGTTCTTCCAGGATGAAAAGGAGCAGAGCTCTATTGATGAAATCATTGGGCAGTTGGCAGTAGAGGAGGAGGAGGTTGAGGAGGCGGAAAAGGGTGTAAACGAAGAGGACAGCGCCATTATCCAACTGGTCAACAAGATAATCTTGGATGCCTATGCTCGGAATTGCTCAGATATTCACATTGAACCTTACCCTGGAAAGAAAAATACCGAGGTTCGGTTCAGGATTGACGGCACATGCACACTTTATCAGACCATTCCATACAATTACCGCAGTGCACTCATCTCCCGCATCAAGATTATGTCCGACCTGGACATTGCTGAACGCCGTAAGCCCCAGGACGGCAAGATAAAGTTCAAGAAATATGGTGGCAAGGATATTGAGCTTCGTGTAGCGACGGTGCCAACCGCAGGCGGCCTGGAAGACGTTGTGATGCGTATATTGGCCGCAGGTGAGCCCATACCGCTTGATAAGATGGGGTTTTCAAAAAAGAATTATGAAAACTTTGTGAGCATTATTACCCAACCTTATGGGATTATCTTTGTGTGCGGCCCCACTGGATCTGGTAAGACCACAACCCTGCATTCTGCCCTTGGTTATATTAATAAACCCGAGATCAAGATATGGACGGCCGAGGACCCTGTGGAAATCACTCAGGTGGGCCTGCGGCAGGTTCAGGTCCAGCACAAGATCGGTTTTGATTTTGCAACGGCCATGCGAGCATTCTTGAGGGCAGATCCTGATGTCATTATGGTGGGTGAGATGCGGGACAAGGAGACCACGCATATCGGTATCGAGGCCTCACTGACCGGACACTTGGTGTTTTCCACACTGCATACAAACAGTGCGCCTGAGAGCATCACACGGTTGCTGGATATGGGGATGGATCCTTTCAATTTTGCGGATGCCGTATTGGGTATCCTTGCCCAACGGCTGGTTCGTACCCTTTGTAAAAGCTGCAAGAAGGCGTACAACCCTTCACGAGAGGAATATGATGAGTTGGTTCGGGAATATGGATCGGAAGATTTCAAAAAGAATCTAAATATCCCCTATTCAAAGGACCTTACGCTGTACAAGCCTGCAGGTTGCCCTGAATGCAACAATACGGGATATCGGGGTCGTATGGGTATTCATGAACTCTTGATGGGAACCGATGAGATGAAAAGACTGATCCAGAAAAAGGCTAAGATGGAAGACATTCGGGCTCAGGCCATCAAGGATGGGATGACGACTCTGAAGCAGGACGGTATTGAGAAGATCTTTTCTGGTCACACCGATTTGTTACAGGTGAGGAAGGTCTGCATCAAGTAAAGGTCATTGGTCACTTGTCATTAGTCATTAGTTAGAAACCGTCAGAACTTAGGGTATTCATTCTGTAATCGAGTGGCCCAACCAAAAGTCATGGCTGAGGTCGATAAGAATTCGGGAATGCTCACGGTGACCAATGACAAATGACAAACTTTAAGCTGACCTCGGGCTTTACACCCAAAGGCGACCAGCCAAAGGCCATTGAAGCGTTAAGTCAGGGGATTAGGAAGGGCTTCCGCCACCATGTACTCCTGGGTGTGACCGGTTCGGGCAAGACCTTCACGATGGCCCATGTCATAGCCCATGTCCAAAAACCCACCCTTGTCATTGCCCCAAACAAGACCTTGGCGGCCCAGCTCTACGGTGAATTCAAGACCCTCTTTCCTGAAAATGCGGTCGAATATTTTGTCAGCTACTATGACTACTACCAGCCTGAAGCCTACCTGCCGGTCACCGATACCTACATTGAAAAGGATGCCTCGATCAACGAGACGATCGACAAATTGCGTCATTCGACCACCCGCTCTGTCCTTACCCGTCGTGACGTGATTGTGGTAGCCAGCGTATCTTGTATCTTTGGTCTGGGGGCACCCGAAGATTACCTGGAGATGTGTCTTGAACTCCAGCCCGGCACCGCCTTTGTGCGGGACGTGATGCTGAGTCGGCTGGTGGCTATGCAGTATACCCGAAACGACTATGATTTCTACCGAGATACCTTCCGGGTCAGGGGCGACCGGGTGGAGATTTTCCCGGCCTATGAAGACGACAGGGCCATCCGGGTCGAGTTTTTTGGTGACACGATCGAGCATATCTATGAAACTGATCCTTTGCTTGGGAAGGTGATCAGGCCCCTTACTAAGGTGACCATCTATCCGGCAAGCCATTATGTAACTTCAAGGATTACTTTAAATAATGCCGTTAAGTCCATAAAAAAAGAACTCAAAGAACGTATTGAATATTTTAGAAATGCAAGGAAATGGATTGAGGCCCAACGGATTGAGGAGCGCACCAATTTTGACCTGGAGATGATGGAGGAACTTGGCTACTGTCACGGGATTGAAAACTATTCGCGCCATTTGACCGGCAGAAAGCCGGGTGACCCGCCTCCGACCTTGATAGATTATTTTCCAGATGATTTTCTTCTTTTTATTGACGAAAGCCATATTGGAATCCCCCAGTTGCGGGGCATGTACCACGGAGATCGATCCCGAAAGGAGACTTTAATTGAATATGGGTTCAGGCTCCCTTCGGCCCTGGATAACAGACCCCTGACATTTGAGGAGTTTACAAAAAAGATTCCCCAGGTGATCTATGTGTCTGCTACACCGGGCGACTACGAAATTGAGGTCGCCGAAGGGCGGGTGGTGGAGCAGATCATCCGTCCCACAGGGCTTATCGATCCCAATGTCATTGTCAAGCCTGCCGAGCATCAGGTGGACGACCTCCTCGAGGAGATCAGACTCCGCGAAGAGCGCAAAGAGAGGGTACTTGTTACAACCCTGACCAAGCGAATGGCAGAGGATCTAACCGATTATTACAGGGATCTGGGAGTCAAGGTCCGCTACCTTCACTCTGAGATTACGACCATGGAGCGGATGGAAATCATACGCGATTTGCGTCTTGGGGTGTTTGACGTACTCATTGGGATCAACCTGCTCAGAGAGGGCCTGGATCTGCCTGAGGTGAGCTTGGTGGCCATCCTGGATGCTGACAAAGAGGGGTTTCTTCGCTCGGAGCGCTCTCTTATTCAAACCTGCGGGCGAGCGGCCAGAAATATCCTTGGCACAGTGATCTTTTATGCTGATCATGTGACACGCTCCATGCAGCGGGCTATTGACGAGACGAATCGGAGGCGAAGTCTTCAGGAGGCATACAATAAGAGACACGGCATCACCCCTGAAACCATACAAAAAGAAATTACGAGCATACTCACCTCCGTCTATGAGGCAGACTACGTGACCGTACCCACGGTTTCAGAGCCTGTCGCGCCATATAAATCTGTTGATGATTTGGGAAAAGCCATTCAGGAGCTTGAGTCTGAGATGAAAAAGGCGGTCAAGGACTTGGCCTTTGAAAGGGCCGCGCAACTGAGGGACCAGCTCAAAGAGCTTCGAGAGCTGGATATGGACCTGAGATAAAAGATCTCCGTGGAGTGGCTGCCTTTACCAATCACTCGAACTTAAACTCTTTCTCGGTAAAAAGCTTCAAGCAAGCATCTGCCGCTTTGGCATCATAAAGAACACCCTTATTCTCTGAGATTTCCTCCAAAGCCTTATCGATACCAAGGGCCGGCCGGTAAGGTCGGTGAGAGGCCATGGCCTCGACAACATCAGCTACACTCAAGATTCTTGCTTCCAGGAGAATCTCTTCACCCGAAAGCCCCTGCGGATATCCAGAACCATCCATCCTTTCGTGGTGTTGAAGCACGATTTTGGCAATCGGCCATGGAAATTCTATAATTTTCAATATGTCATATCCGACTTGGGGGTGAGTTTTAATTATATTGAATTCATTTTCGGTTAGCCGACCAGGCTTACTGAGGATCTCAGCAGGGACATATATCTTGCCGATATCATGAACAACTCCGGCCGGACGGAGCCCATCAATCTCCCCCTTTGAAAGCCCTACCTCCTTGGCTATGGCACAGGCGAGCTTGGTCACGCGCCGCTGATGGCCAGCTGTGTATGGATCCCTCATTTCGGCTGCCAAGGCCATGGCATGGATGGTTCCCTCCATGGTTTTTTGCAGCTTCTCCAAACTTTGTTTAAGTTTTTCTTCAGTCCGCTTGCGTTGGGTGATGTCCCTTACAATGGCTTGTATTCCAACTATTTTCTCTTCCTGCTTGATGAGGGTAGCATTAAGCTCCGCATCAAGCACATTTCCATCCTTGCGCAACACACGAAACTCATAGTTTTTTAGAAGCTCTTCTCCCACCAGCGTTCTTTCGAAATTTTTAGTAACTAGGGCGAAATCCTCAGGATGTATCAGCTTGCTGAAGTGAAGCTTTTTTGCTTCCTCTATCGAATAGCCCGTCATCTCACAGAATGTTGGGTTAACAAAACTGAAATGACCTGTGGACTCAATAACGATGACGGCATCCTTGGCATTGTCTATTAACTCCCTATATTTTCTCTCCGATTCGTTCAAACCCTTGTTCACTCTTTCCAAATCGAGCATCTTGTCTTCCAGTTTCTTAATCAGCCGCTCATTATATTCCTTTAGGTAAACAGTTTCATCTTCAATCGGCGCTTTGGGTGCCACCAGGGTTCCTGTCTCGTAACTTTTGATAACCTCCTTTAAGATTTCCATAAAGATATCCGGTTCTGTAGGTTTGATGATGAACCTTTCCGCGCCCAGACTCAGGGCAAACTCCTCATTTCCGGGATCGGTGTAGGTAGCGGTATAAAAGACAAAGGTAATATTTTTCAGATTCTTGTTCTTCTTTACCTCGCGGCAAAGCCGAAACCCATCCATCCGGGGCATCAGGATATCGGAAATGATTATGTCAAAATCGTCATGCAAGACCTTTTCTAAGGCTTCGACACCATCAGCGGCAGTTTCAACTTCATAGCCATGCCCCTGAAGCAATACTTCTAACATGTAGCGGTCCTCTTTGTGATCATCAACGATCAAAATTTTCATCACACACCCCCTGTGAACACCTCGGTTTATCGAAGATGCTTCTCGACCTCCGAAACAAAGGTCGCTGGCATAAAGGGTTTTTCGATATAGCCCACACAGCCAACAGCCAGCGCCTTTTCTCTGTCGCCTACCATGGCATAAGAGGTTACAGCCACAATAGGTATGTGGCTGATCTC
>Ga0180301_10001968_pt1 | contig 16112 bp, 12 predicted proteins | sample GuaBasSediGuay16_FD_121797 | JGI IMG/M metagenome (GOLD analysis project Ga0180301, IMG submission 121797) | Subseafloor sediment microbial communities from Guaymas Basin, Gulf of California, Mexico - Guay16, Core 4569-2, 12-15 cm | ecosystem: Environmental > Aquatic > Marine > Hydrothermal... | reverse complement strand
CATCCCGCCCGCCCTTAACCGCATTCATCCACGGCTAAAGCCGTGGCTTTCTGCGGGCGGGGTAAAGAACGAATTTTGAAGGAATCGGCTGGTATATCAATCACTTGTTATACTCGTACCAGCCAGCTCCTGTTTTTCTTCCAAGACGGTTTGCCCGGATCATTGTTTTAAGAAGATTCGGAGAAACCCACTTGGATTCCTTATTTAATTCCTTGTAAAAATATTCGGTTACAAAGTATGCAACATCCACGCCTGTGAGATCCATTAACTCAAAAGGCCCCATCGGGTAATTGAGCCCATTTTTGACTGCCGTATCAACATCTTCTATGCTGGCTATGCCCTCTTCAACAATCCGGATCGCTTCCAGCATGTGAGGTATCATAATCCTGTTCACAATAAAGCCGGGGGAATCCTTCTTAACCTCCACAGTAACTTTGCCCATCTTCTTGGCAAGATCTGTTGCGGTGGAGATGGTTTCATCGCTCGTGGAGTAGCCGCGAATAATCTCAACCAGCCTCATCAGTGGAACAGGATTAAAGAAATGCATGCCGCAAATCTTTTCTGATCTCTTTGTTGCAGCCGCTATTTCAGTAATGGACATGGAGGAAGTATTTGAGGCGATCACGACCTCTGGTTTGCACAGAGAATCCAATTCTTTAAAAACCTGCTTCTTGAGTTCCATGTCCTCAATAACTGCTTCAACAACAAAATCGGAGTCTTTGAGCTCGGACATATCGGTTGTTCCTTTTATCCTGCCCAGGATAGCCTCTTTCTCGTCTGAAGCGATCTTTCCCTTTTCAACGCTTTTTGAAAGAAACCTGTCAATACTTTTCATGCCTCTGTCGACAAAGGCATCCTCTATGTCCCTCATCACAACCTGGCAGCCAATCTGGGCTGCCACCTGGGCAATGCCGCTGCCCATGGTACCTGCGCCGACAACTCCCACCTTGCGAATTTCCATACCTTCAAACCTCCTTTTCTCTTCTTTTTCGCTACACTGATTCCACCCTGCTCACCTCGGGAATATTTTGCTTCAAAATCCTTTCTATGCCCATCTTAAGGGTCATCTGGGACATGGGACATCCGCCACAGGCTCCCACCAGTTTGACCTTGACAACACCGTCTTCATCCACGTCAACGAGCTGGACATCCCCACCGTCTGCCTGGAGTGAAGGCCTAACCTTATCCAGTGCACTCTCCACTTTTTCCTTTAGCATTAAACTCCCTCCATTCTATCTAGTTTTGTTCCAATCTGGCATAGACCCGGGGTATTTCGGTAATCCCCTCCCGGATAGACACACCCTACACAATAACGTAACCAATATTAAAATCAAGTTTTTTATCTGTTTTCCCAAAAGCCCACGGCCCAGCCCCTTCTGCGGTCCGTGCCATGAAGTGTTCGAGAACATCCTCGCAGTCAAGTGTCCAAAGTACCCGGGCAAGGTCATTTTTCAACCCTGCATCTATCTACCTACTTCCAGGTGTCACAGACCTTTTGATTAATCCCCAGGCGCACCAAAGAATTGAAGGACTCTTTTATCAAGGTACTCAGACAGGCCCTTTGAAGTGCCCGGGGACCAGCCCATGCTTTTTTTCCATACTTCGTCGCTTTCCATGCAAAGATAAAGACCTAGGTCTTTGTACCACTGCTCGAGCTTTTCACGCATAAACCCATACATTTCCATGCGAATCGGCTTGAAATACCGCATCTTCCCATCAAGTCCGATTACGAATTCGCCGTCAAAAATGCAGGTACGTGGATGCCGTTTTCTAACGATCGGCTTGAGCGATGGCATAAACCTGAAACTCCCCAGGCTTACCCATATGATGCGCCGGGGGTCCAGGTACTTGTCCAAAAGCTCCAGGGTCTTCACATATTCTTTTCTCCACGAAGGGTGCTCAATAAGGGGATCAAAATGAAGGCCCACCACAAAGCCTTCCTGCTGGCACTGTCTTGCAGCTTCCAGCCGCTTTCTCAGGCTTGGGGCGCCACGTTCTTCCCTCGCAGCAATAGATGGACTGTTCAAAGACCAGGAAATTATTATTCCCTCCCTGGTTGGGGTATTAAGCAGGCCTCGAATTTGGTCGGTTTTTGTTTTGAACTCCAATACCGCATTTTTCCTTTTAGAAATGAAGGACACAAGGACTTCACTCCAACCAGTGAGAGGATCCAGGGCAAGGCTATCCGTGAATTCACCTGTTCCTATCCGGAAAATGTTCTCCTCCTGGGTATCAATAATATGAGCTATTACATTAAGTTTAGCCTCTAAGTTTACAAAAATACGCATGTAATTCTCAATGAAATATGCCTGAAGGATGCAGTATGAACAGTCAAGAGGGCAGTTTGTTCCGATGTTCAGAATCTGGTAGCCACAACAGATGTATTCCTTTGTGCCGGGGCACGGCTTTAGAAACTCTCCCTTGAATGAAATGAGTTCAAGTGTTTGCTTGCCGACTTCAGGAAGCGTTTCTTTCCACTCCCTTTCACTCCCCATTTCAGAATGCTCAAAAACAACAGGAATGCCCCCTCCCCTTTCCCGAATTCTGGATGCCATGGGATAATCCTTTGCCTCTTTTTGGACGAGCATTCTCTCGATTTTAATATCCATCCTTCACTCTTTCTCTACCCACGCATCATCCAGGTTCGCAAGTTGCTTTATGTTCAACAAGGCCTCCATTTTCCTCTTTAAGGATTTGCCGTCCCTGAACCTCACTTCAAGACAATACCCTGGGGCCTCAAAATAGGCGGGCGCCTTTAAAATTGCCCCCTCCGGCAAGTTGAGGTTGGCGACTTTTTCACGGAAAATCCGCTCGGCACGGGTTAGCCTTGGATATCTTAATTCATGAAGGGCTTGCAAAGTGCGTTTGGCTGTCTGGGGCCGGTTTTCTATGGGATCTTCCAGATAGCGCGACAACTCCTCTTTAGCAAGGAACTCAAATACACTTATTCCATCTTTCAACGCTAGATCAACTAATATCTCAAGGAATTGTCGCTGCTGATTAAAATTAAACTTTAACTCAGAAATCCACTTGAAAACCTGGCTTTGGGACAAAGAGTCCATGTCCTCCAGAGCCCTGACTGATTGAAAAGAAAGCTGCCCCCTGGCAAATGCCTCTTTGATTTCAAGGGCAAGATCCGGTACACGGAGGTAAACTTCCAGTGTCGGCTCGTGAGAGGGAAGGCCCAGCAGGGGCATATATTCTTCCAGGATTTCTTTTCTCGGTACTAATGGGTCCAGCCTGCATAAAATCATTCCTTTTTCCACATCATTGAATGTCCTTGTAGCCAGATTGTCATAAAGATTGAACACAAGGTATTCAAGCGGAGAGGTCACGGAATTAGAAATATCCTTGCACAAAACTTTCTCCCAACCAAGGGCCTTGACAGCAAGGACTCTGCGGTAGCCGGAGACCACCTCAAAGCCTCGACCTTGTTTTTTCCCGATTACATAAGGAGGATTAAGGAGACCGATCTTCTTGATTGAGTCGGCCAAGACCCCGAGATCAAAAGCAAAACTCATGCAAAAAGGTCCAGGATCATCAGCAATGTTTGCTGAATCGATCCAGACCGAACGGTTTTCCCTGATCATCATTGTTTCCCCAGCTTCTATTACCAAGAAATTGGGCAATCCGAAAACATGAACTTCAATTGGTGCCCTGGGTTCTCTTGAGAACATGCAACCCAGTCAATTTCTATTCCGTTTTTTGGCATTCCCCGCGCTTCTGCCTTTGCTCCCTGCACTTTTTCTGTAATCAACTCCATTTCTTTAGCGTTTAGAGTATCTCCGGGACAACGGCCCAGGCTACAGCCCAATTGCCATCTTCTTTCTCCACACAAACGACTCCTCCTTGCTTGAAGCGGATGAAGAGTGTTGACTCATTGCCTGTAACCAGCACTGATACCAGTTTTGCAAGGTGAGGGAGATGCCCTACAACCATCGTGTCTCTAGTGGTGGAATTAAGAAAGCCGGCAATATCATTAACATCACCTAGTGGAGCAAGAGATTCTCTTTGTTGCGGTTTTACCTTGGGATTCACTTCTGAAATTAAGATCTCAGCAGTTTCTCTTGCGCGGGTTTTTCCACTGTGGTAGAGCTCTTCCACTTCTATCCCGAGCTTCTTGAGAAACTTACCCATTTTTTCCACTTCTGCTTTTCCCTCTGAAGAGAGGGGTCGTTCAGGATTTTCTTCCTTTGAAAGAGGTTTTCCATGTTGAACCAGATAAGCTTTCATGCCCTGCCCTCCTTGCCATCTAAATTTATAGTTATAGTGTCTATTTTGATACTTCTACGTGTACTCCTCTGCTTCAGGAAGACGCTCCATAGCTCTGAAACGTGCAATATTAACAGCTACCCTTGAGCGCCCCCGTTATGCTGGTGCCCCGTAACCGGGTTTTTTCCTCAAAGCCTTCCGGTATTCCATTATACCCAGATATCAAAAAAGATCGACATGATTCAAACAAATCTGTGAATCCCCCCTCTTGCAGGAGATATTTCCTTGACACCTACAATTTCACTATGGCATTTACATAATCCGGTAGATTTCCGGGTGCGATTCTTTTGATTTGATTTTTTTGCCGAATATTCTTTGGCTTTAAACTATTCCACATGAGTCTTAAACAGGGACTTAAGCTGCAAGGAGTTGATAGAGAGATGAAAGAGAATGTGCCGGTAGGATCGGTTATGGTCGTCGGTGCGGGCATTGCGGGCATACAGGCTTCGCTGGACCTTGCTGACTCAGGGTACCTTGTTCACCTGGTGGAAAAGAACTCTGCCATAGGTGGTGTCATGGCCCAACTTGACAAGACCTTCCCTACCAATGACTGCTCCATGTGCATTATTTCGCCGAAACTTGTCGAATGTGGAAGGCACTTGAATATAGATCTACACACCATGACGGATATCGTGGAGGTTTCCGGAGAGCCTGGAAACTTCAAAGTTGAAGTGCTCGAGCGGCCGCGATACGTTGATATTACAAAATGTACTGCTTGCGATGAATGCGCAAAAGCCTGTCCTATTGAAGTTCCCAATGCCTTTGACCATAACTTGAGAAATCGCAAGGCGGCTTACAAACTCTACCCGCAGGCGATGCCCAGCGCATACGCTATCGAAAAGAGGGGTACCGCACCCTGCAAGGCAACGTGCCCTGCTCATGTAAGTGTTCAAGGCTATATTGCCTTGATTAACAAGGGCAAGTACCGCGAAGCGCTTGAACTTTTCAAAGAGGCCCACCCTTTTCCTGCAATCTGTGGCCGCGTTTGCCACCATCCCTGTGAAGGGATTTGCACCAGGGGTGATGTTGATGAGCCTGTTGCCATAGAGTATCTCCATAGGTTCCTTGCTGATCTTGATTTGAGAAGCGACACACGCTACGTCCCTGAAACAAAGGAGCAGAGCAGGGAAAAAGTTGCCATAATAGGTGCGGGCCCTGCCGGCCTCACAGCGGCGTACTACCTTTCAAAAGAGGGATTCAGGGCAACGGTATTTGAAAAACTCCCTGTACCTGGAGGGATGATGGCTGTGGGGATTCCGGAATACAGGCTTCCCCGGGATGTGCTGGCCGCAGAAATAAATGTTATCCAGGAAATGGGAGTGGAGATCAGAACAGGAGTCTCGTTTGGTGAAGACATCAACCTGGAGAGCCTGAAAACTGAAGGATACAAGGCTGTTTTCCTTGCCACCGGCCTCCATCTCAGCCGCAGGTTAAACGTCGAGGGCGAGGATCTTCCCGGCGTACTGAAAGGCGTTGATTTCTTAAATGATGTGGCCCTGGGCAAGCCGATAAGCTTGAAGAAAAAGGTGACGGTTATCGGCGGAGGAAACGTGGCAATCGATGTTGCCATGACTGCTTTGAGAAAAGGAGCTCAAGAAGTCACTCTCGTCTGCTTGGAAAAAAGGGAAGAGATGCCGGCCTGGGACTACGAAATTGAGGAGGCCCTGCAGGAGGGGGTGAAGATTGTTAACAGTCTGGGCCCAAATCGCTTCCTGGAAAAGGGGGGGGAACTATCAGGCATTGAATTCAAACGCTGTACTGCCGTATTTGATGAGAAAGGCAATTTCAATCCTCAGTATGACGAAGCCGACCTAACTACCTTTGAAACAGAATCTGCAATCATCGCAATAGGCCAGGCAGGAGATCTGTCTTTTGCACAAAAAGAAGGAATCCCTCTCACCCAAAGAGGTGGTCTCCAAGCTGACCCTTTAACCCTTCAGACTCCTCTTGAATGGGTTTTTGCTGGGGGCGATGCACTTTACGGCCCAAAATCGGTTGTGGAGGCTGTTGCGTGCGGCAAAGAGGCAGCGGAAAGCATTAGGAGATACCTTGAAGGAGTGGATCTCAAGCAAGGAAGGGAGCAGGAGTGGTCATTTGAAAAACCCGACACGGAGGGCACCCCTGTTCTGCCCAGGGTTTCGTTAAAGACTTTGCCGCCCGAAGAACGCAAGGGAAGCTTTAAAGAGATATCAATTGGCTTTACCGAGGAAGAAGCGAAGAAAGAAGCAGAAAGGTGCCTGAAATGCGGGATTTGCTCTGAATGTTACCAGTGTGTTTCAGTCTGTCTTGCAGGTGCGGTTGACCACTCCATGAAACCAAAGGAGAGGACAATCGAGGTAGGAGCAATCATACTTGCCCCCGGTTTTACGCCATTTGATCCTTCCAGCTACGAAACATACAGCTATGCAAAGCACCCAAATGTTTTGACGAGCATGGAGTTCGAGAGAATTCTCTCTGCCTCAGGGCCATTTGAAGGCCATCTCGTAAGGCCTTCCGACCACAAGGAACCCCGCAAAATTGCGTGGCTCCAGTGTGTTGGATCAAGAGATATTAACCTTTGCGATCATAGTTACTGCTCAGCTGTTTGCTGCATGTATGCTATCAAAGAGGCGGTTATTGCAAAGGAGCATAGTAAAGAGCCCCTGGATACAGCAATATTTTATATGGACATGAGAACATATGGAAAGGATTTTGAAAAGTACTACAACCGCGCAGAAGAAGAAAGTGGGGTCCGATTTATTCGCTCCAGGGTTCACTCAATTGACCCCGTTGATGGGGATAACCTTTTGGTGCGATATGCCTTGGAAAACGGCGAGATCAAGGACGAAGTTTTTGACATGGTGGTTCTCTCGGTTGGCCTGGCCCCTGTTCAGGGCGTGACTGATCTGGCTGAGAAACTGGGGGTTGACCTGAACAAGCACCAATATGTGAAGACAACAAGTTTCAAGCCGATCAACACAAGCAAGGAAGGAATTTATGTGTGCGGTGTGTTTCAAGCCCCGAAGGATATACCCCACTCTGTGATGGAAGCATCCGCATCGGCTGCCGCTGCTACGGAAATCTTGTCTGAGGCAAGGGGAACGCTTACTCGCACAAAAGAGTTGCCTCCTGAACTCGACGTTTCCGGAGAGGAGCCTCGAATCGGTGTTTTTGTATGCAACTGCGGCATCAACATTGGGGGCATCGCTGATGTTCCTGCGGTTAGGGAATATGCCAAGTCACTCCCACATGTGGTTCATGCAGAAGACAATCTGTTTACCTGTTCGCAGGACACACAGGATAAAATGAAGGAGGTAATCAAGGAAAAAGGCATCAACAGGGTTGTAGTGGCTTCTTGCTCAACAAGAACACATGAGCCGCTCTTCCAGGAAACTATACGAGATGCGGGCCTCAATAAGTACCTTTTTGAAATGGCAAACATAAGGGACCAGGACACGTGGGTACACATGAATGATCCTGAGAAAGCCACTGAAAAGGCAAAAGACCTCGTTCGCATGGCAGTGGCAAAGGCGGCTTTTATAGAGCCTTTACAGCAGGTGACACTTGAGGTTAAGAAGGCAGTGCTGGTGGTTGGCGGAGGAGTTGCCGGCGTGGAAGCTGCCTTGAGCATCGCCGAGCAGGGCTTCCAGGCTTTCCTGGTTGAAAAAACTGCCCAACTTGGGGGTGTGGCCAGGAAGCTTCATACAACCTGGCAAGGAGAAAATATCGGTGCCTATGTTGATCGGTTAGTGGAAAGGCTGGAAAAGCATCCTCAAATAAAGATTTTTACTGAAATGGAAGTGACTGACACTACGGGCATAATAGGAAATTTTACAAGCACTCTGTCGCCTGTTAACGGGAAAGGTTCGCCGGTAGCAGTTGAACACGGCGCAACAATTCTGGCCACAGGAGGCGTAGAATATGAGCCTTCAGAATACCTTTATGGAAAACACCCGGGTGTCTTAACCCACCTCGACCTGGATCAAGCAATTATGCAAGATGATGAAAAGATAAAGAATGCTCAAACAGCAGTCTTTATCCAGTGCGTGGGTTCCCGCATTCCGGAAAGGCCTTATTGCAGCAAAGTTTGCTGCACCCACAGCCTTGAAAGTGCCATAACTCTGAAAGAAATTAATCCGGACATGAACATCTACATCCTCAACAGGGACATTCGTTCCTACGGCTTCAAGGAAGACCTCTACCGCGAGGCAAGGGAAAAAGGAGTCATTTTTATACGTTACACACTGGAGGATTTACCACAAGTAACAGCAAGTGACGAAGGGGGTCTTTCCGTAACTGTGATGGACCGCATTCTGGGAAGACCGATCCGCTTGTCTCCTGACTTGCTTGTACTTGCTGCCGCTATTTTGCCGGGCGAAAATAAAGACTTATTCGATCTATTCAAAGTACAGACCAACAGCGACGGCTTTCTTCTGGAAGCCCACATGAAGCTTAGACCTGTCGATCTAGCATCCGAAGGGATTTTCATGGCAGGTCTCGCCCACTATCCAAAACCGATAGATGAGACGATCACGCAGGCCAAAGCAGCTGTGGCAAGGGCAATGACAATACTTTCCAAGGAGACAATACTTGTCGGCGGAGTTGTTGCCGAAGCTGACCCTGACCGTTGTGCCGCCTGCTTAACCTGTGTGAGGACGTGTCCCTATGGAGCGCCCCATATCGGCGAGGAGGGTTATGCTATTATAGATCCTGCCGTGTGCCGGGGGTGTGGAGCGTGCGTTGCGGAGTGTCCGGGCAGAGCCATAACATTAAAGCATTTTACCGATGAACAAATCCTTGCAAAAACCGATGCTCTTTTCAAGGCATCCGCTTCATAGAAAAAAGGGACGGGATTTTGCTTCACTTTGTTAGCAATGCAATGCCATAACTAGTTCAAGACAGGCACTGATATGAACTTGAAAATCTATCGCTAAAAGGAGTACCAATGCCTGATTTCGAACCCCAAATTCTTGCTTACTGCTGCCAGCACTGAGCGTATTCTGCTGCGGACCTGGCAGGTTCCATGAGGTTATCTTACCCAAGCAATGTAAAAGTAATACAGGTTCCGTGTTCCGGAAGAGTAGACATCATCCACCTTCTAAAAGCTATTGAAGACGGTGCAGACGGAGTGTATGTGGCTGGATGCCTGGAGGGGGAGTGTCATTTTCTGACCGGAAATTTTAAGGCCAAAAAAAGGGTTCAATACGTTAAAAAAGTGCTGGAAGAACTGGGGATAGAGCCTGAAAGAGTGGAAATGTTCAACCTTTCTGCAGGGGAAGGTCCCAGGTTTGCAGAAATTGCCACCGAGATGACAGAAAGAATTAGAGAGCTTGGCCCCAGCCCCGTGAAACCCCAAAATGCTGCTTGAAGAGGTGAAGCCCCATGATTGTTGCCAATCGAAAGCCACTTGCAGAGATACGAGAAATGGTCGAGAACTGCGACAAAATTCTTATTCTAGGATGCAAAGGCTGCGTGACAGTGTGCAATGTCGGAGGCGCAAGGGAGGTTAGCATCCTTGCGTCAATTTTGCGGATTGCCAGAAAAAAGGAGGGCCGCCTCCTACACGTGGATGAAATGACCATAGAGCGACAGTGCGACCCGGAGTACATTGAACAGGTGAAAGACCGGGTGGGACAATACGACGCGGTGGTCTCCATGGCGTGCGGAGTCGGCCCCCAGTTCTTGAGTGAAGCCTATCCAGCGCAGCGTTTTTTCCCTGCAGTTAATACCACCTTCTTTGGAGGTGCGATACAACACGGTGTATGGGCTGAGAGATGTGCCGGCTGCGGAACCTGCATTATCCATTATTTTGACGGCATGTGTCCCATTGCGCGCTGTTCAAAGAGCCTTCTTCATGGACCGTGCGGAGGCTCGGCAAACGGGAAGTGCGAGATTTCTAAAGAAGTAGACTGCATATGGGATAAAATCGTGAGAAAAAAAATGGAGGAAGGACATCTCAAAGACCTTCTTGATCCAAAACCTCCCAAAGACTGGCGAACTGCCAGGGACGGAGGTCCTCGAAAGAGCGTAAGGGAGGAACTTGTGCAATGAGCGAATTGAAGTCAGGCAGCAATCTCGAAAAGGTCTTGAAGGCCGGCCACTTTGCCTTTACAGGCGAGTGTGGACCGCCCAAAGGAGCTAACGTGGAGCACCTGAGGGAAAAGCTGTCCCACCTGAAAGGAAAAGTTGATGCTGTAAATATCACAGATAACCAAACTGCGGTTGTGAGGATGTCAAGTTGGGCTGCCTGTGCTATCTTGATCCAGGAAGGGCTTGAGCCAAATTTTCAAATGGTGTGCAGGGATAGAAACCGCCTTGCCATTCAGAGTGACATACTGGGAGCGTATGCTCTGGGTGTACGCAACATGCTCTGCCTCTCAGGTGACCACCAAACTTTTGGAAATCATCCTCAGGCAAAAAACGTATACGACATAGACTCCATGCAACTCATATCCTTGGTGAAAAAGATGCGGGACGAGCAAAAATTCATGAACGATGAAGAGATCGACGTGGCGCCCAAACTATTTATCGGGGCAGCGTCGAACCCTTTTGCAGAGCCGTTTGAATTCAGGGTATACAGGCTGGCAATGAAGATCGATTCGGGAGCCGATTTTATCCAGACTCAGTGCATTTACAACATGCAGAGATTCAGAGGGTTCATGAAAAGAGCCGTTGATATGGGCCTGCATGAAAGGTGCTATATCCTCGCAGGCATCACTCCCATGAAAAGTGTAGGTATGGCGCAGTACATGGCCAAAGCAGTTCCCGGTATGGACGTGCCTGAATCCCTCATAAAAAGGCTGAGAGGGGCTGGTAAAGGCAAAGTTGCGGAAGAAGGGATCAAATTTGCAGTTGAGCAGATCCAGGAGCTAAAAGAGATGGAGGGTGTTGCCGGTGTTCACCTTATGGCCATCGAGTGGGAGCATAGGGTCCCTGAGATTGCCGAAAGAGCCGGGATGCTCCCTAGACCAAAAGTTTGATCCTTGAAAAAGTAGCTGACTTTTTCCTGCCCTTATTTTAGAATACTATTGTTGCTTGTCGAACTGCATTCCGATTCGCGCGAAATCTCAATCGCTTTCTGACCTGGACCTGAATCTGCCGTTATTCCTCAATAAGTTTCGCTTTGTTTTTACTTAAACAAGCAGGAAGTTTTTGAAAATATATCCTACCATATCAGTCATGATCTTAGCAGTGGATAAAGCGTGCTGACATGATTTTTATCACACGGACCGGCAAATCGTATGACACAGAAAAAGACCTCTCAGCCCCCGAAAGACACATTCTCCAGAAGTTGTTTATCTGGAAGTCCATGGCGAAGAGCGTTCAGCAATTTCGAGAAAAAAAAGAAGAAGCATTTAGAAGAGGCTGGAACAATTCGGGTCCGGTTTCTGAAAGCAAAGTAATGAAATTCATAATAGTGGATCTCGAGGAAAAACTGCGTCAGCGACTAAAAAAGATAGAGAAAAACCGATAGATGAAAGTGGCGATACCTCGAATCACACTCGGATGAATTTAAGCGTTTCTGACATCGAAAACGCAGGCTTATGAAACAAGGAGGAGATCTTCTTACCTTGGACCTCTATAAAGACCTGCTAGGAGGCCTTGCCTGAATGACCGCCGAGCCTTTCGCTGCGAAAAAGTGGAGCCAAGAAGCTCAGCCCCCTCTCCGGGCAGCCATTGCAGGTGGCGGCAACTCTTGCCACGAGCTCTTGACTCTGCTTGAAAAGGCTCAATTTCATGCGCCAGTAATAAAAATTCTGGGCGTGTTTGACCAAGACCCCGATGCGCCGGGTCTTCAGTATGCAAAACAAAAGAATCTTTTCACGACTACCAATATTGAAGAATTGCTCGGTCTTGAAAATCTTGACCTCATCATTGAGTTAAGTGAGTCGGCCACTCTGAAAGATAAGATATGGAGGAAGCTACCCACAGGGGTATCTCTTATTGACAGCAAGGGAGTGAGCCTTCTTCGAAACATTCTTAGAACCCAAACAAGCACTGGTCCCCTACCCGATCAAATTCACCCTCAAGTAAACAAGGATGAAGAGCATACGCAAGTTATACTCGATTCCCTCCCCTATCGGATAATGGTCGTGGGCCTGGATATGAAAGTCCACAGAGTAAACAAAACATTTCTCAGAGAATACGGCCACAGCTATGAAGATGTCCTCGGAAAGCCCTGCTATGAGGTAAGGTACGGGCTTGACAGGCCATGTAGTGAATTCGGAAGGGAATGTTCCTTGATTGACCACCTGGAAATAATCAAGAAAAAAGGGCTTGTGAGCACCTACCAGGAATACAAAGATAAGAACGGAGAAACGCGCTTTGACGTTATCACTATCGCTCCCATCTTTAACGAAGACGGTGAGGTTGTCCAAATACTGGAAGCTTCACGTGACGATACCGAGAGAATTCGTCTTCAACGTGAGGCTCAAAAGTCCAATACTTTTTTTGAAAAAGTAATACAGAGCACGGTAGATGGAATCGTGGTTGTAGATACCAAAGGTAATGTGCTGATTTTCAACGAAGGAATGGAACACCTTACTGGTTATTCCGCGAGAGAGATTATTGATCGAGGTCACCTTAGCAGTTTCTACGACATAGAGGTGGCTAAAGAAAATATGCGCAAAATGCGTAGCGATGAATACGGTCCCCCCGGCAAACTAAACCCCACCAGCATGACCATCACAACCAAGGACGGGGAAGAAGTCCCAGTAACACTTTCTGCGTCAATCATTACCATAGACGGGAAGGAGATCGGAAGTGTTGGAGTTTTTACTGACATGAGAGAAGTCCTCAAGATGAGGAAGGAACTAGAAGATGCAAACATACAACTTATACAGTCTCAAAAGATAGCTTCAATCGGAAGAATGGCAGCCGGTGTTGCACATGAAATCAACAATCCCCTTTCAGCGATCTTGCTTTACGCTGAGCTACTCAAGGAAAATCTCAAAAGCAACGCCCAACATGCAAAGGACATTCAGGAAATCATAGATCAGACATTAAGATGCAAGAAGATTGTTTCCGAACTCTTGGAATTTAGCCGTAAATCTGCAGGAAAGGCTTCTTCCTTTTCTCTCGAGGACTTGATTAACAAGTGTCTCGGGCTCTTGATAAACAAAGAGTATTTCCAAGATATTCAAGTCATAAAAAACATAGAACCGGAAATGCCGAATATTCTCGGTGAGATGAGTCAGCTTCAGCAAGTTTTCACCAACCTTTTTATTAATGCTGCAGATGCAATGGAAGGAAAAGGGAAACTTGAAATAGGGGCTCGTTATGACCGAAGTCGGTCTATGTTCATCATCAAAGTTTCCGACACTGGACCTGGTATTCCAAAGGAACACTGGGATAAGGTATTTGATGTGTTTTTCACAACCAAGCCAGTTGGGAAAGGAACCGGACTGGGCCTCAGTGTTTCGCAGAATATCGTTAAGATTCACGGCGGGAACCTCTCCTTTACATGCCCGCCAGAAGGAGGAACCGTATTTAAAGTTGAGCTTCCGCTTAAGCCTTTTGCAGAATCCTCCGGACAAGATTTTATTATTGGAGAAGAACCTGTTTTCATTGGATTGGATGAACGATGAAGGACGAGATAACCGTTCTTGTTGTCGATGATGAGCGCCCTATCAGAGACGGATGCGAGCGTGTCCTTGGAAGCAAGGGATATGAGGTGCTTGCTGCTGAAAACGGCAAGGCAGCAATGCAAACCCTTGCCTCGGAAAGTGTTGATGTCTTGCTGCTGGACCTGAAAATGCCCGTCATGAGCGGTGAAGAGGTTCTTGAGGAGGTTCAGAAGCAATACTCTCACATCCCGGTGATTATCATCACGGGTCATGGAACCGTGGACACAGCCGTAGAATGCATGAAAAAGGGAGCATATGATTTTATCACAAAGCCGTTTCAGGTTGACCAATTCCTCCTTACCGTGCGAAGAGCTGCAGAAAAGAGAAGGCTTGAAGAAAAAGCCAGGTTGTTTGGAGAAGAGAAGGCTCGAAACCTCTACGATCTCAACCTGGAGAAAAGTCGCTTGAAAACCATTATAAACTGTATGGCTAATGGAGTGATGGTAATCAACCGCAATATGGAAGTAGTATTGCACAACCCTGCGCTAATGCGTCTGACGGAAACTCCACGAAAAGTGGAAAATCCCTTCCCAATTGCTGAAATCCTGCCCCAGGAGGAGCTCATCTCCACCTTGAAACAAATACTGGAAGGCAGCCCATCCAGGAATGAAGCCACTATTCAAGAAATCGTTCACGGCAACAACACTTTAAGGGCAGTTTCTGCACCCCTCATGGGCCCGGGGAAAGGCATTGTGGGTGCTGTCTCTCTTCTTGAAAACATCACCGAGTACAAGAAACTTGATCAGATGAAATCCGATTTTGTTAACATGGTTGCCCACGAACTCCGTAGCCCTCTGGTTTCGATCCGCCAGATAAACCACGTTTTGCTGGAAGGCATGGCAGGTCCCTTAGAGGAAAAGCAGCGTGATTTTGTAGCTAGAGGAACAAGAAAGATTGACACTCTCCTGGAACTTATCAACGATCTCCTGGATGTCTCAAAGCTCGAAGCAGGAAAATATGTACAACATCATGTGCCCATCGATCTACGAAAAATAATTGAAGATAGTGTTTCCCTGGTTAAACAGCATGCCCTTGAACAGGGGATTAGCCTGGAGTTTTCTTTTGACGATTTGCCGATGATTAAGGCAGACCCGAAAAGCATTGAAGAAGTCTTGAACAACCTCATCAGCAACGCAATTAACTACTCCCCTGAAGGTGGCAAGGTCAGCATCACCGCAAGGGGATTGGGCGAGTACGTGGAGCTGAAGGTGCAGGATACCGGGGTGGGCATACCCCCTGAAGAATTGCCGAGAATTTTCGACAAGTTTTACCGCATCAAGCATCCGAAAACGCGAAAGGTTATTGGTACTGGACTGGGTCTTTCAATAGTGAAAGGAGCTGTCGAAGCTCATCGCGGAACAATTGAGGTGGAAAGCACTGTCGACAAAGGTACAACGTTTAGGGTTCTTCTGCCGGCAATCCAGTCCCAAGGGTAAACCGGCGCTTCTAGAGTCACGAGACTGCCTTCGCCCGCGAGCAGCACGCAGTTATCCGCTTTACGCGGGCTTATTCACAGGACTGGTTACGGGTTTTCTGGGAGAGTGCACTTTTTTCTGTTCATAATTCCGGAGGCTAAAGAACATGGGCTTGCAGGAAAGATTGAGATCTGGGAAATTTGTAGTTCTTGGGGAATTCGAACCACCTAAAGGAGCAGACTTTTCTCCTCTTCTAAGGAATGCAGATCTAATTAGGGGAAGAATCGATGCTATCGTGGTCCCGGAAATGTCAAATGCTGTGTTGAAGGCCAGTTCACTTGGCGGATGTGCCTTTTTTCAGAGAGAGGGTATAGAGAGTGTTTTTCAACTCTGCCCGAGGGACAGAAACCGATTAGCGCTTCAATCTGACATTCTCTCGGCCGCAGCACTTGGAATTAAGAACATCATGGTTGTTCCGGGACAGGACATTACACACGGGGATCATCCTCGGGCTAGAGCCGTATATGATCTGGACCTCCTCGGGATACTTGAAGCCATTAACAAGCTTAAGAACGGTAGAGACCTGGCTGGTGTGGAATTGCGAGGGGCAGTAGATTTCTGCGTTGGCACAGGCATTGATACAGGTGCCCCCGGGGGGCTTCTAACTATAGAGATGGAAGCCCTGAAAAAGAAAATGGAGCTTGGCGCAGAATTCATTGTGACCAATCCCGTATTTGACCTTCATCGCCTCCAGGAATTTACAAAGCGGGTAGACACAGGGAATATTGCCCTTATTCCCACTGTCTTGCTGCTCAAATCT
>Ga0180301_10001967_pt1 | contig 16117 bp, 24 predicted proteins | sample GuaBasSediGuay16_FD_121797 | JGI IMG/M metagenome (GOLD analysis project Ga0180301, IMG submission 121797) | Subseafloor sediment microbial communities from Guaymas Basin, Gulf of California, Mexico - Guay16, Core 4569-2, 12-15 cm | ecosystem: Environmental > Aquatic > Marine > Hydrothermal... | reverse complement strand
TTCCTCTAGTTGGGCTTCGAGCTTCTTCATCTCTTCCTTCAGCTTCTCTACTTCGCTCCTCTCCTCTTCCCTATCCTTCCTCATCTTCAAGATTCTCTCCTTGATCTCCTCCAAGATCCCCTCAAGCTCTGGCGGGTTTGAAAAGAGCTGGAAAGGCGTATCTGCACCATGAGGGGTTTCTCTTTCCTTAGTCCTGAATCTAGCTACCTTCCCCTCATGTACCAAGAAGAATTCCCCTGGTGAAAGGGTTGGAAGGCTCTTTACTATCGATCCGATGTACGGCTCTACAGCCTTTAGATCTCTCTGCAGAGTCATTTTCCCCACCAAGTACACATTGCATTGGCTAAGTATGTCCTTGGACAGAGATGCAGGCCTCTGCGTGATCCAAACACTGTGAATTCCTCTTTTCCTTCCTCTCTTCGCTATCTTATTCGCTACCACAAGAGATGATCTCTCTCCCTTCGTCGCCATCTGAGGAGCGAAGACTTCTGCCTCCTCCACAACAAGTAAGAGTGTTCTCCTATGTTCGGTCTCCAATTGAAATAGCTTCTCGGTAAATTTCATGAAGAAATCCCTAGCCTCTAGATCTGAGGCATCGGCAGATGCTAGATCTATTACTATGCTTACGCCCTTAAGGGGATATTCGGAGTACAGCTCTGCCGATTCTAAATCGAGGGGAACATCTCTACCCACTACAAGAACGGGGAATTTCTGCTTTAGAGTATACCATTCACCCTCAACATCTATTACTACTATGGGAATTCCCTGTCTTAGTGCTTCTTCTACTATTACTGCTGCTAGATAGCTCTTGCCAGAGCCACTCTGCCCTAGTACAGCCACCCTGAAGCCTTCTGTTTCAGAAATCCCTACCTCAACTCCTATATCGATTTTCATTGTACCACCTCGGTCAATCTAGTTTGCGTCTTTTCTAGCTCGTACCAAGCTGGCCTCATTGTTTTCTTTGCAACAAAGGTGAATTCAGCTAGCCTATCTATCAGCTTCCTTGTCTTAGCCAATGGTGGCTCTGGCAATTTGTTGTTGTAGTTATCGTAACCCACATACACCATGAAGGGGTCTATATCTCTAATCCACTCGGTAAAGGTGTCTAGATGGAAATCTAGTATGGGTTCAACCGAAACGAACTTCTTAGGCCACCTAAGTTCTCTCATGGCCTCATATCTCAAGCTGGGGAGAGGAGCATTGGATATATTCTCTCTCCTGTAAAGGGTATCATCATCAGTCTCTATTGTCGCTCCTAGGATGGCATTACTCGGGAATTTTGGTAGGAACTCACGATAGCGGGAGGGATTCTTGGTCAGGAAGAGGAAGAAGGTATCGGGAAATCTAGAAATATGATCTATAACCCTGCTGATCCACTCGTCCTTGACCGTATGAGCGAAGAGATCTCCCATATCGCTCACAAACACAACTCCTCCCTTGAACCTCTTTCTGAATTCCTCCTCATTGAGCCTAGTGATGAAGCCATCCCTGTATCTGCGAGTGTTCCTCAATCTAGTTTCAGCCAATCTCCTTGCAAAGCAATACTTACACTGATGGGGACATCCGCTGACAGGATTCCAAGTCTCCCTCACTATGCTAAACATCCTAGTCATGTTTCGGCCTCCTCTACGGAATACTTCCACCAAACTGACTCATCTGTGTAGAAGCCAAGGAAACCATCCAGCCCCTCTGATTCTACAGCCCTGAGCAGCGCTTTGAGAGATTCCCCTTTCTCTCTATGCAACTCACGCGCCAAGAGGAGGGAGATCTTAGCTACTGTTATGAGCTTCATTCTATCGCCCCTATTATTACTCCCGCAAATTCCCCTTCTTCGACATCTTCTTTGGAGATAAAATTCAGTGAGACCTTTCCCATCTTCCTTAACACTCTGAGGTCATTAAAAACTGTCTCAAATAGCCCTGTCTTATTCTCCCCTATAAGATCCTCATATCCTATCTTGACTCCCCCTTCATGGAGAGCCAAGATCACATCTATGAGATTAGCAAAACCTCTTATCTCCCCACAAAAACGGATAAGCTCATACAATCTATTTAATCGCTCATACCATTTATCTATATCTAATCTACTCCCACTACCCATCTACCTAACCTCCCTCATAACCCATCTCTTACTTACGGGATCATACCTATATCCTGCCTCAATAAGCCTTCTCTGTACTGTCTTAGGGCTAACTCCCAAGGCTTTCGCAATGGTGGTCGTTCCAATTCCCTTGGTAGCCAGCTCGATAGCTTTCGAGATATCTATCTCCTTTTTAGGTCTATGACATACTACTCCCTTGGCTTCTGCCCTCCTTCTTCCTGATTCAAGCCTTTCCCTTATCAGCTTCCTCTCAAATTCTGCTATCGCGCCCAATATTTGAAGCAGTAGTTCCCCTTCTGGTGTTGAAGTATCTATAGGCTGGTCTATTGCCCTGAATTTTATCCCCAACGATCTCAACTTATTGATTGCCTGGAGCAGATGGAATGTGCTTCTAGCGAATCTGTCTATCTTGGTAACCAACACTATATCAAACTTCTTGCTCTCTGCATCTGCCATGAGCTTCGATAACATCGGTCTATCTCCTAGTGCTCCAGATACCCCCTTCTCCCGATATACCTTAACAACTTCATATCCATTCATCTTACAGAATTGCTTAAGCCTCTCCTCTTGGGCTTCTAGGGATTCTTCCTGCTTTAGAGTACTAGTCCTAACATAAATCGCTGCCCTCATGATAGCATCATGTTTTCCTTCTTAGTCATTACTTAATTACTTTATCCCCAATTCTAGGTCAAAACACACCGAATATGTTTATAGGTCATAAGCTGTAGCTTTCTACGAGGACCCCATCCCATCTGCCTCTGTGCGATATTTACATTACAATGCAATATTTACAACCACAAATTTCTTATAGAATCAGGATCTGTTACTCTCTGAGGTAGGTATCTTGATAATAAGAATCCCCCGTAAGGATAATCCTCATATCTCAGATGATGAGGTCATCAGGGGAATTAAGGAGATCTGCGATGACCTAGATCTCAAGTGCGATATAGAGGATAAGTCGAATTCTAGATCTATCGTCGTGGAACTCACAGCCAGACTGAAGAAGCCTGTTTATAATACATATGCTTGCACTGCTAATGAAAACTTTAGAGTAGAGCTAATAGGCGGAAAACCCTACTGTGTGGATATAATAGGACTAGGAATAAAACACCCAATCAGAAGAGGCAATTACCTCCAGTGGTGTCATTGGGCTAATCTAGATAATCGAATAAATGAGTTCCTAGATGATCTGAATGCTGATGCTTATGTAAAGAGTGCATGGGGAGTCATAAGGGAAGGCAGAGAATGGGAATGGATAGATCCAGAGAACCCCGTACATGAAAAGTACCACTCCCTACTCCATACCCCTGGAGTTCAGAAAATGAGAAGAAAGAGGGCTCGTAAGTCATACATAGTAGAGTAGTGACTCTCAAAGACCAGATCCTTCCTAAACTTCTAATCGTTATTTCTGCTAATCACGGAGCTTGCCAAGATCAACTTCTATGATGTCCTTAGCCCATCTTGGATGCTTAGATATCAATTTCCTCTCTTCTATTCCCTTATCTTTACATGCATAATAGATCCTTCTCAAGCTCGGACTTGCTCTTATCAGATATCTTACTGGTACGTTCCTCCCCCTCTCTCCAAAATCTTCTTCTTCAAGTACTATCCCACTTAGACCTTCAAGGAATCCTGCTAAGCATGCTTCTGCGGCTACGGAATCATGTTCAGATCCAAACAGCCCTCCTCTCTCCTCATCTTGCCTTACAAATGCCATGCCATAAGCCGCTGCACTCCCTGGAGGTTCAGCTCCAAAGCCAATCACCAACTTCCCATCTGGGAATTCGTAAACACTAATTTCCCATCCACTAAACTTAGCTATATCGGGAGGCAAAAGTCCTTTGGCTGCTAACCCTCTCGTCATAAATAATCTCCAAGGGAGATTGCAAATAGAAAAATAAAACCATTACCTTGATCATACTACACATGCTTGATATATCTCTCATATGAGATGAGAGCGATTATTAAGATCCTTGCTATCACAGAGAGCAGGAGAGATTCCCCCGTTACGGGAATCGAAGCGTATCCCATATCAAAATACCAGCTTGAATTCGTGAATTGGTATTCTATGGCATATGCTAGCCTATCGGAAGGGAAGCCAGTGAGAACCACAGCCATGGGAGCATAGAGCAAATCGTTCATCAGGCTTGTGATCATGTATAACAGAACGAAGAGAGAGATATCTCCCTTCAAAATCAGAACAGGGATGAAGGGAATTGCATAGAGGACTAATAGATAGAGGTGATAGCCAGGGACATCGCCTGCTACCCTGAGATCTATGTAATTGACAAAGAAACCACCGTAAATAATAGCCAGCGCTATCAGCAGAACTTCATCCTCGGAGATAAATCCTCTAAATAACCTATAATGATACATTCCTCCCTACCTCCCCTCTTCTTGAATTCCTAGAATATGTAGCTTTTCTTGGAAACCCTTCCCCTTTCAAGACTCTCGATTTTCTCAACATACTCATCCCTTATCTGTCTCCCCCTCTTAAGAGACCTATCAGCGAAATCGAAGAAGTCATCATCAAAAGGCCCAGTTCTCTCACAATCAACTAATAAACGAGACTCCCATCCACTAACTCTGGTAGTACCTCTGTTATATAGATATCTGTAGATAGGACTAAAGATCACTCTACAGGCTCCATCTTCCATTTTGTCTAGTTCGCTTTTTACCCATTTCTCTATATCTATCATATCTATAATCCTTAGAGGATATTCTAGGAGATCGCTCTCTTCATCATGAAATTGGCTGACGAACTCTCCATTGTCTAAGCGAATTACACTAGCCTCTAGTCCCCTAGGGCCTCTCTTCCCTACTATTACCTTATCCCTCACTCGAAAACCAACTGAACCCTCAGACTTCTCCATGATCTTTTTTGCTTCCTTTAATACCGACTTCCACTTATCGTAATCCAACATGCAATCAACTTCTGTTCCCTTTACGAAAGTTGGTGAGTGATAGGGCTTAGATGAACTAGCAGAGAGATTCCTTATCAATATGGAACTATAACTGAAGGGCAATCCCCCATACTCCCTACATAGACCTTCTAATTCCTCTATTATCTTCTGGTCTTTCTCTTCTAGGAGTTCTGGCTCTTTCATCTCCATTCCAAATCAGACCTATTTATGCTTCCAAATAATAAAATAGTTTAGTTTTCTTTATATCCTGCCTTATTTTGTTCTATCTATTCTACTATGAAACTCTTCCTTCCTATCACGCTGCCCCTGAAGCTTTTTATGATCTTGTCCGTAAATTTGAGATACTCATCCCTCCATTTCCTATATTCTTCAATTCCTCTCTCCAGTACGCTCAAGATCTCCTGGGCAGAATGCATACTAGAAGGATCTTCTCCCTCTATGCAGTATGAGGTTAGATCGAGAGAAATTTTATCATCCCAGGACTCCACTGTGTACCAAGGCGTGGCAATCCTGCATACGTTCCCATTCCTTCTTTCCTCCCAAATGTATATGGCTCCCCCTCCCGCACCTGGGAGATCCTTGTTCTCACGAACAGAATCTATCAACTTATTTTTGAGATACCTGTTAATGTTTTTCTTCTTGAAACTCATTTCATACCGTCCATCTATCCTTGCTTCCAGAGTTGTCTCCCTATTTCCATGTCTACCTTCCCATGAGTCCTTAGAGGCACGGAAAGCTATAATCTCCTTATCTCCATTTGAGAATTCTTTTGTGGCTATCGCATGTACGGAACCTATCTTTCCATCCCTCTCATACTTTTCAAACACAAATCTGGCGGCTTCTTCTAGGAACTTCTTTTGAGCTGAAAAGGGAGCATCTTCATCAAACAGGCATACAAGTTTTGCGTATCCCTCCTCAGAACTCACCTCATCTATTTTGCCTCCATGATCCGTACATATCTCCTTTAGTCTATCGGTAATCTCGTTTCCTTGGAAGAATTGACTTTCCATATCGATCGAGATTTATCTATACCTCTAAATAATAAAATTACTACGATAATTCTATGACTATTTTTTTCTCTCATATGAGAATACCGTATCATAAGGATAAGACAGTGGGCTAACCTTATATAATGTTTGAGTCATATTAGAAGGGGGGGTGCGAATAATTCGAGTTGCGAAGAAATCTATTCAATACCCCGATGACCCCGTGTCCTTTTTTAGAATTTTAGAAGATGCCGAAGAGGAAATAAAATCTTTTTTGGGATATAATGTCAGGATATACGCAGTAAGAAAAGGTAAAGAAGGCAATATAGTAGAGATGAGGTTTTCAGACCCCTATCATCAGATCGTAGGCATCTATTATCCAGAGGAAGGGAAAATAGAACACTGGAGGGGGGTAATCACATCATGAGCATGAGCGTTGATCGTGAACTCGAAATAATAAAAGAACTGATGTCCTTACTTATCGAGGATGCTAGGAACCGAAGATCTAAACCGAATCAGCAAGGAGGTGATGGTCACGAGTAACACAAATCTTGAGGAATACTTCGTTGATCTGGATGAAGATCTCAGAAAGAGATATGGTGCAAGGATGCCTGATGATCCTAAGGAGGTCTACAAGCTCCCCGAGGTTCAGAGAGCCCTCTTATCCTCCTTATGCAAGGTTCTCCTCATCTTGCTAGACTTCAAGCCGCATACGGCAGAAGAGCTGGAGAGGAGAACAGGAGCAAGAAGAGCGGTGGCTAGGATTCATGATCTCAAGAAGATGGGTCTGAATATCGAGGCCAAGTGGGATGAAACGCGTCCTCTTACTAGAGTGTATCAGCTCAAGCCTCCTCTCCCGTTCAAAGATCCCTTCGGAGTCATCTGCAAGAAGAGGATCGAGGATTGGTGGGGGACTGTATGATGGCGGCACCAACAGCCTTACTCTCATATGAGAAAGAGAAGAGGGAGAGGGATGAGAGAGAGAAGAGGATATTCCCTCTGCGCCCACTGTGTCCCTTCTTCCATAACGGATTATGCTGGAAGTACGGATCTCCAGTTAGATGCTTCAATCCAGTTGATTTCGGGAGATGCCCATTCTTCTCCAGTAACTGGGATGGCCTATGAAGATCGTAACTCCCAAAATAATTACGATAATGAATGAGAAGGGGAGGGTGGCCCTCCTCAGGAACAGATCATACTCTGTAGGTCGGAACGTAATCATAGAGTATCCCAAGGGCATCTCTTGGGAGAGAAAGAAGGCGGTGGTCGAAAAAGTGGTAGCTAACCCTACGATTGATGACCTATCTCAATACGTCGAGATAAGCGGTTTCGATTCAGCTAAAGCATGGTGGCTCACATCAGTGGCTCTACTGAAAAGAACCCCTCCCTATCTCATAGTTCTCAGAATAAGGGAGGGTTCGATGGAACCCACCTCAAAGCGAAGCAGAGGTGACTAAGATGAAGATAGCGGTAGGAAGTATAGAGATAACCCTGAACGACAGTAATGCTAGAGAACTTGCTAATTTCCTACTGTCTAGGAGGGAGTTTTTCAGGTTTTATGATGACTGGGGATGGGACTATTACGTCATCAGAACGAGGAGAGGAGGAGTAATCTTCATCATCCCAACAAAAACTGAAACCAAGGTAGAGAGGCTAGATGAAAGATCAGCATTGATGGTTGCAACCCTCATAAAAGTAAAATTGAGGGAGGCTACTAAAGACGAACTCGCAAAAGTTTTATCATGAGGTGATGAAGATTGGTGATGAAGATAGTTTCTTTTGATGATCTCCTAGATATACTCCAAAAAATGAAGAAGGAAGCCGATTTCATAAAGATAGTATCATCCCAAGACATCGTTCTCGTGGGGGATGAGGAGGAAGGGGTCATAGGCCCCGTAATAGTTGATCCCATGATATTCAGGGAACTCCCTGGGGATGGAACTGATGTAGAGGTATCTACATACGTTACAATACCTCTCTTTCTGGCCCTCAAGATCCGATTCGATACTCAAGAGCATGGAAAGAAAAAGGAAAAGGAGATGATCATAATATTCCCCCTAGAAACTTGGCCTATCTTTCCATTCGTCTATAATAATGGATGTTATTACTTTGTGGATCGCGAGCCTAAGTCCAGCGGGGAACCCTTAGACATAAAGTGGCTACAGGTTCCAGAGGAGGACAGGGATCAGTGTATTGTGCTCTTTGATATCTTCTCAGAGCTCCTTGTTACTAATTTGATCCTCACTTACTATGAAGTGGCAGTCGATCTGCTCCAGAAAGCCTTCAAGGGAGAAGATTTCCTAGTAGATTACCTTACAAAGCCTGCCCAAAGAGGATTCATGACATCCTCCGCCTGACTCCCCCATCTACCATTTTTTTTATTTTATATCCTCCCTTATTTCGATATAGTATTTGATGGTGTTCGTTATGGCGGGAAAGAAAGCATTCTGTGTTATAACAGGTTGGGGAATTAAAGGAGGGAAAGTTGTTTGCTCTCTTGATGAAACAACGGTGACCCTAGAATATAGGAAAGTGGCTCCCTACACATATGAGCTGAGACCCGAGCTACCTAGAGATCTCTTTTCTCCTAAAGTGATAAAAGCCAAGAACAGGACAGTTCTCAGGGAACAGATCGAAGAATACATAACTAGCATACTATCTGGCAAAAAATAAAGAAGGGAAGACAGAGCATCCATCTCATCCTATCTATTTTGCTCCCTCACTCGATAATCCTCAGTACAGCATCTCTTAACTCGGTAATCCTATTTATTTCTACACTCCCAGCATAAATCTGGGTTGTCGAATGATCCCCCTTTATCTGCTGCCCTCCTCTCAAGATTCTTTGCTCCTCTTTTGGCAGGTCCCTGAAGCCATGATCTGAAACGATCATATAATTCTCTGGTTTTATCCTCTCCATTATTATACCTATCAATTGATCTAAATTCTCATATGCGTTAAAGACTTCTTTCTCTCCCCAGAAGAAATGACTTATCCTATCTATTTCAGTGAAAACAACGATGCCAACATCAGCATCATAATGCCTGAGGATCGTTTCGGTAGTGATTCCCATATTTATTATGTTTGGTTCATAATCTACTGCCACTCCACTATCCTCTAGCTCTATCGGGACGTTACTCCAAGGAGGCAGGACTACAGGAGCATTTACAACAACTACCTTGAGATCTGGCCTTTCTCTAGCCAATGTTTCCCATATGTACCTCTTCCTCAGATCCTCAGGCAGTTCCTCATATTTCACTATATGTATCTTCCCATCCTCATCTTCCCTGGTATATCTCAGATCCTTTAGCTCCTCTGGGTGCTTGCCAGAAAAGATTGCATTCCACATTACTGCGGAAAGAGCCCACTCTGGCTTAAGTTCAAATTCCTTAAAATTAGATTTGAGGAGCTCTTCCAAATTAGGCGCATTCACAGAACGGTTCTCCAGTAACTGATGGGCGAACCCATCAATGCCTATCAGCAGTAACTTCATACGATTTCTAATATTGATAGAAAGAAAAATAGTGAGGATTCCGAGGTCCCGCAATGCTAAAATTGTTTCCATATACACCTATATGGGATTTAACATGGGATCGTTGGGAGGATATCTGAAAGATCTAGAGAATAAGGCGGTTTATATAATTAATGAGGCCTTCGCCTCCTTTAAGAAACCAGCAACTTTATGGAGTACTGGAAAGGATTCAACGCTCCTCCTTTACCTGATCACGAAGGTCGCAGGCCATCCCGAGATTCCTGTGATCCATTTAGATACAGGCTTCAAATTCCCTGAGATCTATGAATTTAGGGATAAAATAGCAAGGGAGTGGAATTTGAATCTCGTAATATCTAGGAATGATGACTTGGACATAACTCCCTTCAAGGTGGACAGATTCACCTGTTGTCATCACAGGAAAACCCTGAACTTGAGGAAGGTAATAGAAGAGAATGGATTTGATGCAATATTCGTCGCAATAAGGTGGGACGAGCATGGGATAAGGGGCAAGGAGAGGCATTTCAGCCCTAGGGATGAAAACATGCTGTGGGACTATAGGAATCAACCGATAGAGATTGGCGACCTCTATCAAACGGAATATCCTTCGGCCCACCATGTAAGAGTACATCCGATTATTGATTGGCCTCTCGAAGCAGTTTGGAGATATACCCTCGTTAAAGATCTGCCAGTAAATCCTCTCTACTTTAAAGGCTACTCCTCATTGGGATGCTGGCCGTGCACAAAACCAACAATCCCCGAAGAGCAATGGTATCCTATCTACCAGCTCTACTTAGAAGGAAGGAAGAGAGAGGCTCTTGAGAAATTGATACCTATGGTGGTTAATGTAACAGAGAGATCGGGGAGGGCCCAAGATAAGGAAAAGGAGCTGATGCAGAAACTCAGGTTCCTAGGCTATATGTGACCGAGGTAGTGAGATATGAAGTGGAATACTCTTCATCTGTTGTTTTTCATACTCGTAGTTATTTTTTTACCTTTCTGGAGTTGGTCGCAAGCGATTATCGGAATCAATGAAGCAGTGTATCTATATTTTGCAATCGCGTTACCTGTGAGCGTGCTTGCTCTAGCGGAGGTAGTGAGATACTTCAATGAGGGGGCGGGGAGGGATAAGAATAAGGAGAAAGAAGCGAGCTGAAGAGTTCCATGAACGTATTCTCTTAGTCATGAGCAGGCTAGCAGATCGGGAGAACGAAGGTGTGCTCAGATACCTAGCCGAAACGCTGCTTCTCATAAAAATACCACGTGAAACGAGAGAGTATCTTGAAGGCATTCTCAAGGAGTTGGAAGGGGAAGGAAATGAGGCTCTTGGTAATCTCTCCCCACTATAATACTTTCGTGAAAGGTGCGGTAGATGCCATCGCCTCCCATCTCGAATCAGTAGATGTGATAGTTCATCATAACAAACTGACTGATTTGCTAAGATTCCTGCCCTTTGGAGGATATCTCGATTATGCTAGAAGGTTCACAAAGGATAAGCTCTTGAACTTCGATGGGAAGCCAGAGAATGTGAGAATCCATCTCATCTCCAAACCCTACTTTCCGCCAAGCTCGAAGAATCCCATGGCAGGCGACATGTTCGCTAGAGAGATTATCAGAGTTATCGAAAAAGAGAAAATTGAAGCAGACTTAATCCATTCACATTTCCTATGGCCTTCTGGATACATCGGAGCTAAGCTGAAGGAAAGCTTAGATATTCCTCTTATCGTTACGGGACATGGTTATGATGTCTATGATCTGCCTTTCAGGAGCTCCAATTGGAAGGAAAAGATAAGCTGGGTTCTCTCCAAGGCCGATGCAATCACAGTAACTAGCAATCCCAACAAAAGAATACTAGAGGATCTGGGAGCTAAGAAGGTTCACTTGGTATCGAATGGAGTAAGCCGTATCTTCAAGCCTCTTGATAGAGAAGAAGCAAGAAAAAGGCTAGGAATCCCCGTGAAAGGCAAGGTAATCCTGAACGTCGGAAATCTCACAGAGATAAAGGGCCATAAATATCTGATCCGAGCTTTAAAGATCGTAAAGGACAGGGGAATCGAATTCACAGCATACTTGGTGGGCGAAGGACATCTAAAGAGCATGTTGAAGAAGCTTGCATCCTCTTTGGGCTCGAATGAAGTTCGACTAGTAGGCTACAGACCACATAATGAGATCCCTTTATGGATGAGCGCCGCCGATCTATTCGTTCTGCCGAGCTTGAACGAGAGCAGGCCTACCGTGATGCTCGAAGCTCTAGCTTCTGGAACTCCATTCGTAGGGACAAGAGTTGGAGGTATACCTGAGGTGATAAATGAAGAAGTTGGCATGCTGGTGGAACCAGGACAAGCAGAAGCGCTAGCAGAAGCAATTACAAGGGCCATAAAGAGAGAATGGGATCGTGATGCAATAGCGCAGTATGGAAGTCAGTTCTATTGGGACAGAATCGCCCTGAGATACATTGAGATCTACAGAAGCCTGATCAGGAACAGTGATATGAAATAAACAGAAAAAGATAGTCACAATACATCTCTTTTTCTCTTTTACCAATCTTTTTAATATAACTCCTTAATACCTAACATGAAGGTGGTTCCTCATAGCTAGAAAATATAGCTATGCTAGGGTGGAAGATGGTAAGCTCCTCATCGGAATAGGGAGGGGAGCATTCGCAGGAGTTTTCAAACCAAAGAAAGGTTTTGTTCCCATATGGGAAGTCCCTGGGGTTTCTCAGGAATATACAGGCAGTAGGAAGCATCCCTTTTACGAATATGAGATACCTCCCAAGGATGGAATGGTTGTGAAATTTACAGATGGTGTTGAAACCCATTACTTCGTAGCGGAGAACGGTTCTTTCAGAGAAGTAGAGCCCGAGGTAGAAGTAGTTCAAGGCCCTTACAATATGAAAATAAGAAAAGAGAAAATAGGTCCAGTCGAGATTGATACCGTAACCCTCCCACGTAATTTATACGACTGGATTAGATCCAGAATAAGGGTAATGAGAATTCGTAGCACTAGAGGAGCAGAAGAGCTGTCTATATCTGCAGAGAAATATGAGGAGCTGTTACGCCACTGTCGGGTTACCAGTTGGTCGGGAAAGATCTACTGCAGTATGCCTCCCGATAAAGTAGATGAGCTCCTAGGTGCCATAAAGGATCTTGAGACCGAGCTATCCCAATCTCAAAAGAAGGAACCCCTTCCCTTCAAAAGAGACGCCTCTCCTGACTTCTTCATGCATCACTCAGATCAAGTTGCCAGGATCAAGACGGTGATGATAGATCTGAGTGAGATACCACCTCCTAGAAGGAAGGATGTGGTTGATGCCCTCAAGGAAGTTCTTGGCCCATATCTGCAGGAGGGATACCGCAGCATAAGCAGCTATCTTGTGATAAGAACTGATCTCATGACACTAGATCCAGATTCAATAGACCTCATAGATAAAGTAGCCGAAAAAATGGAAGAGCTCGGATTCAATGTCGAAGAATTCAAGAGCGCCCTAGAGGATACCCTTCTAGAGGATGATGAAATAATATCCTACCTCGACTCCTTAGGGAGCGACATAAAAGAGAGACTCAGGGCCAAGAGGAGACTCCTCCTCTCTGCAAGAGAGGGAGAGAAGCTAATAGAGGAGCATGGTTATGCAATAACCCTCGGGAAACCGAATGTAGCTTCTGAACTCCTCATAGTGGCTCAGGGAGACACTTATTCCATCAAGGATAAATTGAAGAATGCAGAATTTGAATGGTTCTCCTCCAACAGATTCTGGGCAGCATCTGTAATCGATTGTATAGATGATCTTCCCTCCAAGCTAGCCTCCCTAGAAAGTGAGGGAATTCCAATAACCAGGCAGGTAAAAGAAGTATGCAATCTAGTTCACGAAACATATGCTCCTATGAAGCAGGAATGTAGAACGTATCTCGATGGAGCCCCTCATAATTCCGAGCTGAAAGCAACGGTTTCCTTCAAGGAAAAGCCGAAATCCCTTCCAGCATTGCTGCATCCAGATGAATCTAATATGGTGTGTCTAATAAAGCCCAAGAAATTCCTAGGGGGAGATGCCTTCAAGAGCATAAAGGAGTTCCTCTCCCAGGAAGGCTGCGAATGGGATAAGGAGAAACGCGGCTTCGTCTGTCCATATCCTGGATACTCTCGGTAAAGATTTCTGAGGAATTCGAGAAAGCCAGAGACACACTGTTTTCTTGATATCTCCTCCCCTCTCATTCACTCTATGTGCGGCTCTTCCCCCAATCATCATGTCATCATGTTGTATCTCTCATATGAGAAAAAAGCTTATATATAGAAGACGTTATATATACTTAGGTGATATGGATGGGAGCAAGGATAAGGAATCTGACTCCTCATACCATAACTGTTTTCCTCCCTTCTGAGGGAAGGATAGATCTTCCCTCAGAGGGAGTGGCCAGGGTCTCGACCCACGAGTCCTTGGTCGGAACCCTGGAGACCCCCGAGGGGCCTGTGCCCCTCGTGAGGGTCGAGTACGGGGAGGTCCAGGGCCTCCCCGACCCGAGGGAGGTGGATTATGTCATCGTCTCCTCCCTCGTGGCCGCTGCACTCAAGCAGCGTCCCGAGTGGGAGGGGAAGATCCTCGTCCCTAACACCAGCCCCACCCCGAACGGGGCCGTTAGGGACGAGAACGGGAGGATAAGGGGCGTCAAGTCCCTTATCCTCTACTAAGGAGGTGGGACATATGTCCCAAGAAAGTAAGGAAATCTTCTATGACAATGTTATACTCCCTATTCTCACCTCCTTCTCATTTTTTCCAGCCTTCAGGAAGGCGTATTCTTTTTCGCCTGATGCAAGAAGGCTGGAGAACTACCAGAACAACCCCCTAAAGGTTGTTCTGGTGGTCTCTTTTGTTAAGGGGGAGGAGGAATTCCTCCCCGAGGATTTCACAGTTGAGAGGGCTCTTGACATGGAAGCAATAAAACTTAACGCCATAATCTCCTCGAAGACATCTCCCGTCCCCTTTGAGGTGACGGGAACAGCAAAAGTAGAAATAGAGAAGATAAGGGAGATAAAGAACTTCATGGACAAGGAGAGAAAGAAATGGCTGGCGATTTCATTCACAAAAGCGAAAAAAGAATCTCAGTGGAAAGAGAAGTTCGGAGAGACAGAGAATCATTACGTAGTCGTTTTCTCATGGCAGACGAGAAAAAGGACTCACATAGGCATAGCAAAAATAGAAAAAGCAGCATTACAGAGATTCAATGAGTCCGTCATGGAGGCTCTCGAAAGCCAAGGTCTCTCCTCTATCTCTTCGGTCGATGCGATAAGTGAGATAGAGGAGAGGCTAAGTGAGATAGAGCAAGCGATTTCTCCCTCTACTCCCTCCTCTTCAGCGGTTCAGGGGGAGGTAGAGAAGGAAGAGGAGGTCTGGGAGCAGGTAGATATCATCGCCTTCCACATTCCATCGGAATACAGGGGAAGCAGAACGAAGAGAGAGGAGGACAGAGTGATCATTAAAATCGATAAGAAGAGAAAGAGGCTCAATTCACTGAGAAGGAGGTTCTACTTAGCACTGAATAAAGTCGCAATCCCAACTCCCCTAGGTTGGGTAATGAGGACGGATGATGCAAGGGCGGCGACGATTCTCTCCCCAGTTGTTGAGGAGATCAACGAGCTCCTAAAGGAGTTCAAAGACCCTACTCTGATTATAGAAATAATCCCAGCGAAAATTCCGAGACACAAGTTTGCAATTTTCGTGAAAAAGTACATCCAGAGGCTTTACGCGAAGGAGTCGCAACTAAAGATAAAGATAGCAGAGGAAATAGATGAGAAGAAGATCAGAAGACTTCAGTATGAACTAGCGGACGTTGAAGAGAAAATCAGAGAAATGGAGAAGCTAATGGTGGATCTTGAGGGGGAGGTGGAAGCATGAGCATAAAGAAGGTTCTTGAGAGTCCTGCAGGAGAGAAGCCGAAGAGAAGAAGGACTTCAGCTTCCAAGTCCGAGCTCTCAATCAAGAAGAAAATCATAAGAATCCAAGACGGCATGAACTCTCTCTTCTATCACATGGAAAGGGAGATCTCTGCAGCGATACTCACATTGCTGACAGGGGAAACAATGATCATCGTCGGAGAGCCTGGGACAGCAAAAACATTGATGATAAACACGCTAGCACGCTATGTTGATGGTAACTTCTTCTTCTACCAGCTATCTCAGTTCACAAAGCCCGAGGAGCTCCTTGGCCCAGTGGACATTCCCTCTCTTAGGGAGGGAACTCTGAGGAGGATAACTCGGAATAGGCTTCCCGAGGCTGACATAGCCTTCCTTGACGAGATATTCAAGGCATCTGTGGCAATAAGGAACTATCTCCTCGACATAATCCTCTTCAAAAGGGTCATGGATGGGGGAGAATACATGAAGATTCCCCTCCTTGCGCTTTACACCTCGTCGAACGAAATCAGTGAGGATGAAGAGGACGCAGCTTTCTACGACAGACTGCTGATCAGGGTCTTCCAGAGATTCGCAGAGGACGAGAAGGGCATGACGGAGATCATTATAAGAGGAGCGAGGCTAGAGGCGGTTAATATCGAAATAGAACCCATCATGACAATCAGTGATGTAAGGGAGGCACAGGGACTGGTGTTATCTCATATGAGAGAGAT
>Ga0180301_10001965_pt1 | contig 16122 bp, 14 predicted proteins | sample GuaBasSediGuay16_FD_121797 | JGI IMG/M metagenome (GOLD analysis project Ga0180301, IMG submission 121797) | Subseafloor sediment microbial communities from Guaymas Basin, Gulf of California, Mexico - Guay16, Core 4569-2, 12-15 cm | ecosystem: Environmental > Aquatic > Marine > Hydrothermal... | reverse complement strand
TCCCAAATTGCAGATTGAATGGCCTTATACACGCACCATCCAGATCATAAGAGAAATATTCCCCATGTTTGAACTCACCCTGGACGGACTGGAAAAAGCAGTCAACTTCATGATGAGCAAGAATTAAGCATCGCGCGATCCTGATCCTGCCCCTTGTTCGCATAAATATGAGACATTTCTTTATGCACACCCTGTAAGAAAAAGTACTCCTGGTGGCAGAACTCAGGCATGCATTAGTCCTGGTAACCACAACACCAACTGCGGCCAGATTATAATCATGGTCATGACAACAACATCAAAAACAATGTAGGGGAACGCAGCCCAGCATATCTCCTGGATCGTAATTCCCTTCGGTGCCACGCCCTTCATAACAAAGAGCAACATACCAAACGGGGGCGTGATCTGCCCCATCTCAAGGTTAATGAGCATCAAAACGCCGAACCAAACAGGATCAAAGCCCAGGAATTTTATGATGGGCATAAAGATAGGCAAGCAAATCATCATGATTGATATTGTTTCCATGAAGGTGCCCATGAAAAAAACCACCAGCTGCATACCTACCAAAATAAGAATTGGGCTCACCTGCAAGCTCTCGATCACGGCCAAAAGCCCACGCGTGGCACCCGTGTATGCCATGATGCTGCTAAAAGTTTTTGACGCAGCAATAATCATCAGCACCATCACTGATATGTCCAGAGTGCCGGAGATGGCGGTTCTTAGCATTTTCCAGGTAAAGCGCCCGTAGATGAGAATCACCAGGGCGGTTGCAATAACCCCTGAGGCCGCAGCCTCTGAGGGGGTGGCTATTCCAAGAAGCATAAGACCAAGAACCATAAAGATAATAAAAGCCATAGGAACAATGTATTTTATTGAGTCAATCACTTTCTGCGCAAGCGAAGACTCTGTGCTCGCAAAGCGTGGTGCAAGAGAAGGGTTTATCCAGCAGCGTAAAATAATGTATATTGCAAAAAAGCTCCCAAGAATGACACCCGGAACAACTCCACCAACAAGTATGTGGCTTACTGATATGCGGCCGATGCTTGCCAGAACAACGGCCAGGGCAGAAGGGGGGATCAGCATGGCAAGCCCACCCACCCCTATGATAGGACCAACGGCCATTGAGGTCTTATACCCCCTCCTTTTCATTTCAGGCAAAAGCACGGTTCCCAGCATGGCCGTATTTGCTATGGTTGATCCGCTTGTGGCTGCAAAAAGGGTTCCGCTTGCCGCTGCAAGTAAGCCCAGCCTTCCCGGCAGGCGCCCAAGCCATCTGTCTATAACGTCAATGGTATTGTAAGCAATTCCCGAGTGAAACATCAGTTCACCCATGAATATAAACAGAGGAACAGGCACAAGAACAAAAGTAGATATTGAACTCAGGACATGGAGAGGAATCTGCTTCAAGCCCAGGGGGCCCATGAAAATCAAAACACCCAGCAGATCCATAAACAGAAAGGAAAAAGCAATGGGGAACCCTGAAAGGAGCAAAATAATAAGACCGGCAATAAAAAATATTAAAACAGCCCACCACTCCATGCTACTTCTTCCCTCCCCCTGCACTATTGGCCCGATGATCACTCTCCAGGGGGGCTGCTGATCCTTTCAGCAGGGCCGATTTTGCACCCCCTTTCTTAAGCTGTTTTAGGCCCGTTACAAAGTTTTGCAAAAACTGCAAGGCCAGGAAGAGAAAACCAGCCGGAATGATGACCAAGATCATGTACTTTGGCATGTCCACGACTTGAATGTCTGTTACGCCTCTCTGGTACTGGCCCCAGGCAACCACTGCCCCATACCAGCACAGAGAACCGCAGACAGCCACACCCATAATTGCATGGGCCAGGTTCAACCCTCTCCTGGTGTTAGTCTTTAAGCGCCCCGTGACCAGGTCAACGGATACGTGTTTACCTTTCTTCAGGACCCAAGCAGCACCCAGAAGAGTCATCCAGAGCATTGAGTACTCGCTAAACTGAACCACCCACACGGGTCCCGGGATTCCGAAGAACCTGGCAAAGATGGTGTAGGCAACGGTGATAGTGATGAAGAGAAGGAGAAGGCCTGCCAGCACAGAGAACACCTTCAAGAGCTTTTCCATTATCTTTCCCATTGGCCTAACCTTCTCCTCTCAATATCCTACTTGGAAAGCATTGCTTTGAATTTCTGCCCGTTCACAGGATCCCTGCTTATAATGGCATCCCACAGCGCCGATATAGCCGCATCTGCAATTTTCTTGCTGTCTTCGTCAGATAGCGTAATGAATTTGATGCCCATCTTTTTGAGCTTAGCGTTCTCTCTGGGAATGTATTCCAGGGCACGAACGATGGTGCGGTATTCTTCTTCTTTGGCAGTATCAACAAGGAGTTTTTGCAGGTGCGCCGGAAGCTTCTTCCATACATCCAGGTTTACCAAAACGACATCTATTGCTCCATAGGGAAGCGGAGGCTCCAGAACATACTTTGTCACAGCTTCCCAGCCCCATTCCCGGATCTGTGCAGCGGGCCACACATAGCCTTGCACCACGCCTCGTTCAAGACCTGTATAGATATCTCCTGGGGGCATCATCACGGGCTTGGCCCCTATTTTCTTCAGAAAAGGAATAATAGTTGGGGAGCACCTGAGCCTCATCCCTTTTAGGTCATCAGCTGATTTAACGAGCTTGTTCAGGTAGATCTGGAAGGGGATTCCTGAGCCCATGCGTGAAAGAAAATAGCAGTTTGCCTTCTCTGCGTTAATCTTCTGGATAAAGTCAGAAATTCCCTTTTCACGCTCCTCCCACGGCCTGTAAGGACTTGCACTGAAGCCGTCCATAACTGGAATTATGGACGTGTAATAGCTTGCGGCGGTAAACACCATATCTATCAATCCGGTGCGGGCAGCTTCCACCTGCTCTTTAAAAGATATCACTTCCGGTCCGCCTTTGTATTTGATCTCAAGTTCACCGGGATACAGTTTTGCCGCCTTGGCATTAACACTGTTTAGAAACCTTGTGAAGTTCTGAACCATAAAGGTTGTCTTGGGCCATGCACTGATCGCGTTCAGCACATACTTTTTGGGTGCAGCTTGGCACACACTAAAAGACATTCCCGCTATGAGCACGACTAATGCCACGACCATCATTACTCGACATATGTTTTTTCGATCCATTGATCCCTCCTTCTAATTTCTATTGGTCAAATTGATCACTCTGATTGAAGGTTTACCTCTGATTCACCATCTCAAAGTCCCCTGCCAAAAAGTGCATCACCTCCTTCCGCTGCTTGTTTCTGCCTTACTTTTCCGCTTCATTCAAGTACACACTGACGGCCTGGATGCATCCCCCTTTTATCTCTCAACGAAGTTGACCAGGTCCATCCTCTCGCCCCGGAGGAACCTGCGAAGATTCTCCTCGAAAATTGGCAAGATCTGATTTGCGTAGATATCGCTCATCCCTGCCACGTGAGGGGTAATGATAACATTTTCCATGCCCCACAACGGGCTATCATTGGGAAGGGGTTCAGTGGCGAAAACATCCAGGCCGGCCCCGGCTATTTTTTTGTTTTCCAGCGCATTAATCAAGGCTTCCTCGTCTACTGTGTCACCCCTCCCGATATTGATAAAGTAGGCGGTCGGTTTCATGACCGAAAATTCTTGTTCCCCGATCATGTTCTTTGTCTCGGGTGTGCTGGGAACCACGTTGATAAAATAGTCGACCACGCCCATGACTTCAAGGAGTCCCTCGGGCCCGTAAGAATGGTCTACATTTTCGATTCTTCGCTTTCTCCTGGTAATCCCATAGACGGTCATTCCAAATGCCTTGCATTTTCTGGCAATTTCCTTTCCAATAACGCCCACGCCAAGGATACCGACACTTTTGTGCCAGAGAAGTTTACCCGGCCATCTCTCCCATACCCTTCTGTCCTGATTTCTGATGTTTTCCTGAAGCCTTCGATTGAGCGCCAGCATCAGAAGAAAAGCCATTTCCGATACCTGGGGCCCGTGAATTCCCCGGCCTGAAGTAAGCAAAACATCCTTTTTCAGGGAAGGAAGATTCACAATGTAGTCGACCCCGGTGATCATGCATTGAATCCACTTTAGTTTCTTTGCTCTCTTGACTTGCTCATCGGAAATTCTAATTGCCATCAGGACTTCCGCATCTTCGATGAGATCACCGATTTCCTCTTCCCTGCCTACCGCATGAATAGTTACCTCCGGAAACTTTGGTTCCAAGATCTTTTTCATGTATTCCGCGTCCCTGTCAACTATGAGCACCTGTGTCATTTATGCGTCCTCCACCTGCCCTAAACAACTATGATTTCCTTTGGTGTCTTGTGCAAGCACTCACTCGGTCCTCTGTCAGTGATCAGGTAATTGTCGGTAACTCCGGCCCACACCGTGCTGCTTGAAGCAGTGGGATGAACGGTGATGTTCATTCCTGCCTGGATTTTCATGGGTTCGTCATAGCGTATAAGCGGTCTTTCCACAAGGTCATATCCCTGGCCATGGGCATAGAGCCGCCTTTCAGGGAAATATCCTTTTGACTCCAGGAACCTGTTGTTGGCATCCCAAATTTCCTTTGGATCGGCTCCCGGTTTCAACAAACCAAGGGAGAGTTTCTGGGCTTCAAGAGATACCCCAAAAGCATCCTGAAGCTCCTGCGGGGCCTTTCCAAGTGAAAAGATCCTTCCAATTTCAGTGTAGAAACCTCCCGGTCCATTAACCTCAACCAGGACAGAAACCTGATCTCCTTCTCTTATCATCCTGTTTTGAAAGTGGCGGGGAGCAAAAGGAACCGGACTTCCAGGAGGCCCCGAGCTCACAAGGATAAGCTGTCGTTCGCTTCCCTGAAGCGTTGTAAAGTAAAGTGCCTCTGCGTAGATCTCAAAATCTCTCCGGCCCGGCCTGATCGTCTTTTTCAAGTGCTCAATGGCGGCATCCTGGAGTTGTGCCGTCTCTCTAATAAGGGCTATTTCTTCCTGGCTCTTGATTACCTTAATCCTGTCAATCAGATCTGTTGCATCCACGAATTTCGCTCCAGCCAGATGCATGCTTAGGTATTCAAAAAAGGGAACCGGAATAAAAGACTTTCCCACAAGGCCGATGACCGCCCCCTTTTTCTCCTTTAAAACACCGGCGGCGAGTTCTGCATCATAAGTGCTCGTGTAAAAGACCGAAGGGAAATAAGGGGCTCCCAGCCTTTTCTTAACTCCGCGAACAGACCACTCTGGAGGTCCCGGATCTGCAGGAGCGAGAGGACCGGGTGAGATCAAGGTCATTTCATCGTCAACAGGAAAAATTACCGTAAAGGGATAACTGTGACGGGCAGGCAAATCAGTAAACCATCTGACGTAACCCCCAAGAAACTCCTCGTCATTTCGCATCACAAGATAGTCAATCCTGCGGGCTTCCATCGTCTCACGCACAGCTTTCCACCTTCGCTCGAGCTCAGCAGTGGAAATACTCTTCGCCAATCTTTCTTTTGGGTCTTCCATACCTGCTTCGTCCTTTCTTCCAGATCCAGCCCATGCAAGAGGTGCAACCTGCTCTTAAGGGCACCACCGATCGGTCCCTTTTAAAGCACAACTACCAGCTCTATCAACGATTTCCTGTTGAGGCAGGAGAAAACGCTAAAAAGTACACTGAGCAGTTCTGTAGCCCGGCATGCAAGCGAAGCCCACCTGAATGCTCCTGACTACATCATGTCCTTGTCGCTTTCCTCTATGGCCTTGTCTATTTCAGCCTTCAATTCGGGGGGCAGTCCCGGAATATCAACACTCAAGAAGCCTCTAACAATAGTGGACGTCGCTTCATCCTCTGTAAGGCCTCTTGACATCAAGTAAGTAATTTCTTCCTGGGCAATCTTGCCGACAGCCGCTTCATGAGACATCTCCACACCTTCAGAGCGACCCTCCAGCTCAGGGATCGCATGAATGGTACCGCCTTTTAGCAGCAATCCGCGGCATTCCAGGTGCGCCTTTATCTCAGGCACCTCTCCTACCAGGTGTCCCCTGGCAATTATCCTGCCACCGTTACTAATGGTGCGAGTCACTATCTCCGCCCTGTTTCCCGGGTTCCTCAAATAAATCCTTCCACCCAGATCATACTCAGAGCCCGGGCTGCCCACTATTATACTGTAGAAACGGGCTACCGCATCTTTGCCCTCCAGGTAGGTTGTAGGGTACATCTGCAAGGATCGCACAGGCTTCATGCATATGTAATTGTTAAGGAAAAGTCCTCCTTCTTCCACCATGCCTACCGAGCGCGGCCGGACCGCCATTTCTTCCGCCCAGTTGTGAATCATGGTAAAACTCAGCTTAGCATTTTTCTTTACGAAAAACTCTGACACTCCTACATGAATGCCTTTCTTGATATGGGCCGAGGTAACACAACCGGTAATCACGTGAAGCTCTGCCCCTTCTTCTGCCACGATGATGTTGTGGACATTTTGCTCTAACCCTTCCTTGTCCAGGTAAAGGCATGCCTGAACCGGGTAAATTGACTTGCTTCCAGGCAGAGCCCTTATCACGTAGCCGTCGTGAAGGCCAAGCTCGGCTGCTGCCGTGTATTTGTCGGTATCCACCGCCACCAGCTTCCAGTAATAGTCTTTGATCCACTCATGCTCTTCAAGGGCCTTGCGTATTGGAAGGACTTCTATCCCCTCTTGTTGAGAGTGGCAATGAATGACAGAGGTGTCCTTTTGAAAAAAAGTTCCCCCTCGTTCTTTTTCCTGGACATCCAGACCTGCCATGATAAGGCGTTGCTGCTCTTCCTCGGGAAGGGTGCACAGATCCTCTTCTGCCATGTATGAATGAGGCACAGGAGCATCGTCATATTCATCCAGATTAATATCAGGCCCAATAGACGCTTTCTTATCCTTTGCCTTGAGCGCCTTTTCCTTGAGTTCATCTACATTATACATCGCACACATTCCTTGTACCCGTTTTCGTGAATGCAGTTTAGAATCTCTCGCGGATTGCTCAGGCAGCTTAACATACCGTCGTAGAGCACCTGTCCCTTGTCGGCGGCCACGTAATCCAGAATAAACCCGGTATGCGTGATAATAAGGCCCATTTTCCTGCGCTCCAGTTTCAACTGCATCTTGGGCTTGTCTTGGTCTGGAAATGAATTCTTCTGCAACAGCAGAGCAATAGTTTTGCCCACAACCTGGAGATTCTCTATGTCTACCCCTGATTCAGGCTCGTCAAAAAGCATAAGATCCGGGTTTTGTGCCATCAACTGGAGAAGCTCAGAGCGTTTTATCTCCCCACCTGAAAACCCGGCGTTTAAATCCCTATCCAAGAAGTCTTCGAAATTGACCTTTCTCGCCAGCTCAACCACGTCAATCTCACCCCTGGCGCAGATACTGACCATCTGTCGGGTCTTCAGCCCGTGAATTGTCGGAGGCCTTTGGTAAGATATGCCGATCCCGAGCTTGGCGCGCTCGTAGATTGGCATGTGTGTGATATCCTGGCCTTTGAAAGAAATCTTTCCTGCCACCACCCTGTATTGTGGGTACCCCATGATAGTCATCAGAAGCGATGTCTTTCCAGATCCATTCGGACCAAAAAGAACGTGAGTTTCCCCAGGGTGGATTTCAAGGTCAATATGTTGCAAAATCGTTTTTCCACCGACTTCAACCTTCAGATCTTCTATAAGGAGCATATCTCTACCCCCCTTGCAAAAATAGACTTGTTGTTTGGAAACCTAGCAAATTAGCAAGGGCTTGACAAACAATTTTATCAAACTCGAAAAACCCCCCTCCTCCCAAACCAGGACCCTGCAATGCTTATCCACTTGTTCCCGGGCCGCTTCAATCAAACCAGATAAGGAGCCCACTGCCTGGCCGTATCCAGAATGTAACCAGGGGGCACCTTCTCAACGATACTATTGTGACCCGGCAAGAGCACCTCTACATCCAGTTCAGCGAGGCGCATCAGTGAATTCTTGAGCTGGTGCCCGTTTGCCCCGTGAAGGTCAAAGCGCCCAATAGCGTAGTCTGCGTAAACAACGTCACCCGGGATGAGGATTTTGTTGTCGGTGTTGTAAAGGGCAATGCTCCCAGGGGAGTGGCCAGGCACATGAAAAATTTTCCAGACCATATTTCCAAGTTGAACACTTTCCCCATCTCCTAGGTGCCTGTCCACTTTGAAGCTAAAATCACCGGGTCTCAGACCAAATTGCTGCTCGCACATAGTCCGGAACATGTCCATACCGTACAAAATTCTCTCATCACCTCTTTCAAGGGCCCGCGCTTCGACTTCATGAATCCAAAGCTCCACACCGGGAATCTGCTCGCGAATCTCAGGAAAGCACCCGATGTGATCCAGATGGGTATGAGTCATAATAACCCTTTTAACATCTTTTAAGCTGATTCCCAGGCCTTCTATGGCGCCCAGCTTATAGCCCCCTTTGCCCATAAGCCCAGCATCCACTATTGAAAAATCCCCCGAACCCCTGTCGCCGATCAAATAGACATGGGAGTCAGGAATGAGTTCATCCTGGCCCTGAATAAAATAAACACCCTCCACAATCTCCCTCATTGTTTTCTCCCTCCTGCTACTGAATGCCCATCTATCACCAACCACAAGCCTCCTTCTTCAATGATTGTGCTCTCTTCACTGATCCCGGCACTCTGGACCATGCTCCACAAAAATTCCTTTGAAACCCTCCTTTTCCCAAGCTCCGCATTCAACTTTCTTGACTCATCGGCAACCTTTTCAATCTCCCGAGCAGGGGTCAATGGGCCATATCCCCCGCCAAGTATGGCAATACCACCCGTATTTAAAGCAGCATGGATTTGTTTCAAAATACTTTGGTTAAGAAAAAAGAACGCGCCCCGAAACAAGACCAGGTCAAAGACTTGCTTGACCGGCAGCCGATCCAGCGGCCCGACTATTCCCTCAAGACCCTTGCCAAACTGCTCCCTCAGGAGCAAGGCAATCTCTTCCTGCGGAGTGAGAAAAAAACTTTTAAGCCCTGGGAACACAGTCTTTAATCCAATGCTGATCCCGCCTGAAAAGGGACCGAGTTCCAGGGTCAGCTCAATGCCCGTGGGGCAGTATTGCTTTACCCACTTGGCTAGAAAAGGGTAAACCGGCATCCACAGTTGATTGAGCCTCTTTATCTTTTCAGTATCCATCCCTCGCTTTTCTTAACTGGTATGCAAAATTTTATCAATCTAGCATAATAATCCGTGCCAGAGAAGCAAATCTTCCACCTTTCTTGGAAAGGATGAAGCCTTTGCTTCCGATTGACTTTTGTTGCAAGAGAATTATACTTAAAAACCAGGCTAGCTATCCAGGTGGTTAGGCTGAAGGTTTACCAGCCGATGCCGTGGCGGGTAGAAGACATTACCCTTAGGAGGGGAGCTTTAATTTATGGAATACGCATTTCAAGACGAAGGCATGCACTATGAGGGGACCTGCATCAGGCCGCCCAGTGAGGCATACAGTATATTGCTTCAAGTTACGGTTGGTTGCTCTCATAATAAGTGCACCTTTTGTGGAACCTATAAGGACAAGAGATTCAGGATAAAAGACGAAAAAACAATCCTGAGCGATATCCTTTTTGCTTCCAAATACATGAAACGCCAGGATAGGGTGTTTCTCATGGATGGAGACGGCCTCATCATTCCACAAAAGAGATTGATGTGGATACTTGACAGGATTAATGAGCATCTCCCGTGGGTTAAAAGGGTGGGAACATACGCAAATACCAAAAGCATCAAAATGAAGTCGCTCGAAGACCTCATCCAGTTAAGGAAAAACGGACTGGGCATCATCTACCTTGGGGTGGAAACAGGTGATGATGTGCTCAGGAAAAAGATCCGTAAAGGTTCCAGCGCAGAAACCTGTATCGAGATGGGTAAAAGAGTCAAGCAGGCTGGGATAAAACTTTCAGTGACCGTTCTTCTCGGCATTGCAGGCCGGGACAAATCTCTCGAACATGCCAGAGCCACTGGTGCCCTGCTGAGCAAGATGGACCCTGACTATGTAGGAGCCCTGACTGTTATGCTCATCCCCGGTACCCCGCTTTACGAGGATTTCCAATCCGGCAAGTTTCAACTCCCGAATGAAAGGGAGCTCCTCGTGGAATTAAGGGAAATGCTCGCCCACACCAACCTAACACGAGGCCTGTTTTTTTCAAACCACGCCTCCAATTACCTGCCCGTGAAAGCAAGGCTTCCGAGAGGCAAACAAGAAGCCCTTGACCTGATAGATCGTGCGCTAAGAGGTGAAGTGGGTCTAAGACCTGAATGGATGAGAGCGCTTTGAGCTATTGCTTTTTGTTCGAAACTCAGTCTTATTTACGCTATGAGGCTGTCCTCTTTTTCCTCTGGAGTGTGTGTTGACACAAGAATTGTTCAAAAGGAGAAGGATACGCCGCTTCTTTCAGATAGCCAGCCCTGAAGAGCTTGATGACGATATCGTGTGCGAGCACCGACTCAGTATTTGGCTTGACGGGGAAGAGTTTATAAAAACTGTTATCTCGCCTTCGCTTGTCGAAGAATTCTTGCTGGGATTTCTCTTGAGTAGAAGAATAATAGACGGGCTCCAGGATGTCCTGAGCATGGAAGTCAGTGGTGATGCAGCCTATATAACCAGAATAGAGAGTAAGCGTAGATCACTCCCACACCTTGAACTACTCGAATCCACAGGGACGCCCGACATCCCGCCGGCGCATGTTGTGGGACCTGCCGAGAGCCTTTTCCAAGCTCCGCTCAGAGTGTCGGTAAGCGTTATATTTGAAGGAGTGCGTATGTTATCGGAAATGCCTCTTTACAGGAAAACGGGTGGTACTCATTGTGCCATACTTTTTTCCCCGGAGGGCGCACCCCTCATCTCAGCAGAAGACGTGGGACGGCATAACTCGGTTGACAAAGTCATAGGTGGAGGTTTGATGAAGGACGTGGACTTTGCAAATTGCTGGCTGGCGGTATCCGGAAGGCTCCCGGCTGACATGGTGGTAAAACCGATTGTCGCAGGAATACCCCTGGTGGCTTCTGTTTCCGCGGCAACAAGCGCCGGAATCCAAATGGGGGAAAAAGCCGGCCTCACCATTGTGGGATTTGCAAGAAAAGAAAGGTTTAATTGCTACTGCCACCCCCAGAGAATCTTATAAACGCCTTAAGACATATACAACGCAAGAAGCCCAAGAGTGATTCAGGCCAGCTGCCACGCCCTTGGCCACTGAACCTTCCGTTTTTCGCTTTCCTGGAGCCTATCGGAGAACTGGATTCGTCGAAGGCTGTTGGAAAATGCCTAGATGCAAGGCATCCGAAATCCTGAGGAACGAAGCGTACATAGAAGTACGCCGCAGTTGACGACGGGTGAGGATAACGCAGCCCTTCGGCTATGCTCAGGGCCATGAGCCTGTCGAATGGCAGATGGGGGTTTTCCGACAGCCTCTTAGGCTTTTCTTATGCTACACTGTAAAGACTTCATGTCCGGATAACCCATTATGGGCTCCCTGCACTCCACATCGGTCAGCAGGTTGGCATTTGCCTCCTCCCCCCAGCCGTGAGGGACAAGCACCACTCCCTCAGCAACCCTTTCATCCACCCTGGCTTTCATTTTCACCTGGCCTCTGTTTGTTTCTATAACCACCATATCCCCGTCACTTATATTAAATCTGGCAGCAGTTTCCGGCCCTATCTCTGCGAGAGGCTCCGGAAAAACTTTGCGAAGTTTTGAAACGTTTCGGTGCTGGCTGTGAGTGTAGTACAGGTTGCGGCTGCCGGTAGAAAGAATTAAAGGATATTTTTCCAGAAAGCTTTTCTTGGCTCGTTTGGGGCTCCTTTCCGGCTCGAGGTAGGTGGGAAGAGGGTCAAAACCTGCTTTTGCCAGGGTTTCGCTGTAGATTTCGATCTTCCCTGTGGGAACCCTGAAAAGTCCTTCAGTAATCTCGTAGCGCTTTTGGGCGTAAAAGTCCCCTTCAGGCTTTTCATTCAAAAGGTAGTCAAAAGAAAGCCCAGAGGGAGCAAGCTCAAAAGCGACAAGCTCTTCCTCTGTCTTCCACGGGAACTGATCACCCATACCAAGCCTTTTAGCCAGCTCTGTCAAGAATTTCCACTCCGACCAGCTTTCGCCAATCGGCTCAATGCACTTCTTACGCAGCATCAGAAAAGGTATTGAGTGACACACATTGTAGGTATAGGCCACCCCCCATTTTTCCAGATGCGAACATGCGGGCAATACGTAGTGAGCTTCTCTGGCAGTTTCCGTCATAAAAAGATCATGGACAACCAGCAGGTCAAGCTTCCGAAATGCTTGCCTGAAAGCATTGCTGTCAGGCATGGAGATAAGTGGATTGCCCCCAACCACCAGAAAAGCTTTCAGTTTTTCAGGGATGTTTTCAGGGATCACGGTAACAACCCCATGAGGGCTCTTCCGCCCCCACATTTCGATAAACAGGGGAAACTCCTCTGATCCCATTGGCTCTCCTTCAACGCTGAGCCCGACATTGCCGAATCTCGGAAAAGGCGCGGTAACCCATCCGCCCGGCACGTTTATGTTCCCGGTTATAGCCTGGAGCACTGCAAAAGCTCGACTGTTCTGTGTGCCGTTGGCAGTTTGATCAAGCGTGCAGGTACCCTGAAATATGCTGGCTCCCTTGGTACCTGCAAAAAGCCTGGCAAGCTTTCGGATATCCTCAGCCGGGACCCAGGTCAGCTCTTCTGCCCACTGGGGCGTATACTGCTGGACGTGGGGTACAAGCTTGTCAAACCCGAAGGTGTATTTTTCTACAAAATCGTGATCATAAAGGTCTTCGTTTACGATAACATTCATCATGGCAAGGGCCAGCGCACCATCAGTCCCCGGCCTGATACGCAGGTACATATCTGCCTTCTCAGCAACAGGGATGCGCTTGGGATCAATAACCACAAGTTTTGCACCTTTCTTGAGGTTCTTTTTGAGGGTAAACTTCAGGGGAAAGTCAGACTGGTCGGGATTGTGACCCCAGAGAATATAAAGATTAGAGTCCATTTCCTCTACTGGATAGCGGCCAAATGTTAGCTGCCGAACCCTGATCCTCATACGGTAGCAGATACTTTCGACTGAAAAGAAGTTCGGCGATCCAAAAGCTGCCTTAAATCTTTGCACCAAACCCGCCATTTCCAGGTTTTCAACGCCAATAGAACCGCTGAAGACTCCGAGCACCCGCGGCCCAAACTTTTGCTTAAGACTTATCATTTTCTCCGCTATTTCATCCAGAGCCTGCTCCCAGGAGATCTCCTCGAAATCTCCGTTCACACGCTTCAAAGGATGTTTCAAACGCTCGGGGCTATATATCACATCCAGGGCCGATCCTCCCTTGGGGCACAAGCGCCCCTTGTTGAGAGGATGGGATTCCAGCCCCCTGACTTTGACGGCCTTGCCGTTTTCGAGACTCACTCTGCAACCACAGCTATGGTAACAAAGAGTGCAATCAGTAAGGATCTCTTTTGTATTTTGCATCTTCTCCACCACCTTCTAAACATAATTCTAACATTGGTAGGCCGATCGCTGGACTATATTCTCAGACCACCGTCAAGGTCAATAACCCGGCCGTTCAAGTAATCATTTTCTATTGCAAAACGAATCGCGTGCGCGACTTCGCTCACATTGCCCATCCGCTTTTGGGGAATCTGCTCGAAAACGATCTTTTGCCTTACCTTTTCAGGGATTTTCCTTGTAAGCGGAGTATCAATATATCCGGGGGCGATCGCCACCGAACGGATACCGTACCCGGATAGCTCCTTAGCCCAGACAACGCTGAGTGCAACAACAGCGGCCTTTGTGGCTGAATAATTGGACTGGATGAAACTTCCGTGCCTGGAAACCGAAGAAATGTTTATTATAAGGCCTCCGCTACCCTGCCGAATCATGTGAAAAGCTGCTTCCCTTGCACAAAGAAAGACACCGTTCAGGTTTATATCAACCCCTTTTTTCCATTGTGAGAAAGAAAACTTTCGGTATCCTCTGTTCTCCTTCTTGATAAGAAGCCCATCCTCTGCAACTCCTGCATTATTGATCAAAACATCCAGGGGGCCAAATTGTTCCACGATTTTATTAAAGAGCCCCTCAACCTGATTTTCCTTACTGATGTCAGCCTGGAATGTTTCTATGCCTAGTCCTTGAGACTGCGCCTCATCTCTAATCCCTGCCAGCGCTTCCGCGTCTATATCGCAGGAAAAAATCCTTGCACCGCGCGAGGCCAGGTCAAAGCTGAAAGCCCGGCCGAAACTGCCCGCCCCGCCTGTTACAAGGATGTTACTGCCTTTGATTCTCATCTCACTATTCCACAAGCTCCCAAACGTTGCTCATGATTGATGCTTGTGCAGGCATGTGGAAGCTTTTCCATTTCAATTGCGATTCAAACACTCGCCCCTATTTATTGGCGCTTGCAAGACCCTCGAATGAGCTCTTCTCATTCCTTTTTATCCGCCGGAGGCGGATTAATCCGCCAGAGACGGACGATGGTTCAATTCCCCGCCCCTTTGGGTGTTAAGAAAATTTCCGATTGATACCCCGTCCGCTTGCGGCGGGGTAGTTAATTGCCTTGGGATTTGGGTTTTGTTACCATTCTCACCACACCTGCTTGGTTGAGTCATACCTATATCACAAAGCTTAGTTTTCTCTAACAAAAAGAAGTTACCTAAAGTTCGTTTCGCACTGCGAACCCCGTTTTCAGTTTTTCTAACAGCATGCCGGATGCATGTCAAGGATAGTATTGGCGGAACTTCTAGAAGAACCTAGCTGGCCTTTGATGCTTTTGCGTTGACATCTTTTTGTGACGAAATTATGCTGCATGATATGAAAGCTGGTTTCATGGTGCGAAAACATGTTTTCCTATGGCCCCGGCTTCAACAAGCACTATTTGCTCTGGGGGGAAAGGGGTTTTGGTACTTGCCAGAACATATAAAACGATGGCGAAGGGGTTGAGATGAAAGAAATGTTCAATAGGCTATCTGTTGGAGGCGTGCTTGAAAGGGCGGCTGAGCTGGTCCCCGATAAAATTGGGGTCATTGAAGAAGCTCAAAGCCTCACTTACAGGGAACTGAATGACATGGCAAATTCCTTTGCATCCAGTCTTTCGGGGCTTGGCTTCCGCAAAGGAGACCGTGTCGCGATATATATGAAAAATTCCGTCGAACTTATGGTTTCCTTTTATGCGCTCCAGAAACTTGGGGTCATCGTGACCTGGGTTAATCCTCTCTACCGAAAAGCCGAGGCACAATTTATTCTGAAAAACTCAGGCAGCAAGGGCGTTATTATTTTTGAAGAATGGGAGGGTTACAACTACCTTAATGCTGTGATGGCATTAAAACCATCCCTGCCTGATCTCGAAGCAGTCATCTGCGTGGGAAAAGAAAAAAGCAATTTTGTTTATTCTCTTAATGAGTTGCTGGAACACGGGCACCGGACGGACGTAACATTTCCTGCGATTGACCCAAAGGAAGACCTGGCGATGTTGATTTACACGTCGGGAACAACAGGAAAGCCGAAAGGGGCAATGATCACTCACTACGGGGCTTGCAGGGGCGCATTTCAATACTCCAAAGGCGTGCTGGCTACATCAGAGGATGTTTTTATTGCAGTTCTTCCTATGAGCCATTCCTATGGGTGTGGAGCCATTCTGATTCAGCCCCTGCTGCTTAAATCCAGGCTTGTGCTAATGGAGAAATTCGAGGTTGAAAAGGCATTTCAGCTTATTGAAAAAGAAAAGGTCACCTTGCAACTCGCCGCCCCTGTTCACTATATACTTGAGCTAAATCATCCGCGGAGAAAAAAATATGACCTGAGCTCTCTAAGGGCGGGATTGATAGCAGGACAGATCGCCCCCGAGGGACTGATTACACAGGTAGAAAAGGAAATGGGCGTGTATTTAACTTCTTTCTGGGGCGCTTCGGAAGTCGGTCCCGGTCTTGGTATCATATGCCCATATCCCTCGCCCCTGGAGATAAGAGAAAACTACATAGGAAAGCCGATCGAAGACACCAGGGCAAAGGTCGCGGATCCCGCAACGCACGAGGAAGTGCCTGATGGAGAGATCGGCGAACTTGCTGTTTCCGGGTGGCATGTGATGAAAGGTTACTGGAACAACCCTGAAGAAACAAGCAAGCAAATTATAGACGGATGGCTTTATATGGGGGACCTCGTCTCAAGG
>Ga0180301_10001964_pt1 | contig 16133 bp, 12 predicted proteins | sample GuaBasSediGuay16_FD_121797 | JGI IMG/M metagenome (GOLD analysis project Ga0180301, IMG submission 121797) | Subseafloor sediment microbial communities from Guaymas Basin, Gulf of California, Mexico - Guay16, Core 4569-2, 12-15 cm | ecosystem: Environmental > Aquatic > Marine > Hydrothermal... | reverse complement strand
TGCGAAATTACTAGGAGTATCTCAATCTTATATGTCTAAAGTAGAATCTGGTCAGCGCCGCATCGATTTGGTCCAACTTAAACAATTTGCCAGAATATATAAAAAGCCATTAAACTTTTTTATTAAATAATATGAATTTGCAAGAGTTAAAACAACGACTTGAGCAAATCAAAAAGCAAGGATTCATAAAGACACATCGCGCTGGCGATACGGGTATAGGTAAGACATTAGAAGATTTATTGCAAATTAAAGAAAATAACATTCCTTTGCACGATATTAGAGGCGTGGCTGAGCTGAAAGCATATCGTAAAGATGCAAAATCGATGTTAACACTTTTTACCCTCGAGCCATTACCGAAAGGTGGGGATAGAGATAGATTCTTGTTGAATAATTTTGGTTATTCTAAGAGAAATAATAAACGTTTAAAAGAATTACATAGCACACTTTCTTGTAGAAGATATAATAACCAGAATTTAAGACTGTCTATATGCAAAGATAAAATTGAAGTTAGAGGCAAAGGGAAACGGTTAAATATCTTTTGGGATATGGCATCTGTTAAGAAAAAGTTCGAAGATAAGTTACCCGCTCTTGTATATGTGCTTGCCGATAGAAAAGGTATGGGTTCTGAAGAATATTTCCACTTTAACGAAGCTTACCTATTGAAAGACTTTAGCTTTGATTTGTTCAAGAAAATGATCAAAAAAGATCAAATAGTAGTAGATTTTAGAATGTATTATAGGCCGAATGGCTCTGTTAGGAATCACGGGACTGGTTTTCGGGTAAAAATAAATAAGTTATATAATTGTTTTGCAACTAAGATTAGGTTGATTTAATTCTTCCGCAAGATAACAATACTTTCTTTTGTCATAGTCTCTTCCAATTTTCCAGTGATATTTGTTGGAGAATTCTTGAGAGGCATTCTCTTGCCGGGTATATTTCGCACAAATATGTCCTCACAAGTAAAGCCGATTTTTTCACCTAATTCTGCGATAATGAAATCTGTTGGTATGCGTACTTGTTTCACCATTCTATTACCAATAACTAGGCAAAAATACTTTTTAGGTTTTAATAAGGCGTATGCTTTTTTTAGACAGTTATTTAAACCAATATAAAAGCTAAGCACCTCTTTTGCTCTCTTCTCATCTTTTTCACGTATTCGATGTAAGGCATCTTTTAAATGAGGAGAATCAAGATGGTTCAGGAGGTTACTTGTAGGTTTCCCTCCAAGTAATTTGTTGTCTATACTAGATGCGTCGTTGGGATTTTTAAAAATATCAATCCACTGTGCTGAAAGTCGTGAAAATTGACCATAGGCTACTGTGGTTCTGCTGTCCCCATATGGTGGCGATGTGATAATACAGTCAATTGAAGTATTTGGTATGATGTTAATAGTCGTTGTGTCGCCATAGATAGGTTTTGCCCATGTTGATTTGTCAACATCTTGATAGAATTTTCGCATACCTTCTATATTTAATTCAGTCTTTTTTTTAAAAATACCAAATACATCAGGATTATAATTTTTAAGTTTTTCTTTATTTATGCGTACAAGTTTAAACTCTCCGCTATTAGCATTTGACGAAAGACGTACTGTCTCGCTAAACGATACCAAAAAGAAATTTCGGATTTTTTCGCTCTTAATTTCTTTAATTGCTTTCTTTATTCTTGTTAATTTTATTATTACTTCATCCTTAAACCAAAAATCAATATTTAAGAAATCTGGACGATCGCTCTTATTGAATTTTGTTTTTTCTATCCTATTAAGCAAGTTATAATATTCTTTAATTAAGGTTGAAGGGGCTATTTCTGTTGTTTTTACTTGTGCTAAAAATATTGCTAAGGGGTTTAAGTCAATACCGTATGCGTTTCTACCCGACAGTCTACTTTCAACCAATGCAGTTCCTGATCCGCAGAAAATATCACATATGGTATCACCTTTTTTGCTATAAGTTTCTAGTAAGCGTCTCGCTACTTGGGGGATAAACATGGCTGGGTAACTATGTAAACCATGTGTATATGATTTTGTTTTTTCACCTTTATAGTCCCAAGAATAGTCAATGCGTCTTCTTAATGTTTTTTCTTTGGTAGTCTTCTTGTCGATCGGAAATTCGAAGTTTCTGATGACTTTTATGACAATACCTCTAATTTCTACCTCATTACGATAAATAGGGAATAGATCTGGATTTGATGGTTGTAACCTAAACCTGTTTTTCTCACGATAGAGTTTTTTTAAAGTTGCCTGATTATCATCGATAATAGCTACAACAGTTTGCCCATTATCAGCCGTTTCTTGTTTTTTTATAACAACAATGTCTCCATCAAAGATGCCTTCTTCAATCATACTATTACCACTCACACGTAGTGCATAATAGTTTCCAGATTTACTGATTTCATTTCTTGATAGATGGATGGTTTCTTCTGGTAACTCGATGGCTTCGATTGGTTGACCAGCAGCAATGGTACCGACAATAGGTATTTCTAAAGATTGTGCGTTTTCTTTTGGAGATAAAGCTCTTGGTTGATTATCTTCTTTTTGTAAATATCCCATGTTTTTGAGAGCTTGAACGTGGTAATGTGCTGTGGAAACAGAGGTTAGCCTAAGGTGTCTCTTAATTTCTTCTAAAGAGGGAGCATAACCATGTTTTGTAATGTATTTTTTTATATAGTCTAAAACTTGTTTTTGTCGTTTTGTAAGCATATGGGGTATCAAATAATTATTGACTTTCGATTTATTTTCGATTATAATACGGATTGCGTAGAGAGTCAAGATGTTTTTAAAGAATATAAATGATTGGATAGAGGCATGAAAATAGGCAGAAACGACCCTTGTCCATGTGGAAGTGGCAAGAAATATAAGAAATGCTGTTTAGATAAGCAGAGAGCAGAAATTTCCTCTAGCCAAGATGGGGCAAGCCGCTTATTTGAGAAAATGTATGCTGAGTATCTTATAAAAAAGTCGAATTATAAACGAAATCATTATGTTCCCAAGTGGTACCAGTATAGGTTTTTGCCAAAGGAGCTATCTGAGCAAAAATTTTATTACTTAGATCTCAAGCCTGAGATAGTTACAGTTAACAATCGCAGGTATACACGTAATGATTTGCTAAGATGGGGCCCCCCTAATTGTTTTTACGAAAAAGATTTGTATACAACGAAATTTCTAGATTGGGAATCTACTGAGATTGAGGAAAAGTTTTTTGGAAAGATAGATTCTTTTGGACGTGCAGCCATTGATTATTTTACGACTTTTCAACATCCTAGCGCTAATGGGAAAGCCCTTCGGAATTTGCTTCTCTACATGAGTACACAAAAACTGCGGACGCCGAAAGGATTAGCGTACTTATCAGATGTTGTAAAAATATCCGATAAGAATCTTGTCTTGATAAAAATGCAGCAATTACGTCAAATATTCTGTGCATTATGGACAGAATGCATATGGAGCATTGTGGATGCGACCGATTCCGAGACGAAGTTCATTCTTTCTGATCATCCTGTAACAGTATATAATCGAGATTGCCCACCGGATTCTGAATGGTGCCTTGGCCATCGAGATCCAGATATAGCATTTTCCGGAACACATACATTATTCCCGTTAAGTTTAGATAAAGCCCTTATTCTTACAAACTTATCATGGGTGCGTAATCCCTATGACCATCCAAGAAAAGCTAGACCAAACTTTTATCCGTTTAGAAATGCAATGTTTAATTTTATGCATATACAAACGGGGAGACACCTGACGGACATAGAAGTAAATGAGATAAATTATGTGATAAAAATGGGGGCATACAGATATATTGCAGCTGCCAGAAAAAAATGGCTTTATCCAGAAAGTAAAATCCCTTCACAGCGTTGGGAAGAATTAGGCCAGGGTTATTTATTTATGCCCGATCCTCGTTCAGTTACTTTTTCATCAGAAATAATTATTGGCTACGATAAAGGAGCAGATTTTTTTGATGAGTATGGCAGGAAACCTTGGCAGCCAGACTATAATAACAAGACTGAACGAGATAAGGAATGGGAAACTTTTCACAGATTTCAAGGTGAATTTGCTAGAGTTTTCGGGCCGAAACGCAGAGGGCGAGCATATGAAATGGGAAGATTAGATAGTGAGAAAGATAGCCCTGATTATCACGCTTATCATTTAAGCCTTGAAAATAAATTTAAGTCAAAGGCGGAAGAGGTTAATTAGTATGACTAATGCTAGAGATAAACTTAATGAGGCCAAATTTTTCTTAGAAGAAATGAGAAGGGTATCTGGCATGCCTGATCAGTTTAGATATATGCTTACTGCGTTTTTAGCGGCAAGCCGAAGCGTAACACAAATTATGCAAAAAGAGTTTTCTGCAAAAACTGGTTTTTCTGATTGGTATAGAAAAAAACAAAAAGAAATGGAAGATAGTCATATCTTAAAGTATCTACATAGACAACGGTCTATTACTTATCACGAGCGCCCTGTGCTTCCGTACCTTATAAGCATAACAGGGCAGATTGCGAATAGTACAGGAATGAATATTGTTCTTACAGGAACTGGAAGTACTCTTGATTTAACTAGTGGGTTTGTCGATATGCCAACTATACAGCCAACTACTGTTGTAAGATATTATTTTGACGACATTCCTAGTAAAGACAAAGATGTAATAACTATATGCCGAGAAGCCAGAGACACTTTAGAGAAAATTTTAGATGAATGTGAAGGGGAGTTTGGTGAAATTTGACCTTATAAAGAATGGTAATTCTCTTTTCGGGGAAAGCGCACAAAGTGCGCTTGGGGTACCTTAAAAGGGCGGGATATTTAGAATATTCTGCCGAAGGCAGAATAAGGCTGAACGAAAGCGCCTGCCTAAGAAAGGCTTTTTTACCACGATGGAGATTCCAATCTCCGATGAAATCGGGGCAAGCCTGCCGGAAAGGCAGGCGTTTGAGGAAGGCTTTAAAATAAACCACCAAGCCCTTGACATCAAAGATGTCAAGGGCGGAACAAGCCACCAACCACGCCACGACTTCACCACGATGAGGCTGCCCCTTGCCACTGGCTACCAAAATAAGGAAGACCTCACAAAGATAGAAAATACTTGTCATATTAACAATATCAATATATACTTAAATACGCTATATTAACAAGGTGGCAAGGGGCGGACTCGACCGAGCAAAAATATTTCTTTAAAAAATTTTTCGGCGGCGGCAAAGAAAAAATAATTGTTTCTTTCTTAATTTCTTTATATTTTTGCGAGGGAGAGGACGCAGGGAGTTTTTGCCTGCCGTGCAGGCAGGCAAAAAGGACTAGCAGCCGAATGCTTATGCATTAGCGGCCACCTTCGGCTGCAAAAAAGGTTCGGATTTCGTCCCCTATACACCGCCACTTTTTGCTACGCAAAAAGTGGCGAGACTTCGTCCGCTTCACCAAATTTGCAGAACAAATTTGGTAAGCGAGGCGGATTCGCCTGCAATAATGCTTGTAGTAAAAAGTGGCGGTGTGTTTAAAGAATGTTCGAACTTTGTATAATACACACTGCCAACAACTTTACCCCTTAACTTCTATTCTTGAAACAAACCCTATCGTTACTCAAAAGCCTGATACATTTTCGGATGCAATAAGCCTTTGGTGCTTCTACTTACGTCGAAGATTGCATACGAATCTCTGCCCTATAATACCACTTAAAATCTCTTTAATTTAAATATGAAATTTGGTAAGATAGAACAGGCAAAGAAAATTATTTTATCTCTATGTGGGAAGTAATAGTTAATCTACTAATATTTCTTCTTGGGCTTACTTTTCTTATTTATGGCGCAAATTTCTTTATTCAGGCGAGCGTAAAAATGTCTCTTTTGTTTCGCCTTACACCCCTTTTCATTGGAATAATTATTGTTGCCTTTGGGACTTCTCTTCCTGAGCTTGGCGTTGGTGTTATTGCTGCTGTCAAAAACCAGAAGGCTATTGCTCTGGGCAATATTATTGGCAGTAATATCGCCAACATAGCTCTTATACTGGGATTGTGTAGTATATTTCATCCTTTGCGTGTAAAGAAAAGAATTTTTTCTAAAGAATTACCCTTAATGCTATTAAGCGCTGTTCTTCTTTATCTTTTGAGTCTGGATATGGTTTTAAGCAGAATAGATGGATTAGTTTTTATTGCATTCTTTATTTTATTTTGTATTGTTTCTTTTTCAGGGGCAAAAGCCTCTATAGGAGGAATACAAGAGCTGGATGATTTTAAATTTAATAGGTTATTCAGTAACGTCAAATCGCTACCCATTATAATCTTTACCGCTGTTGTTTCTCTTTTTTTTGTCCTCTGGGGAGCCGATTTGATGGTTCGTTCAGGGGTTAAGATGGCTCTTATTTTTAATGTAAGCCCCTGGATAGTAGGAATTACTATCTTTGCTATAGGAACTTCTCTTCCTGAACTGGCCGCTTCTCTTGCGGCATCTTTTAGAAAGGTTTCCAGTATAAGCATTGGCAATATTATAGGAAGTAATATCTTTAATATACTTCTTGTTCTAGGGATAGTAGCCCTTATAAGGCCAATTACCATTGACGATGCAAAGGTAATTTCTTTTGAGATGCCCGCGCTTTTAATCTTTAGCATACTGATTTATATTTTTATGCGTACGTCTTTTAAAATAAGCCGTAGAGAAGGCATATTTCTTCTTTTATCTTATTTAGTATTTATTATTATGTTAATTGTTAAGTAAAGAGGGAGGGGAAATGAAATGTCCTAATTGTAAAGATGTAGAGCTGAAAGAAGTATTGACCACAAATGGCGTTATGGTAGATATATGTCCTAAATGCGAAGGCATATGGCTTGATAAAGGAGAAATATATTATTTTACTAAGGCTCCCACTTACCTGCGGTATAAAATTGAAGAAGCATTAAAAAGCCAGAAGCCCTCAAGTAGGTTAAACCCCAGAACGAATACTTCCTTGGTAGAGCTTCCTCTTTTTGAAGGAGATTTAGTTATTGATTATTGTCCGCAAACAGGAGGTATATGGCTTGATAAAGGCGAGCTTGATAGTCTGCCTGGAGCAAAGAAGTTGAAACTTAAAATTGCCATTGAGGATAGTTTTAAGTCTAAACAAGAATACTCAATAAAGTTGCCTAACCTTGGTCTGGTTTCTTCTGTGACTCTTGTTGGCCTTTATGCTCTTCTTACGCTTATTCTTATTACCCTTGTAAATTTCGGATTTATAAGTTCTTTTGGCGCGCTTATTTTTGGTATTGTATTTGCTTTTTTGCAGTTTCTTCTTTCGCCGTTTATTATGGATTTGACTTTAAGGTGGTTTTACCATTTACATTGGGTTGAGTTAGAGGAATTGCCAGCTTATTTAGCTGATTTTGTAAGGGAAGTTTCTATGAAGAAGAATATAAAGATGCCCCGTATGGGTATAATTCCTGATGGTGCTCCCAACGCTTTTACCTATGGGCATACTCCCAATAACGCTCGTATTGTGATTACTGAGGGAATTATGGATTTACTTGAGCCTGAAGAAGTAAAGGCTGTGGTTGCCCATGAATTCGGCCATGTGGTTCATTGGGATATGCTTGTTATGACTATTGCTAATCTTGTTCCTTTAATTCTTTATTATATTTATCGAACTCTTATAAGAGTAAGAAGCCACGGCAGAGAAGATAAATCCGCAGGGGCGCGTTATGCCATTGCTATTGCCTCATACATTCTTTATATTATTTCTCAATATATCGTATTGTGGTTTTCCCGTGTCCGGGAGTATTTTGCTGATAGATTCTCAGGTGAGATAACTAAAAGTCCCAACAGTTTAGCACAAGCCTTGGTTAAAATTGGCTATGGCTTAGCGGGAAAAGAAAAGAACAAGAAAGATAGAGATGAAAAAGCCGATTCCTTAAAAGCAATGGGGGTGTTTGACCCTTCGGCAGCAAAAGCTCTGGCAGTAACAACATACCATCCTGCTTCTATGGGAAGGGATGTTGATAAGAGCCTTTTAAAGGGTGCAATGCGTTGGGATTTATGGAATCCATGGGCGCTTTACTATGAACTTCATTCAACGCACCCTCTGATTGCCAAACGCCTTTTAGCCTTAAGCAGACAGTCACAAGCCTATGGCAAAGAGCCATACATTACTTTTGACGAGAGAAGACCTGAAAGCTACTGGGATGAATTTTTTGTTGACCTATTTATAGCATCTCTTCCTATTATTACTATATTTGCAATAGGAATTGCTTATTCCCTTACCGCAAACATTTTTTACCTGAAAGCAGCTCCTTTCCTTATAGGTGTGTCTTATCTTGCGATTGTGTATTTTTCCTATAATTTTTCCTACTTTCCTGAGATGAACATAGCTTCTCTTTTAAAAAAGGTTAAAGTCTCGAAAGTGCGCCCCGTTTGCTGCAAGGTAAAGGGAAGAATCGTAGGAAGAGGAATCCCCGGACTTATCTGGGGTGAAGATTTTGTCCTGCAGGATGATGCAGGTATAATTTTTCTTGATTATCAACAGCCCCTTGCTATATGGAACTTTCTCTTTGGGCTTTTGCGTGCTAAAAGGTATATTGGAGAAGAGGTTACCATTACGGGGTGGTATAGAAGAAGCCCTGTCCCTTATATTGAGATAAAAACATTAGAGACAAAATATGGCAGAAGCAACTGTTATGTGTTTAACGTAAAGATAATTTTTGCCTGGGCTCTTATTATTGTGGGAATTGCTATTTTATTTTTATTTTAAAAAAGTTTGCGTATTTAAAAAGAAGTCTGGGGTATACAGTTTGCTATTCGCTACATTAAGGTGACTGCCGGTTATAGACGGTTTTTACCAAAGGTGGTATAATTGGAATATTAAAAGGAGGTAAAAAGTGAGGTGTCCTTTATGTAATGGGGAGATGAATAAAGAGCCTTACGAAGAAGTAGAGATTGATGTATGTCCTCAATGTAAGGGAGTGTGGCTTGATAACGATGAGCTAAAGAAAGTTGTCGAGACTAAAGAAGCTACTTTTAGTATTGAGGAGATAAAAAAAACAATTGAAGAGACTTCCCGGGAGAAAAGAAATCGTGAAGAACTCATGAAACAACTTATGTCTTTTAAGAAAGATGTAAGTTTAGAGAAATTAAATACGGATGAGCTTATTTCTAAATTCAAAGAAAAATGGGGAGATACGCGCACTCTAAATTGCCCTAAGTGCCAGACACCCATGGAAGAGTTTGAATATGCCGGAAGTGGAGTAATGATTGATAAATGTCCTAAAGGCTGTGGATTCTGGCTTGATGATGGTGAGCTTGATAAGGTGCAGATTATGATGGAGTATTATGAGAAAATTACCAATCCCTCGCCATTACCGCAGGATACTAAGATTACAGAGAGAAAGTGTCCTCATTGCAAAGAAAAACTGGTTGAGAAGGAATATGAAGGAGTGCCCATAGATGTTTGTCTTAAGTGCGCAGGCGTCTGGCTTGATAAAGATGAGCTTTATGAGATTATAAAGAGGCGGGAGGTAAAGTTTTCTGAAGAAGAGAAGAAATCAGTTGAGCCAGAAAAATCCATGCAGGGTACTCAGGCTGAATTGATTCCTGAGATTAACTGTCCTGTCTGCGGCGCTCTTATGAACAGATTTACCTATGCTGCTACGTCAGGAATTGTTATTGACCGCTGTCCTTCTGGCTGCGGGATTTGGCTTGATAAGGGTGAGCTTGAGAAGATTCAGATTTATAGAGAAAAGTCAGAGGAATTAGGAGAAAAAAACTATGCCAAATATACCCGTATTCTAAATCAGGTAAAGGTTGATGTAGAGAAACGTCGCCAGGAATCCATTCAAAATATAAAAGTAAGCCGTTTTAATGCTGTAAACCGTCTGGTCCGCTGGATGGCAAATAAATTTGATTGATACATTGCCTTTGGTTTAGCGTTATACTCTGTTATAACTTTGCATTCTATTGAGCGACATAAAACACCTTTTTACCCAACAGTACAGTTCTCTAGAATTGTTTTGGTGTTGGGGCAGGTAAGAAGAATATAAAAGTTTTTATCGCTTGGGGTATCTCTTTAAATTAGAGAGAAGGCTATTTAGACAGTTATGGATAAGAAAGAAGGTTATTCTGCCTTTGCCTTAAAATACCGGCCGGCAAATTTCAATGAGGTAGTAGGCCAGAGGCACGTAGTCTCTGCCTTAGAAAATGCTATCTTAAAGAAGAGAGTCCACCATGCTTACCTTTTTAGCGGGCCGCGAGGGGTAGGGAAAACCTCTCTAGCAAGAATCTTTGCCAAAGCTTTGAATTGTGAGAATGGTCCTACTGTAACTCCGTGCGGCAAGTGCATAAATTGTACAAGTATAGCAAAGGGAAATTCCTTGGATGTTATTGAAATTGATGGTGCTTCTAACCGGGGCATTGATGAAATCAGGGCGCTTCGCGAGGCCGTTAAACTATCATCTTCAGGTGCCCGTTATAAAATATACATTATTGATGAAGTTCATATGTTAACTCAAGAGGCTTTTAACGCCCTTCTTAAGACGCTGGAAGAGCCGCCTTCCCATGTAAAGTTTATTTTTGCTACAACTCACCCTCAGAAGGTTTTACCTACGATTCTATCGCGCTGCCAGAAATTTCAGTTTAAACTGCTTACATTTGAGGAGATAGTAAGCAAACTGGAGAGGATTATAAAAGAGGAGAACCTTAATATAGATAAAGATATTTTGCATTCAATTGCCAGAAGTGCTGACGGAAGCATTCGTGATGCCGAGTCTCTTCTGGATCAGATAGTGCCAATTGTTCTTGAAAAGGGCGATGTAAAAGATATTATTTCTTTTTTGGGTATTGTTGACGAGACTACTTTAAATGAGATGCTTACATTTATAGCAGAACGAGATATAGAGAAGAGTTTAGACTTTATTCATAGAATTACCCAGGAAGGAAAGGATTTGGGGACATTCTTAAACAGCTTTATAGAGCATTTACGGAGTGTTCTTCTTTCAAAAGTTAGCAAGAAGGCGTTTAAAGAGTTGAGAGAGGTATCTCCTTACACCAAAGAATTTATAGTAAAGAAAGCAGAAGCATTTACTACCTTTGACATCTTGAAGCTGATAGATTTGTTTATTGAGGCGAAAAGCCTTTCCAGGAAGCTAAATTCAGTCAGAATCCCTCTGGAGTTAGCAGTGGTAAAATTTATTACAAATTTCACAGGGGTTTACCCTGATTCTTCAAAGTCTGGGACGGATAAACAGATTTTTTCTCCTTCTTCTGGGGTGTCAAACAAGATAGTGAACAAGGAAAAATCAAAAGATATAAAAAACACCAACATTTCTTCTGAGTCGTGTTTCCAAAGAGAGAAGAAGCAGCCGTATCCAGAGAAAAACAGAAAAGGAATGTCGTTGGGGATGACCCTTAACGATGAGCTTGATTTTGATATTGATGGTATAACATGGGAGGAGGAAAAAAAAGTTTTGCCTAAGGATATTATCTCCGAGAAGGAGGAAATATCTTTGACAATAGAGGATATTTCTCGAAAGTGGCCGAGTGTGGTTGCTGAAATAAGTAAAAAGCGGGTGTCTCTGGCATCCTACCTTAAAGAAGCTTCCCTTCATTCATTCGAGGGTAGAATATTAACGTTGTCTTTTTCTCCCCGCCATAGTTTTTATAAAGAGGCAGTAGAATCTCTAAAAAATACAAAGTTTATTGAGAATTGTTTGGCCGATGCTTTTGGGTGTAGGTTGGGTATAAGATGTATTCTTTTAAAAGACAAGGATAATCCCAAAGACACTAAAAAGACAGAACTTATAAAGGAGACAGAAGACGAGAATTTTATAAACGAACTTCTCGATACATTTGGAGGCAATATTCATACAGATGGCGAATAGTTTTCCCAGGGTATTAGAAGAGCTGATAGAACGGCTTTCCCGTTTCCCGGGAGTGGGAAGAAAGAGCGCTGAGAGAATCGCCTTTTATATTCTTAGAATGAACCCCAAAGAGGCAAAAGAATTAAGTTTCTATATTGCTGAAGCCAAATCTCACATTAAACCATGTAGATTGTGTAATAACTTCACCACTTCCCAGATATGCTCCATATGTTCTGACCCTAAACGAGATAAAGAGCTTCTTTGTATTGTTGAAGAGCCAAAAGATGTTCTTGCAATAGAAAAAACCTCCCGGTTCAAAGGACTTTATTATGTACTTTTGGGTTCAATTTCTCCTCTGGAAGGGTTAGGGCCAGATAATCTCAATATAGGTAAGCTTATTAACCGCTTAGAGAAGAAAGAAGTTAAAGAGGTGATTATCTCTACCGATCCAGATAATGATGGTGAACTTACCGCCCAGTATTTAATTGAAAGGATATCAAAGTATCCTGTAAAGATATACCGTATCGGTATTGGTATACCTTTAGGTACTCAAATTGAATATATCGATTCCTCAACGCTGGGTAAAGCTCTTCTTGAAAGAAAACCCGTAGGATAATTATTACTTTATCGTAGTAATAGATAGGATGAAAAGGAAGATGTTGTACACATTTTTATTGTTCTTCGTTTCGTCGTTATTTCTAATCAGCATAAACTTATCTGTCTTTGCCAGAGCTGTATCTTCTTATGAGAAATTCTTGGTTCATCACAATTTTTATAGAAGTATAGTTATGTATCTAAGATATGCCAAAGAGATAATGGCAACTTTTGCCTTTGACTATAAAGATTTACTCTTTGCAATACTGGTAGATTTTCCTTTTTCTCTGGTTTGTTTATTGATTGCTTTGCGTTCGCTTCCTGGAAGACACCCTTATGAGTTTAAAAGCTTTGTATGGTTCTTTTTTGCTATCAATATAGGAAGGTTTGTTGCATTTATCTTTTTTAAAGGAATATGGATAGCAATAAAAACATTTGTTGTAGATTTTAGACCTCACTGGTTAATTCCCTTTACAGAATCATTTTATATGGCAACAATTATGGTGTGGATAATAATCTATATATGGTTAACGGCACGGACATTTAAACTGGACGCTTTAGAAGCTGTAAGGACGTTTATTATTTCACACGTAATTTACTGCGGTATAGCTTATATATTTGTTGCTTTTGTTCCTGATAACCGCGCTGCGAGCTTTGTTAATAAAAATACGGGACTAAGGACTATTGTACAGAGTTATATACTTGATGTTGATAAAATTGTCAGAGGAAGCTCCATTTTGTCTTTAATAAGGATAAAAGCCTTCCATATATAAAAATATTTTATAGATTATAAATATCAGGACGGGCATGGTAATGATAGGGATAGTTGCCTTTATCTCAGGGGCTGTTGCTTTAGCCTATGAAGTTTTATGGGGCCGTGTCCTTTCAAATGTAATAGGAGCAACTCTTTTTTCTTCCACAGTTGTTATTGTCTCATTCTTCATTTTTTTGTCGTTAGGCTATGTATTCTTTAGCCGTTTAAAGATAATAAAGGATTATCCCTGGAAAGCCTTTTCTTTAATGCAGATTGCCATAACATTAAGCATTATTCCCACGCTGCTTTTTGCTTTCTACAGAGTTTATCCTGAGACTGCCTTTGAAGGCCCGCGTATAAGGATGTTTATTCAAGCTTTAACTGCCGTTATCTTGATAGGACCTCCTTCTTTTATTATAGGAGGGGTTATCCTTCCTCTCATTGAGTCAACGAGAAATAGTTCATATAACCCTGCCTTTGTGTATGGGGTAAATACCCTTGGAGGAATAGCAGGCATAGGAGCTGTGGCTTTCTACAGCATATACACTTTTGGGATTCGAAGAAGCATTGTTATTTGCGCAGCGATAAATTTAGTCCTTTCCTTATTTTCTTTTTTACGCCATTTGCGTGTTGAGTCCCGCTGTATAAAGGCTGAGAATAGAAATAGCGCCGTAATAAACAATATCCATTTGCCGCGTTTATGTATTCTTTTTCTTGCATTTGCAAGCGGTATAGCAGTGTTAAGTTTTGAGGTGATTCTTTTGTATGCCTACAGGCAGGTGGGGCAGAACAGTGCTTGGTCATTTTCTGTTATGCTTATGCTTGTTATCTCAGCGCTGGGAGTTGCCTCTCTTATTGTCTCGCATAAGATGTTTTTTCGCCGTTACACTTTGCATTATGTCTTGCCTCTTTTGGCAGCAGGTTTTATTCTTTTTCCTGAGAACTTCATTGAGGTTACACATACAATGCAATATACTTCTATTGCTTCAGGAAGTTTTGCAAAATATATAGTTAGCCTTCTTTGGACGGGCGTTTCTGTTGCTTACGGGCTTTTTCTTCTTATGGGAGCAGTGTTTCCCTGGATACTTAGAGTAGTGTCTTTTAAAAGGGATGATAATAGTGTTTTAAGTTTAGGGCGCATCCTCGGTATTAACTGCCTTGGGGCATGCCTGGGAGCTGTTGTTACACAGTGGTTTCTTATTCCTTATCTTGGTTTATGGCGCGCTTCTATTCTTTTGAGTATTATTCCTGTTTTAGCATGGATTATAATTATCTTTTGTCTGCCTTTTAAGAGAATTTTAGAACGCAAATTATCCTGGGTTATTCTTTCAATTCTTCTTTTATTGTTTGCTTTAAAGATTAACAATAAACTTCCCCTTGTCACTCCCTGGCCAGAAAGCAGTGTCGTTGAGGCAAAATGCGGGTCTGAAGGAATAGTTGCTGTCATAAGACGGCCCAGGGATGAACTGTGGAGAATGAGCATAAACAATAATTTTGTTCTTTCTTCAAGCAAAGACAAAGTTTTTAACCGCAGAATGTCCCACATACCTTTGCTGCTTCATCCTTCTCCTCGCAGGGTTTGTTATATTGGCCTTGCTACGGGCCTTACAGCAAGCGGCGCTGTGCTTCATAAGGAAGTAGAATCAATTGATGTTGTAGAGATAAGCCCACTTGTTACAGAAATGTCGTTAAAGCATTTCGGCCGTTTTACCGGCCATTTTGAGCGAGACCCCCGAGTTAGGATTATTGAAGACGACGGAGTGCACTTTATGGCAACCACCAGCGATAAATTTGATGTTATTATTGGCGATGTGTTTTTCCCATGGAAGGATGGGGCACAGCGTTTATACAGCTGGGAGCATTTTGCAAATATACGCAGGCGTCTTAAAGAAGGGGGGATTTTTTGCCAGTGGATACCTTTCTATCAGCTTGACCCGCTGGCATTTTCGATAATTGCTAAAAGCTTTCTTGCAGTTTTTCCTGACGGTTTTGTTATACGTCTGTTTATGGGCAAAGAAAAAGAGTTTATCGGCTTTATAGCAAAAAAAAGTGAGCCTTTTGATTTATCGCGGGATAAGAAAATATGGCAGGAGAACATAAAAAACAACCCTTTCTTAGATGACCCCTTGTTAAGAGATTATCGTTCTTTACACAGATTTTTCTTGGGAAAGCTAAGAAATATGGGAAGAAATGCTCCTTTAAATACTATGGATAAGCCTGTTTTGGAGCCTGTTGTGATACGTGCCCAGACGCGTATATGGCAGAGGCTTAACTTTTAAGACAAAACCAGGATATAGCCTGTGCTATTAAATAGCGCTGTTAATCGTTAGTGTAAAATTTAGTAAGGTAGTTTAATACCCTCTGGAGGCAAAAAAGCTTTTTTGAAAGGGTATTATAATATGGCTTAGTTCTTTTGAATGGCTTTAAAAGGAAACCTGAGACGATTTTTTTGAAAGAAGTTGCCAGGGAATAAAAAAAGGCTAAACTTACCAAAAAAGTCTTTACGGACAAGTAAAGGAGGTAAGTTACGCCATGAATATGATAACTCTGGAATTTAAACCGGTCAAGGTAAAAATACCAGTACAAGGATTGACGCTGGAAGCGTTGGAAAAGATGATCTTTGACATAAGACAAGAGAACGGAAAAAACAGCCTTTGTAAACGCGCTGCGGCAATATGATGAAATATTAAGAAAGGCCCGGCCAAGAGGATACTTAAGAATATCCGCAAGAAGACAAAGTATCTTCAGACGCTGGTAGGCGATATTCAATATAGCCGTACATTATACAAAGAAAAGGCAACAAGGAACCCGAGGTATCTTTTAGATGAAGCATTAAACATAGATATAAACCAACGGATGAGCTTGAAAATGTCACAGTTATTCGGAACCTTAGCCTCAACGAGCCCATATCAGGGGGTAGAAGATAGTTTATATAAATTATTAGGGATAAGTTGAAGCCATGAAGCGATTAGGCAAAATGTAATACGAGAAGG
>Ga0180301_10001963_pt1 | contig 16137 bp, 14 predicted proteins | sample GuaBasSediGuay16_FD_121797 | JGI IMG/M metagenome (GOLD analysis project Ga0180301, IMG submission 121797) | Subseafloor sediment microbial communities from Guaymas Basin, Gulf of California, Mexico - Guay16, Core 4569-2, 12-15 cm | ecosystem: Environmental > Aquatic > Marine > Hydrothermal... | reverse complement strand
CGCTGATGGATCAATATTATACCATCAAATCGAAATATCCTGATTCTATATTATTTTTTCGGCTGGGAGATTTCTATGAGATGTTCGATGAGGATGCTAAAATCGCCTCGGAAGTGTTGGGAATTACTCTGACATCACGCAGTCAGGGATTGGAGAAAAAAACTCCACTGGCGGGAGTTCCATATCATTCTGCAGAACGATATCTGGCAAAATTGCTGAGGGCTGGTTTCAAAGTGGCTATTTGCGAGCAGGTGGAAGATCCCAAATTGGCGAAAAAACTGGTCAAACGTGAGGTAGTCGAGGTGATGACACCGGGAACTATCACTGTGGAAGGTGGAATACAAGAGGACAGAAATCAATATCTGGTCTCGCTGGACACCGATGGCGAATGGTTCTATGTCTGCGCAATAGATGTGTTGGCAGGTGAATTTTTCACACAGAAAGTTCATAAAAAACGAGTATGGGATGAGGTCAGAATTATCCAACCCGATGAATTCCTCATACGCGACGACTTTCCGGAATTATTATTACAGGAAATTAAGAAGCGATTTCCACAGATACGAATTTCATTATTCGAACCATGGCACTTTTCCACTCAAACCGCTCGAAAAAGGCTAATGGAACATTTCCAGATAACCACATTGGATGGTTTCGGAGAATTTAGCGATGGCGAAATAGCAGTCGCCGGCGCAGTCCTCGAATATATGAAACAATTGAAAAAGGGTGGATTACATCACATTCGTGCACTGCACAGAAATCGCAGGGAAAATGTGATGATACTGGACGAGGCGACTGTCAGAAATTTGGAACTTATCTATTCTATCGCCGAGGGAAAAAAAACAAAATACATTGTTCTGGTCATTGGATGAAACGAAAACACCGATGGGTGAGAGATTGCTCAGAAAATGGATACTATCGCCGATGACCGACCCCATAAAAATTAGGCAGAGACTGGAAACAGTTCAATCGCTGATAGAATCGGGAACGCAATTGACAAATCTGAGAGAATATTTATCCGCAATCGGCGATATGGAAAGACTGGCAGGGAAATTGGGCAATCAGAAAATTACTCCACCACAATTGATTTCTATGTCGGAAGCATTGAAAATTGTGGCGAAAATTAAGAAATTAGAAATTTGGAATTCATTCTTATTGGAGCGGATAAATGAACAACTCGACCCGTTGGATAAAATCTGTGAGAGAATCGAAAATACCGTGGTTCCCGACCCACCAAACAGTATCGCCGATGGCGGGGTAATCAGGGCTGGAGTTATTCCAGAATTGGATGAACTTCGCAAGCTACAAGATGATTCTACTACCGTTTTGAAAGAAATGGAACAAAAACTTCGCCAGGAAACCGGAATAGAAAAACTTCGCATAGGGTTCAACAAGGTATTCGGATACTATATAGAAATCAGTCGAGCACAGACGAAAAATGCTCCACCGAACCTCATTCGCAAGCAAACTCTGGTAAATAGTGAAAGATTCATCACACCGGAATTGAAAGAATTGGAATCCAAGCTATTAGCTGCCGAGGAGCGGATAAATTATATAGAGCGCGAATATTTTCTCACCTTGGTAGCAGAATTATCCATCGAGGCGAGCAAGGTATTAAATGTGGCAATCGCTTTAGCAAAATTGGATATACTGGCGAATTTTGCTCACATAGCGATAAAAAAGCGATATACTCGCCCCCAAATAGTGGATGACGGAGTATTGGAAATAAAAGGTGGTCGTCATCCGGTGTTAGAGGACATATTGGGAAAATCGGCATTCGTTCCCAATGATTTATATATGGATACTAATGAACAAATAATAATCCTGACCGGTCCGAATATGGCGGGAAAATCTACTTATCTTCGCCAGAATGGATTGCTGGTGTTGATGGCACAGATGGGCAGTTTCATCCCAGCAGATTCTGCAAAAATCACTCCAGTGGATAGGATTTTTACTCGGGTGGGCGCTACCGATTATATCGCTCGTGGACAATCTACATTCCTGGTGGAAATGCTGGAAACCGCAAATATATTGCACAATGCCACTGAAAATTCATTGGTTCTGCTGGATGAAATCGGGCGAGGAACCAGCACATTCGATGGATTATCTATCGCCTGGGCGGTCGGTGAATATTTGCACGATTCTAAAACTAATCGAGCGAAAACTATTTTTGCCACTCATTATCACGAACTGACTCAACTCGCCACATATCTAAATCGAGTGAGCAATTTTCAGGTCGGTGTGCGTGAATCCAGTGGAAAAATTGTGTTCCTGCACAAGATAGTCCCTGGTGGTTGCGATGATTCCTATGGTATTCAAGTAGCAAAACTGGCTGGTGTTCCAGATATAGTCATCGGCAGAGCGAAAGAGATACTGGAGATACTCGAATCCGGCGAAATGCCCACCCAAAATATCAGGAAACTGGGCGGAAGAAAAGGAAAAACAGAGCGAGTGGAGGGATTTCAGGTATCACTATTCGACCCAGAATATCATCCACTGGTGCTGGCACTCAAGGAAATCGATTTGAACAAACTCTCTCCGTTAGAGGCTTTAAATTTATTATCCGAATGGAAAAAGAAGTGGGATAGATAAGGGGCTCTTTAAATATTATTGAACAAGGAACTGGTCGCTGTAGAGAAAGGTAAAATAGAAACCGCAGATACACACAGATAAAGATTTCTCTCCGGAAAGAAATACGAGTGCTCAAGAAATATTATTTTTCCATCTGTGTCCATCTGTGGTTAATTTATGTTTTTGTTTCTAACACGATTTATCTGAACTGTGATTCATCTAATTATTTTGGATTTGAACATTGCTTGCTTACCCATATCAAATTACAATTTTCGTCGATATACTAACAATTTGGCACATTATTTGCTTATAATATAACGAGCAAGGAGGCACGATGTTTAGATGGTTGATTGTGGAGGATGATTTTAGATTCGGTGAGACACTCGCTGAAGCGCTTATGAAACACGGTTATGAAGTAGCGATAACCAGATTGGGAATGGATGCGGTAGAATGCATCGACTACAATTTCGATGGCGCAATAGTGGATTTTAATCTATTCGACATATCCGGAGACGAAGTAATAGCAACAATCAAGAAAGATTATCCGAAATTAACATTGGGCTTGATAACCGGTGAACAGGAAATAGACTTGGAAAAACTCGCTACCCGATGCGGTGCGAATTTCTATCTGCGAAAACCATTCACATTGAGCGAGATACTGAATATTATTGAAATTTATGATGAATTAAACATAAAACAGGAGGTGACAAATGTTGCGTAAATATGGCACACTAACTGCCATTTTGACAGGAATAATTATCGGGATAATACTGACTGCCAATTTGAATATAGTTTCCGATGCCAATGCCAGCACAACCGAATTGCCAGAATTCTCACAGGTGTTCGCCGATGTAGCAGAAAGCACTATGCCATCGGTGGTTACTATCACCAGTGCTAAAATATACGAAGTCCCGGTGCGCAGTTGGGAACCATTTATGGGCGATGATTTCTTCGATTTCTTCTTCGGACCAAGAATGCGCCCCAAATACGAGAAAAGAGAGTTCAAACAAGAGGGGCTCGGTTCGGGAGTTATAGTTTCCGAGGATGGATATATACTGACCAATGCGCATGTAATAAAAGATGCGGACGAAATCGAGGTGCATATCGAGGATGATAAATATGAAGCAGAGGTAGTGGGTATCGATGAAAAGACCGATGTGGCAGTGCTCAAAATCGAGACAGCTCGTAAATTGCCCGCTGCGAAACTGGGCGATTCGGATAATATCCGAGTAGGAGAATGGGTCCTGGCTATCGGCAGTCCATTTCGACTGAAACATACCGTGACATCGGGGATAATTTCTGCTAAAGGTCGCTCCAGAATGGGAATCGCAGATTATGAGGATTTCATCCAAACCGATGCAGCAATCAATCCAGGAAACTCCGGCGGAGCATTAGTAAACCTTAATGGCGAGGTAATCGGTATCAACACTGCAATTTATTCCGAACTGGGCGGAAATATCGGTATCGGTTTCGCTATTCCCATCAATATGGCAAAGAAAGTTATGGACCAGCTAATCGACTACGGAAAAGTAGTTCGTGGATGGCTGGGAATATCTATTCAGAATATATCCGGAGAATTGGCAGAAGCATTGGATATCGATGAAAAAAGTGGCGTATTAGTCGCATCGGTGCTTCCGGATAGTCCCGCCGAGGATGCCGACCTCCAACGAGGCGATGTAATTATCGCAGTGGACGACCAGGAAATCGAAAGTGTGGAGCAACTTCGAAATAAAATCGCCGCTATCAAACCGGGAACTAAAGTAGAATTGAAAATTATACGCGATGGCAAAGAAATCAAAAAGAAAGTGAAATTGGATGAAATGCCCGGCGAGGAAAACATTATCGCTGAAATAGAGCAAGAAAAAAATATAAATCTTGGAATTCGAATTAGGGAACTTTCCAGTTCGGAGGCAAAAAAACTGGGGTATGATAGCGAGGGCATTCTGGTTACCGAAGTGGAACCGGGTTCTATCGCCGACAGAGCGGGTGTCCAGCCCAATGATATTATCGTAGAACTAAATCGGACAAGAATCCGGGATACTGAAGATTTATTATCGGCAGCGAAAAAAATTGAAAAGGAAAATGTAGCTCTATTCGTAGTCTGGCGCGAAGGATATACAATATATCTTGCCACTCGAGCGTAAACCGATGCCATTTCGATTGGATTATTAGAATCCGCAAATCCAATTTTACAGGCAAACTTTCTCTTTACAATGGCAGAAAGTTTGCCTATTTTGTTCCCACAATTTCGGGAGTATTTATGAATGTGGTAGAAGTAAAAAATCTTTGCAAGAATTATGGTGATTTTCCAGCATTGCAGGATGTCGATTTCTCTGTTCGGGAAAATGAAATACTCGGTTTACTCGGTCCGAACGGTGCTGGGAAAACCACTACTATGAGAATCTTGACAACCTTTATTCCGCCTACTGCGGGCGAGGTAAAAGTGCAGGGATATGACATAACCAAGCAACCGATAGAAGTCAGGAAAATAACCGGTTATATGCCAGAAAACCCCCCCTTATATGATGAGATGAGAGTTAGCAAATTTCTCAAATTTGTAGGCGAGATAAGAGGAATACCCAGGAAAAAATTATCCTCCAGATTGGATTATTTAGCCCAGGTCTGCGGATTGGAACAAGTGTGGAATAAATATATCGCTCATATATCCAAGGGCTATCGTCAGCGAGTAGGATTGGCATCGGCGATATTAGCCGACCCACCGATATTGATATTGGATGAACCCACTATAGGACTCGACCCAGAGCAAATTAGATATACCAGAGAATTGATAAAAACTCTGGGAGAAAATCATTCTGTGTTGCTTTCCACTCACATACTTCACGAGGCTGAAATCACCTGCGATAGAGTGGCGATAATAAATGAAGGGAAAATACTTGCAATCGGTTCGCCGGCAGAACTTGCCGAGAAAATTCGGAAAATAAATGCGGTGCGAGTGAAACTTTCCGGTCCACCCAATGAAGTCGAACGCTCCATTTTGCAACTGGATGGAGTAATTCGGGTGATTCCGCAGGGTGCGAACGATACATTCACTGTGGAATTCGAGCCTAAATGGAAAACACACCATAAAATTACCGAATTGGCACATAAAAACGGCTGGCACATATTGGAATTGACTCCAATCGAAGCCAGTCTGGAGGAGGTATTCCTAAAAATAGTCTCCGGTAAGGAGGAAACAGAATGAGAGCGATGTTCGCCATATTAAAAAAGGAGCTGTCCTGGTTCTTTTCATCGCCTACCACTTACATAATGTTGGCGGTGTTTCTGGGAATCGCTGGGTTCCTTTTCTACAATATCGCCAGCTATTTCGCTGTCCAATGTGCTCAAATCATACAATACAAAGCCAGTTATAGTATGTCTCCACCGCCGATGAATGCTAATCAATGGGTGGTGATACCATTCTTCTCCAATCTGGCGATAATCGCATTATTTATTATCCCCATCCTGACTATGAGAATTTATTCAGCAGAAAGAAATTCGGGCACCGCAGAACTATTACTAACTTCGCCTATTTCTACTACTCAAATTATATGGGGAAAATTGCTCGCTAATATAATAGTTTACACCCTATTTATCGGGACCACTTTGATATTTCAGATAATACTTCATATATACACTAATCCCGGATTAGATTGGGGTCCCGTATGGTCGGGATATCTGGGATTATTATTGCTGGGTATCGCTGCCATTCCGCTGGGACAATTTATATCTTCTCTGACTGGAAACCAAATTATATCCGCATTTATAACTTTCGCACTATTATTACTATTATGGATTGTCAACTGGAGCACATTATTTGCCAGTCCAACCATAGCGCAGATATTGAACTATATCGGATTTTCACAACATTTTCTCAGTTTTTCCAAAGGAATAATCGATACACAGGATATTATCTATTTTATTACTATTTCAATTTTTGGAATTTTTTTAATCCACCGCTCATTAAATTTGTGGAGAGTTACTGGAGAATAATTTAAACCAGTATTCTATATGAGAAAAAGGTATCTAAAAATAGTTGGAATAATAGGACTCGACCTGATATTTCTGGGCATCCTGTTAGCCTGGATATTGACCGAATATATAATTGTCGCTCGAATATTTTTGATTGCTGGATTGGTTTTGATATTTATATGGTCGATTTCTTCCTGGAAAATTATAAAAACATTCATCGGCAAAGGAACTTTGGGTAGTGGAACCAGAGCGATTTTGAGTTCTATTTTTTTAATCGGAATTTTGATAATAATCAACATTTTGGGCGCAAAATATAAATACCGCATCGACTCGACCGCAGAAAATCTTTTCACTTTATCCGATGGCACAAAAAAAATTCTCGCCAATCTGGATGAAAAAGTGAAAATATTATTGTTCGATAATCCGGATGCGCCAATAAATCAGGATGCGGTCGATATTATAATAGAATATGACCAATTTAGTCCGCACATAGACTATGAGATAATCGACCCCGATAGAAATCCGCAGTTGTCGAATAAATATAATGTTACCGAGTATGGTCAGGCGGTGATAATATATAATGAGCGCTCCAAAACCATATCCGCACCCGATGAGGAGAAATTGACTGCTACCATAAAACAAATTGTATGGGGCGGTGGAAAAAAAGTATATTTCCTGGTCGGTCATAGAGAATTTTCACCATTCTCGAAAAAGGCACAAGGTTTGAGTATATTCGCTCAAAGTATCACTTACGAGGGTTTAGATTTCGATACATTGAATCTTTTCGCTACATCAGATATCCCCGATGATGCTGGTATGATAGTTATCATCGGACCGAAAACAAATCCGTTATCCGGTGAATTGGATATGTTAAGTTCATATTTTGAAAATGGTGGAAAATTATTGGTGATGTTGAATCCTGGACAATCTGATTCATTAGCCAAATTTCTAACCCGATATGGTGTGCGAATACATAATAATATGATATTCGATCTATCCTCACAGGGTAGTATGTTCGGTCTGGGACCGGAAATGCCCATAATTCGCGCCTATGAATCAAGACATCCTATCACCGCAGAATTTAATCTACTCACTATGATGCCGACCTTATGCACCGTTTCTAAAATACAGGGATTGCAGACACCATTCGAATATACAGAACTGGCTCGAAGTTCAGAAAAATCATGGGCAGATATCGATTGGCAGACCGAGAAAGCAGTATTCGACCCGAGAAAAGATATTCCCGGTCCATTGACTATCGCCTGTGCAATACAATATCCTAATCGAAAAGATTCTCCCAGAATGGTAGTTATCGGCGATGCAGATTTTGTCACCAATGAATATATCGATTTTATGGGGAACAAAGATTTTGCTCTAAATATAGTCAATTGGCTTACCGAACAAGAAAAAATGATTTCCATTCGTCCCAAAAATCCTAAAAATAGACAATTACTACTAACTCCCGAACAGGAAAATAGAATACTTTACATATCCATTTTAGCACTGCCATTTCTCGCACTAATTTTTGCCGAAATCGCATGGTGGCTGAAACAGAGAGAATAATAAATCCCTCTCAAATCTGTCATCGCAAATAGTTTTGAAACATACTCCAATAACTCTGTTCATTCAATTTATCGGAAAGATACCAATAACATCACAACAATGCGAAATGGTATATTATGTCGAATAATTTCTGCGATTAAATAAAAAAAATCGCTTGCGCACTACACAAAAGAGAATATTTTACGGAATAATTTGTTAAGGAGAGGGTAATGATATTAAATAAGTCACTGGAAACATTTTTCGACGAATTAGCTTCCAATTCGGCAACTCCTGGCGGTGGCAGTATCGCAGCATTGGCAGGCGCATCCTCCGCAGGACTTATTTCGATGGTGTGTAATCTATCCATTGGCAAAAAAAACTGCGAACAACACCAGGAAGAAATAAAAAGCATTCTGGAAAAGAGCGAGGAATTGAGAAAACATCAGCAGGAATTGATAGAACAAGATGTGGAAGCATTCAATGATTTTATGAGTGCACTTCGGATGCCAAAAAATAATGAAGAAGAGAAGTTATTGCGAAAGGAAGCCCTAAACCACGCACTACAGAAAGCAACTTTTGTCCCGGTAAGGATTATGGAACATTCCGCCGAACTGCTATTGCTATCTCTTAAACTAGCGCCGATTTGCAACAAGAATGTAATTTCCGATGTGGGTATCGCTGCAGTTATGGCAGAATCCGCTATTAACTCCGCCTGGTTTAATGTAGCTATTAACCTAAACAGTTGCAAAGATGAGGAGTTTGCCGATAGAATATGGGAAAAGACCGAGCAGATTATGGATAAAATCGAGGGAATTACAGAGCAAACCATAGAAATAATCCAAGATGAATTATATTCAAATGATTAACATAGCGCTATAATGAATTCTTACGAAAGGCGTTGGGAATGGTTTGTCTCGACGCCTTTGCTCTTTTGAATAGGTGGGAAATACAATGAAAAAGTATGTAGATCTTCATACTCATTCTACTGTTTCTGATGGGAGTTTGACACCTGTCCAGATTGTCCAGCGGGCAAAAAAATATGACCTTTCCGCTATTTCTATTACCGACCACGATGCAATCGATGGCACCGACGACGCTCTCGCAGAAGCGCAAACACTGAATATAGATTTTGTGCCGGGAATAGAAATATCTACTGCCTGGTGTCAGGGAAGGATGCACATTCTGGGCTATTTTATCGACCATAAGGCACAATCGATAGAACAATTATTGAAAAGACTTCAACAGGCTCGGAAAGATAGAGTATTCAAGATTTGTGCTCGCCTGAAAGATATGGGAATGGAAGTCCCACCAGAACTGGTGTTTAAAATTGCTGGTGGAGCAAATTCAGTGGGAAGACCACATATCGCTAATGCTATGGTAAAACTCGGCTTTATCCCCAGATTACAAACCGCATTCGATAAGTATCTCGCCTATGGTAAATCTGCATATATCCCCCGATGGGCACCTACTCCACAGGAGGCTATCGATACTATACATCGAGCTGGCGGAATTGCATCGATAGCTCATTGCGCAGTCACCGAAGGTTGTATGGATAATATTTTCGATGTTATATCTATGGGCATCGATGCTGTGGAAGTATATTATCCGTTCCATAAACCACATCAAATAGAATTATTGAAAAAAATCGCCAGAGACCATAATTTAGCCATATCTGGTGGCTCGGATTGCCATGGTATTGTGCGAGGTGAACCATTGCTGGGAATATATAAAGTCCCTATTTGCGTATATGAAAGTTTATTAGAATGTAAATCAAAATTTTCCAGTGCCAAAACGGGAGGTTAATATGTCGGGGAAACCGAATAAAATTTCTCTTGCCACATTGCCCACACCATTAATTCCGCTGAAAAGAACTTTGCGGGAATCCGAAATAAATATTTGGGTGAAACGAGACGATTTGACTGGTTCCGCAGAGTCCGGAAATAAAATAAGGAAACTGGAATTCCTTTGCGCCGATGCCTTGCAGAAAAATTCCGATGTCCTCATCTCCTGTGGTGGAGAGCAATCCAATCATTGTCGAGCAGTAGCGATAGTGGCACGACGATTGGGAATGGATGTTCATCTGGTGCTTCGAAGAACCGGCGAGGGTCCCACTGGGAATTGGCTATTAGATATCATACTCGGTGCCACATTCCGATGGGTAACCGCTAAACAATACGAACATCACGATGAAATTATGGAGGAGGAAGCTCAAAAATTGCGCCAGCAAGGAAAGAACCCTTATATAATTCCCGAGGGCGGTTCCAATTCTCTCGGCGTATGGGGATATTTTACCGCCGCAGAGGAAATTATCACACAGTGCAGGGAAAATAATTTCATCCCGGATTATGTTATAGTGGCATCGGGAAGTGGCGCTACATACGCTGGACTATGGACAGGATTCGGCAAATTGAATGTCCCTACTAAAATTATTGGAATAACCGCCGGTCCAGATATTCAACAGCAAAAAGAACACATCTCAAAAATCACCAGTGAATTTATCCAAAAATATGATTTCGATATTCAGCATAATCCCGATGAAATCACCTTGATAGATGGATTTTGGGGCAAAGGCTATGGTGTTATGGACGAAGAATTGACAAAATTTATATCACAGTTTGCTCAAAATGAGGGAATAATACTCGACCCTACATATACTGGAAAAGCATTCAAGGGTGCTTTTGAAATGATTGGACAGGGAAAATTTAACCATGCAAAAAATATCGTATTGGTTCATACTGGTGGAATATATGGTCTTTTCCCTAAAGGTCAATATTTCAGGGAATTATACTACTCTGGTGCGAGAGTTAAATGAATTTGTTCCCATTGTTTATAGAATATAGCAAAATATATAATATCGAGTGGAGTAAATATGTTGGAAATTGCCAAACAACTTAAGTTATCCGAGGAAGAATATAACCGAATAGTAGAATTGCTCGGTCGTGAACCGAATTATACCGAACTTGGAATTTTCTCTGTTATGTGGAGTGAGCATTGTTCATATAAAAGCTCTCTGATTCATCTGAAGAAATTTCCCACCGCCAGTGAGCGTTCGCTTACCGAGATGGGCGAGGAAAATGCCGGTGTCCTGAAACTTAAGGATAATTGGGCGTTAGCATTCAAAATCGAGAGCCATAATCATCCCTCGGCAGTGGAACCCTTTCAGGGCGCTGCTACTGGAGTCGGCGGAATATTGCGAGATATTTTCTGTATGGGCGCATATCCCATCGCATCACTGGATTCCCTGCATTTTGGCGAATTGGACAATCCAATAACAAAACACCTGTTCGATGGAGTAGTCCGTGGTATCGCATTCTATGGTAATTGTTTCGGTGTTCCCACTGTAGCTGGCGAGGTCAGATTCGAACATGCATACTCCGGTAATCCACTGGTAAATGCAATGGCGGTAGGTATCGTGGATGTAAATAAGATGATTTCCGCTAAGGCTGAAGGAATTGGAAATCCGGTGATATATATCGGAGCATCTACCGGCAGAGATGGAATCCACGGTGCATCGTTCGCATCGGATGAACTGACCGAAAGTTCACATCAGGATAGACCATCGGTGCAAATTGGCGACCCATTCACTGAAAAATTACTACTGGAAGCAACACAGGAAATAGCAGAAAAGGGATTGGCTGTTGGTATGCAAGATATGGGCGCAGCTGGTCTTACCAGTTCTGCTGCCGAAATGGCGGCTAAAGGCAAAGTGGGTATCGAAATGAACCTGGATAAAATCCCACTTCGCGAAAAGGAAATGACTCCCTATGAAATAATGTTGTCCGAATCGCAGGAAAGAATGCTGTTAGTTTCCACTGCGGAAAATTTACCGAAAATCGAGACGATACTTCGCAAATGGGGATTACACTATGCGGTAATCGGTGAAGTAATCCAAGAACCGGTGCTTCGATTGAGATGGAGAGGAGAAATAGCCGGTGAAATCCCGGTAAATGCATTGAAAGCTGGCGATGGTGCACCGGTATATGATTTACCTCGAAAGAAACCAGCTTGGTTGGAAAAAATTCAATCAGGAAATCCAGTCGCCAAAATCAAAAGTAAGTATAGAAATAGTGAGTTTTCTCTACACGATATGTTATTATCCACTTTGGGAATTCCCACTATCGCCTCGAAAAAATGGGTGTGGCGTCAATACGACAATCAGGTGGGAGTGAGGACAGTGCTTATTCCCGGCAGTGGAGATTCCGCTGTGCTTCGACTTATGGAAACCGAGCAATTCATCGCAGTATGCACCGATTGCAATGGCGCATACGGTTATCTCGACCCATACATCGGTGGTGCATTAGCTGTCCTTGAATCAGCACGAAATGTTTCCGCAGTCGGAGCAAAACCTATCGGTATCACCGATTGTCTCAATTTTGGCAATCCCAAAAAGCCCGAGGTTATGTGGCAGTTTGCTCGAGCCTGTCTGGGTATCGCCGATGCCTGCGATATTCTTAATATACCGGTTACCGGTGGCAATGTCAGTTTCTATAATGAATCTCCAGAATCTGCAATATTTCCCACTCCAGTAGTGGGAATGGTAGGAATTATCGAGAACGAAAAAAATATTACTCCGATGGCATTTAAAAATTCTGGGGATATCATTTATTTACTCGGAATCACCGAACCCACAGAAATCGGTGGTTCAGCACTTCAGAAAGTATTATGTGGCGAATACTCGGGCAATCCGCCCGCACCTCGATTCCAATTGCATTCCAATATAATCGAATCATTGCTGGATATGATAGATTGCGGTCTTGTGGAAAGTGCTCACGATATCTCCGATGGCGGAATAGCTATCGCATTAGCAGAGTGTGTAATCCATTCACAAAATCTGGGCGCAAAAATCCAATCCAATTATGATAATGACTGGGATAAACTATTGTGGCTATTCTCCGAATCGCAGGGAAGATTTATAATCAGTGTCGCACAGAACAATATTTCGGCAATCGAAACGAAATTGAGCCAATCGAATATCCCATATTCTCATATGGGTGAAGTAATCGCAGAACCAGTATTGGCTATCGATGAGATGCGATGGAATTTGGAGGAATTATCTAAAACCTATAACTCCACTATTCCCGAGGCGATGAGAAGCTAATTATCTATTTGATTGACAGTGAGTGATTAAACAGATATTTTTATAATATGATTACTTTAGACGATATAGCCGAGAACCAGAAAATAAAACAGTTGATAACCTACGCCGACAGGACATTAGAACATCTGGGTTATACCGAACACGGATTTCGACATTGTAAGATAGTTTCTGAACGAGCGGGGAATTTATTACATCAACTAGGGTTCGACCAGCGCCGAGCTGAACTGGCTAAAATTGCAGGTTTCCTGCACGATATCGGTAATGTAATCAATAGAAGAAATCACGCTCAACATAGCGCACATATTATTATGAATTTATTATCCGAAATGGGAATGGATTACACAGAGATACTGGAAATAACTACCGCAGTGGGCAATCACCACGAGGAGGAGGGAGATCCGGTGTCGGATATATGCTCGGCGATTATTATCGCAGACAAATCCGATGTCCATTATTCGCGAGTGAGAAATCCCGATACGGTAGCTCTGGATATCCACGATAGAGTCAATTATGCAGCGAAAAGCAGCAATCTGACATTAGCTAATGAAGAGACTATAGAACTATCCATTCTTATCGACCCGGCAATTTCATCGGTGATGGAATATTTCGAGATATTTTTAACCAGAATGATAGAATCCAGACGCGCCGCCAAATTCTTCGAAAAAAATTTCGAATTGGTGATAAATGGTGTTAGATTAACATAAATAAATAATTTCGATTTTTGATAAACATTGGAGGAAAATATGCGAATTTTTGTATTATTTATGCTGCTTATATTGATAACGGGAATAGCAGCTTTTGTCAGTCTGAATTATGGGCATAATATCGGGACAATTTCATTGGGATTTAAAATTATTCCCAATGTGACCGTAAATGTGTTAGTATTATGGGCATTCGGTATCGGTCTATTGTGGACTCTCATCCTGTGCATCGTTCAGGAAATCAGACTCAGAACTAAAATCTCCAGATTGAAAAATACTATCAAAAAACTGGAAAATGAACTGGGACAATTGAGAACTATGCCCCTGTCTGATATGGATATTCACAAGGAGGAACGATGATTAGCGGAAGTCTATGGTTTATAGTATTTATTTTCGCGATAATTATACTTTTCGCGATATGGTATTCATATCGTCTCAAAATACGATACAAGGTGAGTAGCGATGATTTCATTCGTGGGTTGGTAGCGATTATCGAACACGACCTGGATTCTGCGGTCAAATATCTTCACTCTGCATCCACCAAGGATACATCGAATATCATTGCTTTCACCTTGCTGGGCGATATCCTTCGCCAGAAAGGCGATGCAGAAACCGCAAAGAAATTGCATATATCGTTATTACCCCGCGCATTTATAACACCAGGACAAAAAGCTCGGGTATATAAATCACTTGCATTGGATGCTGTTGCACTGAATGATTACAAAAAGGGATTGGAATATATCGAACAAGCTATCTCATTGAAACCAGACCAATGGTGTTATGAGCTTTGCGCAGAAATACTGGAAAAACTCGAACGCTGGGAAGATGCATTCTCTGTCCTTGCCAAAACCGATGGCAATAAACAGATTCTGGCGATGTATAAAGTAAAAATCGGCGATAATATAGTCCAGGATGATCCACACAAAGCGAGAATAATTTACAAGGAAGCATTGAAATTGGATGCTAATTGTTTGCCTGCTATGGTGAAAATCGGCGATGCATATATGCAGGAAGGCAAAATAGCACAAGCACTGGAATGGTGGGAAAAAGCACTGACCGAATTCCCCGAGCGAGCCGATACGATTATCGATAAAATCGAGAGTGCATATTACGAAACAGGTGAGTTCGATGATGCTCGAAAACTGTATCGTAAAATACTGAAAGAAAATCCCGATGCAGAAATTGTAAGGATTCGTCTGGCATCGATTTATGAAAAAATGGGAGAATTACAAACTGCGCAAAATATAATTCGACAGGCACCGAATAAAACATTACTAATCGCTCTCGATGATGCAAAAATTTCCTGTATGCTCGGTGATAACCATTCGGCAATAGAAATAATCGAGAATGAACTGGAGAAATTGGTGAAGGAAAAAATGAAATATTCCGAATCACTAAAAGAAGAATAAAATATAAATCTGTTATGCGCACAATAGCAAAAATAGTCATACTATCAGCACTTTTGGCTTGTGCATTCGGTGAACCGCAATATTCGGCGTATTGGGCTCGGAATGATTATCCTAATGACTTGATTACTGTTATGGGCGATATGCGAGGTGCCGAGCAAATCGCTGAGAAACTTCGCCAGAGCGAAAGCCCCGAGGCATTATTCGAGCTGGGAAGATTGTATTATTCCCGTGGTCTATATCGGCAGGCACTGGCATTTTTTCAGCGCACAGATTTCGGCGAGGATGTTAGATTACTGTTGATGAGTTTCTGCTATATCATACTCGACCAAAAAGATTCTGCGAAGGTATATCTTTCACAGATTAACCAAAATCGTTTGCGAGCATGGAGTTCTGCGGGATTAGCCAGAATGGAGCAAAACATTCCATCCGCTGTGGCAGATTATCCGTATTTAGCAAATTTTTTCGCCGAAGTGAAACCAAATGCCGATTCAACATTCACCGGTGGATTTACTATTCAATTCGGCGCATTCTCCGACAGCAGTCGAGCATTTATTATGATGAATAAACTGAAGGATATCGGACTAGAGCCATATATCCAGAAGACTGTGGTTAATGAACAAGTTCTGTATCGGGTTCGAGCGGAACGATTCCGCACCAAACAAGAGGCGGAAGAAGCTGCATCCGCTCTCGGCGACCAATTCATATATATGATTGTTCCAGTGGAGTAAAGGAGAAACTATGATATTTTTCGAGAATGAAAGGATAAAAATAATCGAGGACGATATATTGACGACGAATGAAATTGCGCCAGAAAGTATAGATTTGATTGTAACTTCCCCACCATATAATG
>Ga0180301_10001962_pt1 | contig 16140 bp, 16 predicted proteins | sample GuaBasSediGuay16_FD_121797 | JGI IMG/M metagenome (GOLD analysis project Ga0180301, IMG submission 121797) | Subseafloor sediment microbial communities from Guaymas Basin, Gulf of California, Mexico - Guay16, Core 4569-2, 12-15 cm | ecosystem: Environmental > Aquatic > Marine > Hydrothermal... | reverse complement strand
GGTATAATGCCTGTGACAGTCAAAAGCCACATATTGCATCTCGTGCCCTCCTTTCTTTTCTCATCCAGACAAGATACCTCCCACCGGGAGGGCGCGCACTTTCAGAGATGTCTTTACCCCTTACCCTCCCCTTTTTGCGAAATTTTAAAACACCGGAGGTTCTCATAATAAGAACAGTATTTTCTCTTGACAAATAACAGGCACATCGGTAAAAAAAAGCAAGCCTCGGTCCTTCTGGGGTGAGAGGAGTTTTGTGGGGAGGTGTGGGGATGAGGAGTTTCCTTTCCTTTGAAGTTCCTGAGGTCTTCAATCAGGGGGTTTTTCTCACCGACAGGCATCTTGAGGAGGGGAGAGGGGATAAGGTGGCCATTTATTATCTTGATGAGGAGGTGACCTATAGGGAGCTTGTCGATCGAGTGAATCGCATGGGCAATGCCTTAAGGGAGCTGGGTGTAGCCCCTGAGGATCGGGTGCTTCTGGTATTGTGGGATTCTCCGCCTCTTATTTACGCTTATTTGGGAGCAATGAAGATTGGGGCTGTACCGATACCGGTCAATACCCTTGGGACTCCCAAGGATTATCTTTTTTACCTTACCGATTCCCGGGCCAAGGTCGTGGTGGTCAACGATGAGCTTTATGATAGGATTGAGGCCATAAGGGGGGAGGCGCGGCATCTGAGGCACGTAATAGTGGTAGGAAAGGAGAGGCCCGGCAGCAAAAGTTTCGATGAGCTCCTTGAGAAGGCATCCCCCCGTCTCGTTCCCGAAGAGACCTCCCGGGACGATATGGCCTTCTGGATGTACACCTCCGGTACCACGGGATTGCCCAAAGGGGTTGTGCACCTGCACCATGATCTGCTCTACTACTGGCCACCGGTCTGTGAGACGGCCTTTGAAGTGAGGGAGGATGATATCATCTTCTGCACATCGAAAATCTTCTTTTCCTATGGGCGCAACGCTTCCCTTGAGACCCCTTTCCTTTATGGTCTCTCTGTGGTCCTCTGGCCCCATTGGCCAAGGCCCGAGGATATCTTCTCGGTGGTGAAGAGGTATCGACCAACTATATTTTTCAGCGTGCCCAGCTTCTATTCGGCGATGTTGAGGAAACTGGAGGAAGGGGCCGATGCCGATTTTTCCTCGGTGAGGGCCTTTGTGACCGCAGGGGAACCAATGCCCAGGAATCTGGTGGAAAAGTGGTGGAAGAGGTTCGGTAAGAGGATCATAAATGGGGTCGGTAGCACCGACGTCGGGGGGATGTATATTGCCAACAGGGATCTACAGGAAAAACCCGATGCCTCGGGGATCCTTCTGCCAGGGTATCAGGCAAGGCTTACCGATGAGGAAGGGAGGGAAGTGGGACCCGGAGAGGTCGGAGAGCTGTGGTTGAACAACGATGGCATCACCCCCTTTTACTGGCGCAGGCACCAAAAGAACAAAGAGGTCTTTCACGGCCCCTGGTTTAAGACCGGCGATCTCTTTTACAGGAATGAGGAGGGCTATTTTTACTACCAGGGAAGGGCCGATGACATGCTCAAGGTGAGTGGCCAATGGGTCGCTCCGATGGAGGTCGAAAACGCGCTCCTCGAGCATCCTGCGGTGTTGGAGTGTGCGGTTGTGGCCGTCCCCTTTGAAGACGGGCTCCTGAAGGGGAAGGGCTTCGTGGTCCTTAGGGAGGGGTATGAGCCAAGCCAGGAGTTGGAGAGGGAGTTAATCGAATTCGTGAAGGGCAAAATCGCCCATTTTAAGGCCCCGAAGGCTATCGAATTCGTGAAGGAGCTCCCGAAGACGGCCACGGGGAAGATTATGCGTTACAGGTTGAGATCGGTACAATAAACAAAACTTTATGGAAGGAGGTAGTCCCATGAGTAAAGGCGTCAGGATATGGATGGTAGCGGTAGCCATTCTGTTGCTTGCCCCCTTGGCATGGGGCAAGGCCATAAGGCTTAGATTTGCTTCCTATTTCCCCACGGCAGCGGCTCAGTCGAAGCTCCTGGAGCAATTCTGCGCCGATGTCCAGAAGCGGACAAACGGCCAGGTGAAGGTCGACTTCTACGGTGGTGGCTCACTCCTTGGACCGACCAAGGTCTACGACGGGGTCATCCAGGGTATAGCGGACATGGGCTTTTCGCACATAGAGTACACGGTCGGGAGGTTCCCTCTGACGGAGATCCTGGATCTCCCCCATGGGTGGCCGAGTGCATGGGTGGCAAGCCATGTGGCCAATGACTTTTACAGGGAGTTCAAGCCGGAAGAATGGAAGGATGCTCATGTGTTGTGGTTCAATACCTCTCCCCCAAACGAGTTGATCCTTGCCAAAAAGCCCGTGTATAAGCTCGAAGACCTCAAGGGCCTGACCGTGAGGGGACCGGGAAGGGTTGCCGAAGTGCTCAAGGCCCTCGGGGCGACCCCCAAACCCGTTCCCATGCCGGAAGTATACGAGGCGATGGCCAGGGGGATTGTAGACGGGTGCATGACCCCCGTTGAGACCCTGAAGGCCTTCAGGCTGGCCGATGTGGCCAAGTATGTGACCATGTGCTGGGGGGCCGCATCCCTCTATACCTTCTATGTGGTCATGAGCAAGAAGACCTGGGACAGCCTTCCCGCTGAGGTCCAGAAGGTCTTCGATGAGCTGGCAGCCGAATATGAGGAGAAGGCCGCGCGGGTATGGAATGATGTCGATTTCGTGGGCTGGAAAGAGGGCAAGAAGAAGGGCGTGACCTTCATACACCTTCCTTCCGATGAACTCCAGAGGTGGCAGAAGGCGGTGGAGCCGGTCACCGATGCCTATCTCAATAGGCTCGTCAAGGCCGGTCACAGCAGGGCAAAACTCGAGGAGATGGTCTCCTTCATAAGGAAGCGCATCTCCTACTGGACCAACAAGCAGATAGAAATGGGTATCAAGTCCATAACCGGCCCAGAAGAGATGAGAGTCAAGTAGCCTGAGGTTCCGGGAGGACAGGGATGATCCCTGTCCTCCCAAGGGAGGCGAAGGTTGAGGATCTTGTTGAGGATGGGGCTTGGTGGGAGCTGTCTTGCAGCCATGTTTATGGTGGGGGTGACTTTTCTGGATGTGATAAGCAGCAAACTCTTTGACCATCCCGTTACAGGCTCTTATGAATTTGTCGCTCTTGCCCAGATGTTGGCCATAGGTCTTGCGGGAGCGGATGCCTTCGTGAAGGGGAGGCATGTGCAGGTGGAGATGTTCGTGAACAAGATGCCCCCGAGGCTGCGTCGGCTCACGGTGGCCTTTGTCACGATCCTGGGGATCCTGCTGTTTTCGGTCCTGACCTATGAAGGGTTCCTTTACGGGGAAAGCCTCAGGAAGGTCGGCGAAACCTCCGGAACGGTGGGGATTCCCCTCTATCCCTTCGCCTATGTCCTCGCTGTCTCCTCGCTATTGCTGGTGTTGGCCCTCCTTGCCCATTTCGTTACGAATATCGTCAGGGGAGAGGGGTAGATGGATCCGGTTGTAACTGGCTTGATCGGCATAGTGGTCCTTTTTGTGCTTTTTCTGCTGAGGATGCCCATCTCCTTTGCCATGGCCTTTGTGGGGTGGGTGGGTTATTGTTATCTCACGGACTGGGGCGCAGGATCGAAGCTCCTGGCGCGGGATTTCTTCGAGACCTTCACCTCTTACAACCTCTCCGTGATAACCACCTTTGTGCTCATGGGAACCTATGCCTTCGCCTCGGGGGTGAGCCAGAGGCTTTACAAAGCCTCCTATGACATCTTTGGGCAGCTGCGGGGGGGACTTGCGGTGACGACGGTGGCCGCATCGGCCGGCTTTGCCGCCATTTGCGGTTCAACTGCCGCAAGTGCGGCCACCATCGGAAAGATCGCCTACCCCGAGATGAAGCGGTACAACTACAATGACGTCTTCGCTACGGGCTGTATCGCCACCTCTGGAACCCTCGGGATACTCATCCCCCCGAGCACGATCTTCATCGTCTACGGGATCCTCACCGAGCAGTCCATCGGGAAGCTCTTCATCGCCGGGATACTGCCAGGCCTGGTGATGGCAGCCCTTTTCTGTTTGATCGTCTTCCTCCTCTGTTATCTCAAACCCGACTGGGGGCCCGCGGGTCCTCCCACCACCCTCGTTCAGAAGGTGAAGGCCTTGGGGGCCGTGTGGGAGGCCGTGACGCTGTTTCTGGTTGCCATCGGGGGGTTGTTCGCCGGCTGGTTCACCCCCTCTCAGGCCGGAAGCATCGGTGCCGTAGGGGCCCTGGCCATGGGCCTCTTCAGGAGGAGCCTCTCCTGGAGGGCCTTCTGGGAAGCCACCGTAGATGGAGTGGAGACAGCCTCGATGATCCTCTTCCTGATAGCGGGGGCCACAGTATTTGGACATTTCCTGGCCATAACGCGGATCCCCTTCATCCTGGCCGAGTGGGTCAAGGGCCTTGAGGTCTCCCCGATGGTGATCCTCGTCATCATCACCCTCATATACCTTGTGGCGGGCTGTTTCATAGATGCCATGGCCCTTGTGGTCCTGACGGTCCCCATCTTCTACCCCATAGTGACCGACTTGGGATTCGACCCCATATGGTTTGGGGTGCTCATCGTGCTGGTGAGCCAGGTAGGGGTGGTCAGCCCTCCGGTAGGCGTAAATGTGTATGTGGTCAAGGGGATCGCACCCGATGTGCCCCTTGAGCAAACCTTCAAGGGAGCGGTGATCTTCGTGTTGGGGACAATAGTTACGATCCTGCTGGTCTTCCTGTTCCCGCAACTTGCCACCTGGCTCCCCCACTATGTCAAGTGGTGAGGGCGGCTCCCAGGAGGCGCTCAAGGACTGTGGGGAAAAGCCCCAGGTAGATGATCACGGCTATAAGGCCCAAACAAAGGGCCTTCTGAAAGGGACCAAGCCTTATCTCCCCCAAGACTCCTTCGGGCTCTCGGCAATAAGAGAGCCTTACCAGGTTTAGGTAGTAAAAAAGGGAGAGGGCCGTATTGACCGCCCCTATTATGACCAGGTAAAGGTATCCTGCTTTGAAGGCAGAGGTGAAGAGGAGCAACTTCCCCATGAAACCCCCCGTAGGGGGTATACCCACCAGGGAAAAGGCCGAAACCGCAAGGGTGAAGGCCAGAAGGGGAGACCTCCTGTAGAGGCCCCTGAGATCATCCAGGGAGGGATTCCCCCTGGAGTCCAAGAGGAAGAGTACGGCCATGAAGGCACCCAGGGTCATGAAGAGATACACGATGACATAATAGGTCGCTGATACCCTGCCGAGATCCTCAAAGGAGATGATCCCGAGCATCAGGTAGCCGGCATGGGCTATCCCCGAGTAAGCCAAAAGCCTCTTCAGGTCCCTTTGGACCAAAGCCGAGAGGTTCCCGAAGGTCATGGAAAGGGCCGAAAAGACCCAGAGGATCCTGATGAGGACCTCGGTTTCTGGGGTCAGGGCAACAAACCTCAGGAGCACGGCCAGGGCTCCCACCTTCGGGACACCGGCGATGAAGGCAGCGGTTGGATTGGATGCCCCCTGGTAGACGTCAGGGGCCCAGAAATGGAAGGGGAAAAGGCTGAGCTTGAAGAAAAGCCCGCAGAAGACCAGAATTAAGGCCAAACCCTCGAGGGCCTCTCCCTGAAGCACCAAGGCCTCAAGCCTCGTCGAACCGCTGAGGGCATATAGATACCCCATGCCATAGAGGGTGATCCCCGATGCCATTGCACCAAACAACAGGTACTTAACCCCTCCCTCAAGGGCCTGAGAAGGCATTTCCCTCCTCAAGGGGAGGACGAGATAAAGGGAGTAAGATGAGAGTTCGAGGGCCAGAAAGAGCGTAAGGAGTTCACAGGCGCTGACGAGGACCATGAGTCCGAAGGCACTGAGGGTCAGGAAGGCGTAAAACTCGGCCCCGTAACCCCTTTCGGCATCCTCCCTCTCCTTCCCCATCCCGAACACCAAGAAGAGCCCGAGGGCAATTATGACCTTGAAGACCTGGCTCAAACCGTCTACGCGGTAAGCCCCGTTGAAGAACTCCCCCCTCTGGCCAAGGTCCCATAGGGAAAGCAGGAATCCCAAAAAGGACAGACCCACTGCCAGTGCCCCGAGCCGGGGGCTCCTTTTCTTCATGGAGAGCACAAGGTAAAGGAGGAAGCATCCGAGGGTAAAGGCCTCCGGTAGAAATTCCCTCATTCGGGTTCCTCCTACATCGCTCCTTTCACCGCCTCAAGGTACAGCCTCAGGCTCGATTCCATGAGGCCGAGAATCCCCCTTGGGGCAAATCCCATCCATATGACCGCCACCGCCAGAGGCAGCAGATAGAGGACCTCCCTCAGGGTCAGGTCCTCCAGGGGACTGGTCTCTCCGTCCTTCCAGATCGTCCGCTTGAGGAGTCTCAGCATATAAGCGGCAGCCAGGATCGGTCCAGGGATCACAAAAAGGGCCATGACCTTATTGGTCTCAAAGGCCCCGAGCAACACAAACAATTCCCCGACGAAGTTATTGGTGCCGGGAAAACCAAAGGAGCTGAAGCAGAAAAGGCCGAAAAAGGCCACAAACCACGGCATCACCTTTCCGAGGCCCGAGTTGTCGGCAATCAAGCGCGAGTGAGTCCTCTCGTAAAGGATCCCCACGCAGAGGAATAGGGCACCGGTTGTGACCCCATGATTGAGCATCTGGAGCATCGCCCCCTTTAGGCCCCATAGCTTAAAGGAAAAAAGCCCCAGGGTGACGAATCCCATATGGGCAACGCTCGAATAGGCTATGAGCCTCTTCATATCCTGTTGACCGAGACAGAGGAAGCCAGCGTATATGATGGCGACGATGGAAAGGATCACTATGATCGGGGCCAACTTCTGGGCCGCTTCAGGAGTGAGGCCGAAGCAGAACCTCAGAAAACCGTAGCTGCCCATCTTCAGCAGGATGCTGGCCAGAAAGACACTGCCTGCCGTTGGGGCCTCAACGTGAGCAGCAGGAAGCCAGGTATGGAACGGGAACATCGGCACCTTAATGGCGAAGGCAATGGCAAAGGCCAGAAAGACCCAGAACTGGAAGCGATAATCGTAGGACTTAAAGAGCAAATCCGGAATAAAAAAAGTGCCCTGCTTGAGGTATAGGGCCACGATTGCCACCAGAAGGAAGACGCTGCCGACAAGGGTATAGATGAAGAACTTCAGCGAAGCGTAATCCTTCCTCGGCCCCCCCCAGATGGCAATCAAAAGGTACATAGGGATGAGCATCCCCTCCCAGAAGATGTAAAAGAGCACGAAATCCAGGGAGCAGAAAACGCCGATCATTGACGTCTCCATGAGCAGCAGGCAGAACATGAAGGCCCTCACGCGCTGCTCGATCGCCCTCCAGGAACACAGCACGCAGATGGGGCTCAAAAGGACGGTGAGGAGCACAAGGGGAAGGCTTATGCCGTCGATACCCAGGGCATACTTCAACCCCAAGCCCGGAAACCATTCCCGGAGTTCCACGAATTGGAAGCCCGAAAGCGAAGGGTCAAACAAGAAGAGCAAGGGCAAGGAGAGGGCCAGGTTGGCCAGGCTGAAGATCAGGGCCATCACCCTGGCTGCCCTCTCGCCCCTAAAGAGCAGTATCAACAAGGCCCCCGAGAGGGGGAGAAAGATGATCGTGGAGAGGGCATCGTATGGGAGTGGATTTTCAAAAAGTCCCATCTTCCTACTCCAGGGCAAACAGGATCAGGGCCAGCAAAGCGATGGCAGTGCTCAGGGCGATATAGCCCTGAAGACTTCCCCACTGGAGTCTCCTTGACCGATCTCCAATAGTCCTGACCCCATAGGCCATCCCGTCCACAACCCCGTCTATCGCCTTGCGGTCGAAGGAATCCGAAGCCTCCGCCCCTCCGTAAAGTCCCCTCATACCCACCACCTTCCACACCTCTCCCAAGAGGTAGTCAAGCAGAGCTATCACTCGGCGGTCAAAGGCCATGAAGTATTTGGTGAACATGCGATAGGAAAAGTCCAAATCCAGGTTGATCTTCGGTTCGGGGCGGAGCTTTTCCTTGAGGATGAAGAACACGAGGCCAGAAAATCCCAGAAGCTGCAGCACCTCAAGGACCTTGGAAACCTCATAGGGATGGTACTCGACCTCGAAGGGGAGGAGGCGGTAAAGGGCATGGGGGTAAATGCCTATGAAGAGGCATATGCCCGAGGCGAGGGCCATGGCCAGGAGCATATTCCAGGGGGCCTCTTTTACCTCCTTCCCCCCCTCTCCGAAGAAGGCGAAGGCGGTGACCTTGAGTCCTACCGACAGGAAGGTGCCTATTGCGGCAAGCTCCATGAAAATGCCCAAAAGGGGCCTTCCCGCATCAAAGGCCCCCGACACCGTCATGTTTTTGGAGACGAAGCCGCTGAACAACGGAAAACCGCTGATAGAGACAGCCCCGATGATATAAAAAAGCATGGTCCATGGCATCCAGCGCCAAAGGCCGCCGAGTTCCGAGAGCTTGCAGGTCCCCATCCGGTAAAGCACCGCTCCTGCCCCCATGAACAAAAGCCCTTTGTAGATGATATGGGCGAAGGCATGGCTACAGGCACCGTTGATCGTCATCGCAGTGCCTATCCCCACGCCGGCCACCATATAGCCCACCTGGCTTACTATGTGATAGGCCAGGACCCGCCTCATGTCGTTTTCGATGAGGGCGTAAAAGACGCCGTATACGGTCATCAGCGTTCCCAAAAGGGCCAGGACCTCATAGCCTGAGAAGGCCCTCGCAAGGGTATAGACGGCGGTCTTGGTGGTGAAGGCAGATAGAAGAACCGCCCCTTCGACGGTGGCTTCCGGGTAAGCGTCGGGAAGCCATGCATGGAGGGGAACGACCGCGGCATTTAAGGCAAATCCCGAAAGGATGAGGTAATCTGAAACCCCAGCACTCCCCGGGGGAATGGGGCCGAAGGTGAAATCACCCACCTGCCAGTACCGAAATACCATCCCGAAGAAGAGGCAGAGTCCACCGAAGACGTGAACCATCAGGTATCTGAAACCAGCCCTTATGGATTCGGGCCTTCGGCGGTACCAGATCAAAAAGACCGAGGAACAGGCCATGAGTTCCCAGAAGGTGAAAAGCGACAGATAATCCCCCGCGAGCACTGCACCGAGGGAACTCCCGATGTACCAGAAACCAGCCACATGATGGCCGTCCTCGGAGCGGTGAAGCCCATAGAGGGTTCCAAGGAAGGCCATGATGGTGAAGACCCAGAGAAAACACAAACTGAGCTTGTCCACCCTTCCGAGCACCATCCGGACCCCGAGCCAATCGATCTGCCAGTAGGTCCCCTCCTGCATTGTGGCCACAAGGGCTATCGATAAGGCTGAAATGGCGAGCAGATAGGCCCTCTTAAGCCATCCCTTGAGGAGGGGGATCAGGAGGGAGCCGAAAAGGAAAACGAATCCCGGATGGATAAACTCACCATCCACCATAGTAGTCTTCTCCCCTGGAAAGGAACAGATGGGCGATCCCCTTGGATGCCTTGCACAGGACAAAGGCACCTATGATCCCAAAGAGGGACCAGAACCCGTAGGTCCGTTCAAACCAGAACCTTCCGTGGTGCTTTACAGGCAGCTCGAGGATCAACAGCCCCAAGAGGGCCAAAAGGCATATATCCCTCACGTAAACCTTGCCCCTTATCAGTATCTCCAGGACCTTCCTCATCTCATGCTCCTTACGAGTTCCACAAACAGATCGGGCCAAAAACCCACAAAGAGGCTCAGAAGGGCTGTTGCGCAAAGGGGTATGACCATCCATAGGGGCGCTTCCCTGAGGCGGAATGTCCTTTCGGTTCCCTCGAAGAAGGCCCGGAAGGTTATGGGTGCAAAGTAACCGGCGTTAAGCAAGGCACTGACGAGCAGAACGATCACTATCCCCATCTCCCTCACATCCATTGCCCCGTGGACCAGAAACCACTTGCTGACAAAACCTCCCACCGGGGGTATCCCTATCATGCTAAGGGAGGCGAGGGCAAAGGCCCCCATGGTGAAGGGCATCGCATAGCCTATCCCCGAAAGTTCGCTTATCCTCTTTTTGTGATGGGCAACATAGATGGCACCAGCGCAAAAAAACAGTGTGATCTTACCCAAGGCATGTCCCACGATGTGGAAAATTCCACCGGTAATCCCCATTGTGGAGAGGAGGGCCACCCCGAGGACTATGTAAGAGAGCTGGCTTATGGTCGAGTATGCTAGTCGTTCCTTCAGATCGTCCTTGGTCAAGGCTATGACTGAGGCAAGGATGATCGTTATGGAAACGAAGTAAGCGGTCCACATCCCCAGGCCCAGCCTTTCAAGCAGCGAAAGTCCAAAGACCGACAGCATCACGCGGGCGATCGAGAACACCCCTGCCTTCACCACGGCCACAGCGTGAAGCAATGCACTGACGGGAGTGGGGGCCACCATCGCAGAAGGAAGCCAGTTGTGCAGGGGCATGATGGCCGCCTTGGCAAAGCCCAGGATGAAGAGCCAGTAAGTCAAGGTAACCCAAAAACCCTCCTGGTTCAGGATCCCCTCCTGGATGGAGGGGGAAAAGTCGAGGGTACCCGAGAGCAGATAGGTGAGCACCATGGCCGGCAGCAGAAGTCCTTTGGAGGTCCCCATCAGATAAAAGAGGTACTTCTTTCCCGCCTCATAGGCCTCCTCGTCCTGATGGTGGGCAACAAGGGGGTAGGTAACAACGGTTATGATCTCGTAAAAGAGATAGAGGGTGAGAAGACTCCCAGAATAGGCCACCCCTTGAGCCCCAAGGATCGCCGATGAGAAACAAGCATAATATCTGGTCTGGGCATGTTCGCCCAAGGAACGCATGTAGCCGATGTTGTAAAAGGATGCCAGGATCCATAAAAAGGACGAGATCAGTCCAAAGACCATCCCGAGTCCATCGACCCGAAACCTGAAGGACAATCCCGGGGCGATCCGGGAAAGCTCAAAGCAAAGGACTTCCCCCTGAAGAACCGTGGGGACCATGGTCAGCACCGCTACAAAGGTCCCTACCGAACCCGCTATGGACCAAAACTCCCTCAGGTTCGGCCTTCTCCTTGAGGCCATGATCAAGAAGACCGTGGTAAGGGTTATGAGAACCGGCAATATGGGCTTTATAGAATGAATTCCGCTCATCCTCTGAGTTCCCTCAACTTCCCCTCATCGATGGTTTGACGTCTGCGGAAGATGAGCAGGATGAGGCCCAAAGCTATGGCCGCCTCAGATGCGGCAATCCCCATGATGAAGAGCGTGAAAACCTCCCCCCTCGGGAAAGGCTGGTGGAAGAAACGATCCGAGAGGACGAAGTTCAGGCCTGCCCCGTTCAATATGAGCTCCACCGATATCAGCATCCCCAAAAGGGTCCTCCTTGAAGCGAGGCCCATAAGCCCGCAGCCCAACAGGATGAGGCTCAGGAGTTGAAACACCCGGGGATCATCCCATGGCATCTCCCTTTCCCCTCCCTTTGGAAAGCAAACCGAGCATTATCGCACCGAGGATGCTCATCACTATCAGCAGGGAAATGAGTTCGAAGGCCAGGGGATATTCATCCAGGATGAGCCTCCCCAGAGCTTCAGCGGAGGAAACGTGGGGAGGTCCTGCCTCCCAGTGATGGTGTCGCAGCCCCTTGTAAAGGGCGATGACCACCCCTGTCCCAAGGGCCACGCCAAGTCCCACCTTGATGAACCTCCCCCTTTCCTTCGGTCTGAGCCAAAAGGGCCCTGCGAGCATTACGGCAAAGACCAAAAGCACCCCCACAGCTCCAAGGTAGATCAAGACCTGCATCATGGCGACAAAGGGCGATCCCAGGTACACATAAAGCCCACCTATTCCCCCCATGGCCAGAAGTAGGAAAAACACCGCATATATGAGGGAACTGCTGAGGGTTGCCCCAAGGGCCCCCAGGACGACCAGCCCCACCGTCACCCAGAAGATCACCTCTGCGATCATCGTCCGCGGCTCCTGTATTCGGAAAGGAGATCGAACACGAAATCCTCCTTCCTGAAGGAGGCCAGGTTGTAATCCAGGCTGAAGGCTATGGCATTTTGGGGACAGACCTCCACGCAAAGGCCACAGTGACTGCAGCGGGTAAAATCCAGAAGGAACCTTTTCAATACCTTGTGCTTTTGCCCCTCGGGCTTCTCGCCGTAGACGGTGATACAGCCCGTGGGGCATGACCTCTGACAGAGCCCGCAGGCCCTGCAGGTCTCCCGCACCAGCTTTATATGCCCCCTGAACCTCTGACTGATGGGCAGGGTCTGGCGTGGGTACTGACAGGTCACCGTCGGACCGAAGAAGGTCTTTATGGTGACCTTCATCCCCCTGATGAGGGAGATCCCCCCTTTTATCACTTCTGTGACCGTCACAGCTTCACCACCCCCGCGGTGACCAACAGATTGATCATGGCCAAGGGGATCAAAAACTTCCAAGAGAAATTCAGGAGTTGATCAAACCTCACCCTGGGGAAGGTCCACCTGAACCACATCATCACGAAGATCAGGAGATAAGTCTTCGCGAAAAACCACACCCACCCCGGGAACCAGGGGCCCCTGTAGCCCCCCAGAAAGAAGGTGGTGGCCAGGGCACAGACGATGAATAGGTTCGTATACTCAGCCAGGAAAAAGAGAGCAAAGCGCATACCACTATACTCGACATGGTAACCCGCCACAAGTTCGCTTTCGGCTTCCGGGAGGTCAAAGGGCGTGCGGTTGGTCTCAGCCACAGCGGATATGAAATAAACGAGAAAGGCCACAGGCTGAAGAAGGATGTAGGGAATCCTCTGGGCTTCGACGATTTCCCTCAGGGAGAGGGAACCGGCCAGCATGACCACCGGGATGACCGAAAGCACCATCGGAATCTCGTAGGCTATCTCCTGAGATATGCTCCTCATACCACCAAGGAGCGAATACTTGTTCACAGACCCCCATCCGGCCATGAAGACCGAAAGGGGTGTGAGGGAACCGAAGGCCAAGATCAGGACAACCGCAACGCTTATGTCCCTCACCTGCAGGTGCTGATCGAAGGGAATGACGACCATCGTCACAAGGGCCGGAAGGAAAATCAGAACCGGGGCAAGCAGGTAAAGGGGTCTGTCCACATACCGCGGGGTTATGAGCTCCTTGCCCATGAGCTTTATGGCATCTGCAACCGACTGAAGGAGTCCATAAGGGCCAACCTCCTTTGGACCTATCCTGAACTGCATGTGCCCTGCAACCTTCCTCTCCACCCATACCAGCAGCAGGGCGTTGCCGAACACCACCGACAGCACCCCTCCCATGCCCAAGACCAACCTGATGAAGTCCCTCCCCCAGTAGGAAAGTCCCAGCTCGAAGAGCCTCTTGCCCACCAGATAGAGGATCGACAGGCCCAAAATCAATCCCAAAACCACGAGGATCCCCACCAAGCCGATCTGTATGGGATCCGACCTGAAGTATTCCCTGTATATCCTCCTGAACCACTCCCTCATCTGTCCATCTCCGGAACCACCAGGTCCAGGCTCCCGAGGGTGGCCACCGCATCTGCTATAAGCATCCCCCGACCCAACTCGGTAAAGCTCACGAAGTTCGAAAAGGAAGGACTCCTCCACTTGAGCCTGTAGGGCCTATCGGAACCATCCGAAACGATGTAGATCCCCACCTCCCCCCTCGGGCTCTCGGTCGCAAAATAGACATCGCCTTCGGGGGGCTTCTTGGGTATCCTTTCCGCTCGGGAGGGTCCCTCAGGAACCCTCCTTATGGCCTTCTCCAAGAGGTCCAGGCTCCTCCTTATTTCGTCAAGCCTCACCAGATACCGATCGTAACAATCGCATCCTCCCCTTACGGCTATCTCGGGGCCAAAAATCCTGTAACCCGCGTAGGGCTCGGAAATCCTGACATCGTATCCCACCCCGGAAGCCCTGAGGTTGGGTCCGGTGACCCCGAAGCGCCTCGCCATCTCCTTGGGAAGAACCCCTACACCCCGGGTCCTGCCGATGAAGATGGCGTTGCCGGTGACCAGCTCATCGTAGTCCTTAAGCCTCTTCCTCATCCTTCCGATGAATTCCTCCACCTTCTGGAGGAACCCATCGTTTAAGTCCTCGTAAACCCCTCCTATACGGTAGTAACAGTAGGTGAGCCTTGAGCCCGTTAATCCCTCCAGGATGTCCAGGATCGCCTCCCGATCGTCAAAGGCGAAAAAATAGGGGGTCGCAGCACCCAGATCCAGCAGATAGGTACCGAGCCAGAGGAGGTGGCTCGCTATGCGGTTCAACTCCAGGGTTATAAGCCTTATCATCTGGGCGCGCTCCGGCACCTCCACCCCGCAGCACCTCTCAAGAGCCCCGACAAAGCACATGCTGAAGGCCAAAGGACCCACGTAATCCAGGCGCGCTGTGTTGGGATAGTACTGGATGTAGGTCCTGACCTCCGCCATCTTCTCCTGCATCCGGTGCATGTAGCCCAGAATAGGCTCTATCTCCTCGATGAACTCCCCTCGCATCTTCAGCAGGAGCCTGAGCACCCCATGGGTGGATGGATGCTGAGGCCCCATGTTGATCCAAAAGGATTCCTCTTCCCCTTCGGGCTGCCTTCCCTCAAGGACCTTCCGGTCCTCTTCGGGGATAGGCACATGCCCCTTCCTAAGGGGGTAGGCCTCAATCTCGGGGTGCAGGAAGAGAAAAGCGAGGTTGGGATGCCCCTTGAACCTCACGCCGAAAAATTCATGGATCTCCCTTTCGTGCCAGCCTGCCCCGGGGTAAACCGAGGAAATGGAGGGAACCTCGGGATCGGAGGGTTTCACCCTCACCCTTATGGAAAATCTCCTGGGGTCCTCCCAGTGATTGAAGTGATAAACCAGCTCCAGTTCGTTCACAAAATCGACACAGAGCACATCCTCGATGAAGTAACCGTGCTGGTCAAAGGCCTCCGCTACCCCGAGGATCCCTTCCCTCTGCACCCTCCCGTCAAAACAGTAGCCCCTGCGCTCATAGGGAACCTCCTCCAGATCCACCCCAAGGGCTTGCAGGTCTTTCACTACCCTTTCGGCTACCATCTTCGCTCCGGGACCGGGAAACGCCTGACACCCGTGAGTTTCTCCTGGAGCTTGAGCAGGGCCTCGATTAAGGCCTCGGGCCTCGGTGGGCACCCCGGCACATAGACATCGACCGGAATGATCTTGTCCACCCCCTCGATGATGTTGTACTGGTTCTCGAAGACGAAAGGCCCCCCGGAGATGGCACAGTTCCCAAAGGCCACAACCCATTTGGGAGATGCCATCTGCTCATAAAGGGTCCTCACCACCGGGGCTATCTTCCTGGTGATGGTCCCCGAGACGATCATGAAGTCGCACTGCCTGGGGGAAGGCCTGAAGACCTCGGCCCCAAAACGGGCGAGGTCGAACCTGGCGGCCGTTGTGGCCATCATCTCTATGGCACAGCATGCCAGTCCGAAGGTCATGGGCCAAAGGGAATTGGCCCTGGCGAGGTTCAGCAATTCTTCGAGCAGCCCGAACCTTATTAACGGCCCCCGTACCTCCATTCAAAAACCCCTTTCCTCCAGGCATAGGCCAAGGGCAGGACTAAAAGGCCGAGGAACACCAAAAGCAGAAGGAACTCCTTTCCCCCTTCTCCCTTCAGGTATCCCACTGCTATGGGAAAAAGGTAAAGGACATCCACGTCAAAGGCCACAAACATGAGGGCATAGAGATAAAAAGGCACAGAATACCTTATCCAGGCACTCCCCAGGGGATCCACCCCGCACTCGTAAATGCTTTCGATCTTCTCCCCCTTGGTACGCGGGGCCAAAAATAGAGGGATGACAAATACGATAATGGCCAAGATTATCGCGAGGACGGAAAAGACGAGGATAAAGGAAAAATCCCGCAGAAGGATTTCCACCCCTCCCCCCTTGTTTTGAAATCCTACTTCGCTTTCTCGGCCGGTGTCAAGCTTTTAAAACGGCCAGGGGGGGTGCATGGGTATGGACATCTCTGAAAGCGTGTGCCCTGTCAAGTCATCTCCTCTCCTCCTACCATAACCCCCTCTTTCTCCTGAGCCGCTTGGGCGGATACATCTCTTCGCCCTCTCTGGGACATGAAGCCATGAGGGGGACGCACCGCAATCATATGAACGAGCTCTCCGGCTCACCTGGACCCACGCGTTCACGCCCCCCTTGCCCCAAGGGCCCTAAGCCCTGGATCCCTGTAAGGTTCTCCCTTCCTCAAGATCC